>Ga0154020_10002950_pt1 | contig 20676 bp, 20 predicted proteins | sample Klosneuvirus_201_FD_109709 | JGI IMG/M metagenome (GOLD analysis project Ga0154020, IMG submission 109709) | Active sludge microbial communities from wastewater, Klosterneuburg, Austria - Klosneuvirus_20160825_MG | ecosystem: Engineered > WWTP > Aerobic digester > Activated sludge | place... | reverse complement strand
AGGACGCGGCCTCGCTGCAACCGGCGAGCGGAAGCAGGAACGCGACCTTCGTCGCGGCCTGCAGGGCGAACCGTCGGGCTTCGGGGCTCATCGTGGGACCCTCGTCCCTACTTGCCTTCGACGAACGTCGGGAAGCCGAACACGACGGCGGCGGCGTTCATCTGCCCGACGACGGACTCCTTCTTGGTGGGGTCGACCGCCTCGTGCACCCCGCTCCAGAGCTTGCCGAACGGCGAGGCCAGGTCGGCCGCCGAAGGCGCCTCGGCGCTCCACGTGGCGGGCGGCGCCGGGATCGCATCCGTCGTCACGCCGTCGTAGACGCCCTGCAGCTTGGCGAAGCCCGCGAGGATCTGGTCGTCGATCGCGACCCCGCCCGGCTTGCTCCGCAGCCACGGGCTGAAGAACGCGTAGATCTTCCTCGTGCCCACGAGGTTCGCGCGGAGGTCCTTCATCGTGCGCTGCGCGTAGCGCGACTCCTCGCTCCCCTCCGAGGCCTTGTTGACCTTCTCCTTCTGCTCGTTCACGAGGCCGATGAGCCCCTGGTAGGCGGTGCCGATGTCGATCTTGGCGGGCCGCCAGCTGTCGCGGATCGCCTTTGCGTCGACGATGATCTTCGCGAGGAGCTTGGTCTTGAAGTCGGCGGCCTCCGTCTCGGTGGCGGGCCACGCGGCGGCCTTGTAGCCGGGGAGCGAGGCCTCGAACGCCACGACGTTGGCCGGCGTCGTCTCGAGGAACAGGATGCGCTCGGCCGCGTGCATGCCGGTCACGCCCTTGTCGTCGAACAGGTAGTCGTCGCCCTTGCCGACGAGGCTCTCGAGGAAGCCGTCGTAGCGCTCGTCGAGCGCCCGGTCGAGATCGGGGAAGATCGGGGCGAGCGCGCCCTCGACGTGCTCGTAGCTCTCCCGCGCCGCGAGCCACGCGGTCTGCATCGCTACGAGCGCCGCGGCGTCCCCGGTCTTGTCCCAGCCGCGCCCCTTGGGGAGCGGCGCCGCCGCCTGCATCTGCGTCGCGGACGTGACGAGGCCGTCGAGATCGGTGAGGAGCGCCCCGTGCATCTGGGCGACGATCTCCTGCTTGTAGTCGGCGTCGGTCTTGGTCGCGGGCGGGTCGCTCGCGCCGCTGCACGCCGACATCGTGACGAACCCGAGGAGGACGAGCGAACGCATGGACGGGACCTCTCAGAGAGCTTCGACGAACGCGAGGAGCGTCGCGCGATCGGTGGGGGAAAGAGCCTGGAACAGGTCGACGGAGCCGCTGGCCTCCGAGCCCGTGCCCTTGTGCATCGCGATGGCCTCCTCCACGGAGTGCGCGCGCGAGTCGTGCAGGTAGTTCTTCATGAACCGGAGCCCGATGAGCGGCGCCGTGCGCCAGTCGCGGTAGGTGGCCTCGCCGTCCTCGCCCGCGGGCAGTCCGTCGGCGAGCTCGTCGCCCATGTCGTGCAGCAGGAAGTCGGTGTAGACGTCGGCCTTGATCCCCGCGAGCAGCGCGATGGGGTAGTCGGGGCGGGTGGCGAGACCCGAGGCGTGGCAGACGCCGCACTTGGTGCTCGCGAAGAGCTCGGCCCCCCGCGCGGTGAGGCCCGGCCGGCGCGGGATCGCGATGAGGCGGATGTAGTCGGCGCGCAGGTTGAGGCTCTCGAGGCCGAGGTCCACGCCGGGCTTCGCATCGTCGGTGAGGCCGTCGGGGTTCGGGATCTCCTTCGGGCGCAGCGGGCTCGTGATCCCCATGTCGCCCTGCGCGGCGTCGGCGACGAAGTCGTCGAGGAACGGGATGCGCGCCTTGAGGCCGAAGCGGCCGATGACCTTGTCGCCCTTCTTCGTCGCGTGCACCTTGCCGGTCGGGTTGGGCTCCGACTGGTACGCGACGAGGTTGATGCGGCCCTTGATGCCGTCGGTGCGCGCAGCCTGCTCCGCGACGAGCCGGCGAATCTCGCTGTCGAGGACCGCCTCCATGTAGCCGCGGCCGAGAACGGGCGGACCGACGCGGATCGAGAGCTTGATGCTCGGATCGCCGGTCGGCGCCGCGATCGGCGTCTTGCCGCCGCCCGCCACGAGCGGGTGCACCGTGTGGCCGAACGCGAGCTTCGACTGGTCCTTCGCCGGGGTCTTGCCGTCGGCCTCGACGACGGACATCTTCTGCACGAGCCCCGGTCCGCGTGTGCCCTCGTCGTGGCACGCGCTGCAGCTCGTGCGGGTGTAGAGCGGGCCGAGTCCGTCGGCCTCCCGCAGCGGCAGATCGAACAGCGCGTCGCCGGCCTGGAAGATGGCGACCTGCTCCTTGGTGACGCCGTCGATGGGGACGTCGACCGGGTCGCCGACGATGGGAGTCTCGCTGCCGGCGTCGACCGCCTCGGGCGATGCCCCTTCGCCACAGCCGCCCGCGGCAGCGCCGAGGGCCACGGCGAGGAAGATCGAGCGCATCGGCCGTCAGCCTACCATATTGAAAATGGTTTTCAAGAAGCCGCACGCGAAGGGTCTCAGTGCGCGGGGTGCGCCAAGTGCTGGGGCGGCGGCTGCGACGAGACCGAGGTCCACGTCGCCTCGTCGACCACACGCTGCTTCCACTTGGCGTGACAGCCCGTGCAGGTCGAAAGCGTCGCGCCGAGCGCGAGCAACACGCCGTCGCGGTCCTTCTTCTTCGCCGCCACGCCGATGGTGTCGGCGGTCTTGTGGAACGCCACGGCCTGCGCGCTGAAACCTGGCGCGCCAGCCCCCATGTGGTTGCACATCGCCCCCATCTGCTCCGAGAACCCGATGCGACCGACCGCCTTGTCGACCGCGTCGAAATCGGACGCGGCCGTGGCCGCGACGATCTCCTGGACCGCGAGCAGGTGGTCTCGCATGTTCTGCTTCTGGTGGTGGGCCATCATCGGCAGGAGCGGCACGTCGGCGCGTGGATCGAGGCGATCGAGGGCCGCCTGCGCCCCAGGAGGAACGAGCGCGCTGGCGCTCGGGGGGGCGCTCGTCGCGGGGGCGGGGACGGGCGCGTCCGCGCTCCGACAGGCGACGGCGAGCAGGATGGGCAGGAGGGGAGCGAGGCGCTTCATGGGGACTCGGGGGCAAGGGTGGCGGCGGTGGCGAGGGTCTCGAGCGCAGAGAGGACGAGGTCGTGGGCGTCGGCGGGGATGGCCGCGAGCAGCTGCGTGAAGCGGGTGAGGCTGTTGCGCTCGACGCGCTCGGCCAGCGTCCGCCCCTTGAGCGTGAGCGAGACCATGCGCGCCCTGCCGTCGTGCTCGGCGCGGCGCTGCTCGACGAAGCCCTCGCGAGCGAGGCGAGCGCAGAGCCGCGTGACGTTGCTCTTGTCGATGTGGAGCGCGCGGGCGAGGTCCTGCTGGGTGACCACCTGATCGCGACGGGAGGCCTCGAGGAGCTGGACCAGCGCGTAGGCGACGGAGAGGGGGATCGGCGCGCCACACGGCGTGCGATCGCCGGCCAGCAACCCGAACGACCGGACGAAGCGCCGCACGCCTGCGCGCAGGCGCACCACGTCGGCGGCTCTCGGCTCGGGCGGGCCCATCCCGTGACTCTACCCTCATTGGTTGCGTACGCAACCAATCAGCCCCCTCGCCTCGCGGCGGAAACAAGCCTTGACGCCTTCTTGAAAACGACTTTCACTATCCACATGGCCCGAACGACCTGGCTCCTCCCGATCCCCCCGCTGCCGGCGGCGCACGACCCATCGAGCCGCGTCCTGCTCACGAACCTCCCTGGTGACTGGGAGGTCCGCGCGCTCGACACGCGCGATCGACGCTTCGGCTACTGCATGCAGCGCGGTCTCTGGCACGTGCAGCTGTGGCAGCCCGGCGCGCGCTGCTCGGTGCTGACGCCGTCGCGCTTCACGCACGGTCGCTACGACGTGTTCCACGCGCCGAGCTGGAACCGTGCGCTCCCCGACGAGCACGCGGTCGAGCAGGCCCTCTCGGACCGGGGCGCCCCGCTCGTCGGCGCCTTGCTCGCCGAGGTCTGGGAGCGCTTCGTGCGCGACGTCGAGCAGGCCTGGCGGCGAGGAGAACACGTCGCATGCGCGTGAGCCCACCCCCGACCCTCGAGGACAGCACGCGGGTCGCGCTGGGCGCCTTCGGCTGCGGCGTCTTCCTGACGATGACGCTGGCGACCACGCTGGCGCGGCTCGATCCACGGGTCGGAGCGGGCGGGGTCCTCTTGGGCTTCGCGCTCGTCGCGCTGTCCCTCTGGGACGACGCCCCCTGAGGCAGCGCCCTCAGAGCGACCGCAGGAACGCGATCACGCGCGCGAGGTCGGCCTTGCCCAGGGCCATGAAGCGGTCTCGTGAGCCTCTTGGCCTCGCCGTCGTGCCACAGCACGGCCTCCTCGGGTCCGCGCGCGCGCCCGATCGCCACCGCCAGTGGGGCCTCCCTGGCGGCCGAGGTCGACCAGAAGGTCGACGCCGCTCTCGCGGCCGTCGACGCGCTCGCCAGCCCTACGACGACTTCTCGCGTGACTTCACCACCTCGGCGACGATCCGTTCCTCCACCTCGACGAGGTATCGACCGCGCCTTGCAGGGCGATCGGCCTTGCGCCAGACGCGCAGAACGTCGGTGCCCGCGGCCTCAGTGTGGATTGTGTCGTAGTCGTCGCTGAAGCGGCCCCCGAAGCCGTGGTAGGTGACAACCAAGAAGCCGGGGCGGGCCCGAGCGAGGCTTCCTTCCATCTGCAGGAGATCCCCGATCGCGCGCCGCTCGCTCAGCTCGACACTGTGGTCGAAGCGTTTGGCCTCCGAGAACAGATTCTCGGCGAAGGGATTGAAGAGGTAGGCCCCGTCGAAAGAATCCAGCGACGTGCGCGTCGCGTCCGCGCACCGGAACTCGACATTTCCAAGGGCGGCGCTGGCCGCAAGGCCCTGCGCGATCGCGACCAGCCCGCTCCGTTGCTCGACGCCGACGAAGCGGATCGCCGGCGCGGCCGCCGCGGCGACGAGGCAGGCCTTCCCCGGCCCACTCCCCACGTCGAGGACCCGCTGGGCCCCGTGCAACGCGAACAACGACCCCATGCGACGGGCGACGGCCACCGGTGTCCAGAAGAGCCGTGACGCCAAACGGAGGAGGTCGGGCATCCTCCCATCGAAGGTCGCATCGTCCAGCAGCGGATCCCGCAGCCATCCAGGCGTGAATCGCATCTCAGTTCCTGGCGGCCTCGAGCCGTTCGACCAAGCGTCGGTGCTCGGCGAGGAGGGATCGGGGCAGCCCTTCGCCAAACCGCGCGAGGAAGGCAGCGTTGCGGTTGGTCTCTTCGAGCCATTCCCCGGCGTCGATGGCGAAGAGGCGGCTGAGGTCGTCGTCCGACAAGTTCATGTTGGTGAGATCGAGACCGCCGGGCGTCGGCACGAGGCCAATCGGCGTCTCTCGGGCAACGCCACGGCCCGCGACGCGGTCGAGCATCCAGGCGAGCACGCGGATGTTTTGGCCGAACCCAGGCCACAGGCAACGACCCTCTGGGCCACGCCGAAACCAGTTGACGTGGAAGACCTTGGGCGGCTCACGCAAGCGGCGACCGATCGTGGACCAGTGCCGGAAGTAGGCCCCCATGTCGTAGCCGCAGAACGGCAGCATCGCCATCGGATCGTTGCGCAACACGCCGACCTTCCCAGTGGCCGCGGCCGTCGTCTCGGAGGCCAGCGTCGCGCCGACGTAGATACCGTGGGTGAAGCTGCGCGCCTCGTAGACGAGCGGTGCAAGACTCGCGCGTCGGCCCCCGAAGACGATCGCCGAGATGGGCACTCCGCGTGGGTCCTCGTGGGCTCCGCGCGCGGTCGGGCACTGGCTGAGACGCACGGTGAAGCGGGCGTTGGGGTGTGCGGCGGGACTCGACCCCCCCGCTTCCCATGGACGGCCCTGCCAGTCGACGAGCGTCTCGGCTGGCCGCAGCGGCTCCTTGCCCTCCCACCACGGAGAGCGGTCAGCGCGGACCGCCACGTTGGTGAAGAGGACGTGGTGGTCGAGCGCGCGCAAGGCGTTGAGGTTGGTGTCCAGACTGGTGCCCGGGGCGACGCCGAACATACCCGCTTCCGGGTTGATGGCCCACAGGCGACCGTCCGCACCCACGTGCATCCAGGCGATGTCGTCCCCCACCGTCTCGATCTCCCACCCCGGCAGCGCCGGGACGAGCATCGCGAGGTTCGTCTTGCCGCACGCGCTGGGGAAGGCTGCCGCGATGTATTGCCTCTGTCCCCCTGGCGGCCGCACCCCGACGATGAGCATGTGCTCGGCGAGCCAGCCCTCGGCTCGGGCCTGCACGCTGGCGATGCGCAACGCATGGCACTTCTTACTCAGGAGGGCGTTGCCGCCATAGCCCGAGCCGATGCTCCAGATCGTGGCGGCCTGCGGGAAGTGAACGACGAAGCGGCGGTCGGGGGAAAGGTCGCCGAGGCTGTGTATGCCGCGCACGAAGTCATCCGGGTTGGCGGCCAGGTGTTCGAGCGCAACCTGTCCCATGCGCGTCATGATTCGGAGGTTCGCGACGACGTACGGGCTGTCGGTGAGCTGGACGCCAACACGGCTGTAGGCCGATCCCACAGGGCCCATCAGGTATGGGACGACGTACATCGTCCGGCCGGCCATCGCGCCCTCGAAGAGGGGCCACACCTTCTGCTCGCTCTCCTCCACCGTCATATGGTTGTTGGTCGGTCCTGCCTGCTCGCGCGTCGGGCTCGCGATGAACGTCAGGTGCTCCGTGCGGGCGACGTCGCTCGGGTGAGAGCGGTGCAAGTACCGACTCTGACCGGCCAACTCCTCCAGCGTTCCGTCCGCGAGCATGGCGCGATGTAGCTCGGCCGCTTCGGCCTCCGAGCCGTCGCACCGGTGGATCCGATCGGGGCGCGTGTGCTGGGCAACGAGTGAGACCCAGGTGTCGAGAGCGACCTGGCGGAGAGGGGAAGCCATGACCGATGCCGCACAGCACGAACCGTTCCGCTCGGGATCCTGCCGCCCACGATCCTTGGCGCGAAGATCTGTGCCTCGCGATGCGCCTTTCGCCAATTTGGCTGGCTGATTCTTGCGCGCGACCCTAAGACGAGACGCCGATGGCACCGCGCAGGAAGGACGTGGTCTTTGAACCCATCATGTTGGCGCCATCCATGAGACGGCTCGATCGGACGCTGCGCGCCGTCGCACCGCACGACGTGACCGTCACGCTGCTCGGGGAGAGTGGCACCGGCAAGGAGATCCTCGCACGTCGAGTGCACGAGCTCTCACCCCGTCGGCGTGGCCCCTTCGTGCCGGTCAACTGCGCAGCGATTCCCGAGTCTCTCTTCGAGAGCGAGCTCTTCGGCCACGAGCGCGGCGCGTTCACCGGCGCGAACGCTCGTGCGATCGGCAAAGTCGAGGCCGGTGGGGGAGGGACCCTGTTTCTCGATGAGATCGGCGAGACGCCCCTGACCATGCAGGCGAAACTTCTACGGTTCCTCGAGAACCGCCGCTTCATGCGGGTCGGTGGGACGACGAAGATCCAGGCCGATGTCCGCTTGGTGTTCGCGACCCTCCGGCCCCTCGCGCAAGACGTCCGCGAGGGGCGCTTTCGCCCGGACCTCTACTACCGGATCCAGGGCATCACCCTCGACGTGCCGCCGCTGCGGGATCGTCGCGCCGACATCGCGCCGCTCCTCCGCCAGTTCGTGGAGCAAATCTCAGCACACCACGGGATCGCACCGCCCAGGATCTCTCGACAGGCGCTCGCCGCGCTGCTGCGACACCAGTGGCCAGGCAACGTACGGGAGTTGCGCAACGCCATCGAGGTCGTCTGCCTGCTTCGCCCGGGCAAGAGCGTCCGACTGGTCGATCTGCCGCCCACCGTGCGAGAGGAGTCGTTGCGGACGCCGAGGGTTGGTCCCGTCGACCTCGACAGACCGCTCGACGCCATCATCGCCCAGATCATCGAGAACACCTTGGCGGCCGAGGCGGGGCACCGTGGGCGCACCGCCGCGCGGCTAGGGATCAGCCTCCGGTCCATCCAGCGCCACATCGCTCGCGGTGTTGGAGCGTGAGCGGAGGTCCTCGGCAGCGAACTTGCTTTGGGGGGGCATGCCCCGGATCGTCGTTGCTGCGAGCCTCGTCGACAGCGAGCCCACGCTGCGCGCTGGCCTCGAGCTCGGCGAGCGATTCCGCGCGCAGGTGAACGTCGTCACTGTGACGCCCGTTCGGCGCCTGGCGAGCGCTCGGGCATGGATCGAGGACCTGGAGGCCGCAGAGCAGCGGCTCGAGACGCAAACGAGAGCGTTCGTGGACGCCGGCTACCGCTTCGCCACCCTGCCCATTCGGGTCACCGTGCTCGAGGGCTCCCTCATCAGCGTGCTGGTTCGTCATGTGGAGACCTCGCCCACGCGGCTCCTCGTTGTCGGTGCGGGCGCGCAGCGTCCGTGGTGGGCCTTGGGTTCGTCGGTAGCGACCGCGATCGCGCGCGCAGTGTCCTGTCCCGTATACCTCGCCCGATGACCCAAGCCAGGACGGCACGAATGCGAGTTTGCCGGCAGGACATGTGTGCCAATATGGCGTAACTGCTGGCCGGGCGTGGTCTCGGGCGCCCGCCGCCCGTGTCACCACCGCAGATCGGCGCGGCACGAAGCTCGCACTCCGGAGTTCGTGGCCGAGAGGGTGTTGTGTCATGGCGCAGTGGTGCTCGTCTCCGACGTGCCCACAACGCTGTCGGAGCTACGCTCCTACGTCGCGAACTCGGGCATGTCGGTGGTTGCCACGAGTGTCCTCGCGGAGGTCGACGGCCTCTCGAGTCGCGCCGCGGCGCTCGTGCTGTTCCCCGACGGCTTTCCCGTCCGCGAGATCGACGATCTGATCGCGCGACTCGCCCGTCGCCGTCGACCACTGTTGCTCGTCGTGGTGACCACGGACCCGCAGCGGTTCCACAACGGGGCGAGCGGCGAGGCTCTCCATCGGGTCGTGCTGCCACGGCCGTCGTTCGGCTGGAATATTGTCGACGCCGTCCGCACGCGGGGAGGCCGGTCGTGACGCACACGCTCGGCTCGGCGTCGCCGCTGGCCCTGGCCGCTGCCCTACTCGTCGCCGGAGCCATCCTCGCGCTGGTGCTTCCCCGCCCGGCGCGCCCTGTGGCGGCGATCCTGACGCAGCTCATGGCCACCGTGATCGTGCTCGGTGCGATCGCTCCCGTCCTCACGACGGGGGCCGTGCTCGAGGCGGCGATGCGCTGGTCCTTCCCCGTACAGCGCGTGGTGCTGCGGGTGGATCCCCTCAGCGCCTTCTTCCTCAGCTGGTCGTTGCCGATGACGTTGATCGGGACCGTGTACGGCACCTCGTACCTGGAACCGTCCGTGCGCAAGGGGCGCAACGCGGGGCCGCACTTCGCACTGCTGAACCTGACTGCGCTCGCGTTCGTAGTCGTCTACTCGGTGCAGAACGCGCTGGCTTTCCTCTTGGGCTGGGAGATTGCGGCGGTCGCCGCCTGGCTCCTCGTGATCTGGGACTACACCAACCAGAAGGTTCGCTTCGCGGGCTTCAACTACCTCGTCTCGACGCACGTCGGCCTGTTCGTGCTCGTGGCAGCGTTCATGCTGCTGTACGCGAAGACCGGGTCGATGGAGTTCGACTCGTTCCGTGCGATCCTGGTGCAACGGGGCGGGACGCGCGCGGCGGCCTTCTTGCTCCTCGGCGCCTCGTTCGCGCTCAAGGCCGCCTTCTTCCCCTTTCACACGTGGCTCCCGCGAGCGCACGCCGCCGCACCTGCCCACGTGTCAGCGCTGATGTCCGGCGTCATCCACAAGGCGGGGCTGTTTGCTTTCCTGCGCTTCACGCTGCTCCTCGGCCGGCCGGAGGAATGGATGGGGTGGGGCGTCCTCGGGTTCGGCGCAGTGTCCGCGTTCTTCGGGGTGCTCTACACCGCGGTGCAGCGCGACCTGAAGCGACTCCTCGGTTACTCGTCCACCGAAAACGTCGGCATCGCTGCGATCGGGTTCGGCGTCGGCTATCTCGGTCTCGCCTGGGACCAGCCCGCGCTGGCCGCCCTCGGCTTCGGCGGCGGCCTGCTGCATGTGTTCAACCACGCACTTTTCAAGTGTCTGCTCTTCTACGCCGCAGGCGCTGTCTACCGACAGGCACACACGGTCGACCTCGAGCGCCTCGGGGGGGTGTTGCGTCGAATGCCACGAACCGGCGTTCTCTTCCTGATCGGCGCCCTCTCCATCGCCGCGCTGCCTCCGCTCAACGGATTCGTGTCCGAGTTTGCCATCTACCGCGCGCTGTTCTCGGGGCTCGCCCCCAGTCCGACGACGGCGATCGGTCTGGTCTGCGTGGCTGCCGCGCTGGCCTTCGCCGGCGCAGTCAGCTGCTTGTCCATAGTGCGCGCCTTCGGCATCGCGTTCCTCGGCTCACCCCGGGACCCCAGCGTCCAACCCGCGGGCGAAGTCCCCGGGGCGATGTGGGGTCCGATGGCGCTCCACGCCGCGGCATGCCTGGCGATCGGCACCCTGCCCACGCTCGGACTCCGTCTGATCCGCACCGCGACCGCCCAGTTCGACGCGCGCGCGGTCGGGGCGATCTCGATCGCGCTCGGCCCCGTACAGTCTGCAACCGCGACGTTTTCACTCGTCGTGCTGCTCGGCGGTGCAATCGGGTGGTGGTCCGGGCGTCATGCCCGCCGCCACGTCACCTGGGGCTGTGGCTATACGGCCGGCAATCCACGCATGCAGTATACTGCAAGCTCGTTCTCGGCGCAGTTCGCGGCGATCTTCGAGGGCTTCCTCCCACATCGGCGTCGCGGCCGGCTCCCGACGGAGATCTTCCCGGCGGAGTCGTCGCACCTCTCGACCCACCACTACGACGCGGTCGAGCAGCGGATGTTCGAGGTGCTCGGACAGGGAGAGGAGATGATCTCCAACGCCTCCCAGCGCATCCCCGAGCAACCCCGCTTCGCGTTCGCGGCGGGCTTGATCACGCTGGCAATCCTGGTGGGCCTCATCCTTCGAGGCTCCCCGTGAGCATTCTCCTGCACGGCGCGCTCATCCTGGTCCTCTGCCCGCTCGTCGTGGGTCTCTTGGGTCGGACCAAGGCCCTCTGGACGGGGCGGAGGGGGCCGCCTCTGTTGCAGCTCGTCTTCGATCTCCATCGCCTGCTGCGCAAGCGCGCCGTCTTCAGCGACGTGACGACCTTCGTGTTCCGCCTGAGCCCCTACCTCGTGCTCGCGTCGGCGTTGACCGCCGTCGCCGTCGTCCCGGTGCTCGGTGTCCGCGCACCTGCCGCGTTCCCGCTCGATTTCGTCTGGTTCGCCTACGTCGCCGGGCTCGGGCGCATGGCGCTCATGCTGGGGGCGCTCGACACCGGCAGCTCGTTCGAGGGCATGGGCGCGAGTCGCGAGGCGACCTTCTCGGCCCTGATCGAGCCCACCCTGTTCGCGGTGATGGGAGCCATGTGCCTGAAGACCGGGGTCTCGTCGTTCGGGTCCGCGCTGCTGCTCGAGGCGCGGGGCGGAGGCGGGATCGTGTGGGGCGCCAGCATCGTCGCCTTGTTCATCGGCGTGCAGGTCGAGTCCGCGCGCATGCCCGTCGACGACCCGACGACCCACCTCGAACTCACCATGGTCCACGAGGTGATGATCCTCGACCACAGCGGGCCGGAGCTCGCTGCCCTGCAGGCCGCTGCCGCGCTCAAGCTGACCGTGGCCCTCGGGCTCGTCGCCACCCTCCTCAACCCGCTCGTCGGTCGCGCCCCCACGTCGGTGGTCGTGTCGGCCAACGTGGCGATGACGGGCCTGCTCGCAGTGTTCCTCGGGACCGTGGAGTCCCTCGTCGCACGCCTCAAGCTCCGCGTCGTGCCGCAGTACATCGTCGTGGCCTTCGCCGCCGCCAGCGCGGCGCTGCTCGCCACCACCCTCCGGGGGAGCGCGCCGTGAGCGGGCTCCTGATCGCGTTCGTGCTCGTCTTGGTCGTCCCGTTGTTCGTGGCCACGTGGCGCACGAGCCTGCTCGGACTGGCGCTGCAGGGCGCCCTCATGACCGCCATCGCGTTTCGCCACGGGTTGCACCTCTCGGTGCATGCGCTGCCTGAGCTCGTCGACCTCGTGGTGGTGCGGACGCTCCTCACGCCCGCGCTCCTCCACCACGCGCTGCGCCTGCGGCACGCCGGCCCACGGAACGACGTGATCCCGCCGAACCTCCTGTCGTGGACGGTGGCCCTCGCCCTCGTCGTCGCCGCCTTCCGCGTCGCCGCCGTGCTGGTCCCGGCGGAGGGCGACCCGCAGACGTTGGTCGGCGTGGCCACGGCCGGTGTGCTGCTCGGTCTGCTGGTCCTCGCCACACGGAGCAGTCCCATCAGTGAGGTCGTCGGCGCCCTCCGGGTCGAGAATGCGGTCGCGTTGTTCGAGCTCGGGAGCCTAGGACACCGTGGCGTCGGGCTCCGGCTCTCGCAGTCTACCATCACGCTGATCACCGTCGTCTACTTCGCGCGCTACCTCCGCGCGCTCCACGGGGTGACCGGGGCCGAGCCCGAGGGCGAGTCTGCGCCCGCGCCCGAGAGTGGAAGGGCCTCGTTGTGAGCGCCTCGAAGATGCTGGTCGGCCTCGCCTCGGTGCTCGCGGCCGGGGCCCTGGGCCTAGCGTTCGGCGCCCCGACGACCGGCCCGATCGTCGGGGGATACTTCACGGTGGACGCAACCGCGCGTTTGTTCCTCGCACTGGTGAACAGCGTCTTCTTCGGGATCGCCGCCTACGTGCACCACCGCGAGCGGGCTCTGCCCGAGCTCCGGCCCGAGGCCCTCCGCTTCGCGACGTGGTCTGCGCCCTTCATTGTCGCGGCGGATGTGGTCGTGCTCTCCAACCACCTCCTGCTCGCATGGCTCGCGCTCGAGGTGACCACCCTCGCCGCCGCCCCCCTCGTGACTCGTCCAGGGAGCCCGACCTCCGTGAGGGCCTCGTTCCGCTACTTCTTGTTCTCCTCGGTCGGCCTCGGGATCGCGCTGCTCGGCCTCCTCTGCCTCGAGCGTGCCCTCGAGCTCGACGCCGGCCGTGCGACCTTCTTCCTCGGAGATCTCGCCGGGCGGACGCGCGTGCTGTCCTCGCTGTGGGGGCGCGTGGGGGTCGTCCTGTTGGTGCTTGGATACGGCACGAAGTTCGGGCTCGCGCCCATGTACAGCTGGCTCCCGGAGACCTACGACCAGGCGCCCCCGGCGACGGCGGCACTGCTCGCCTCCGTGCAGTCGAACCTCGCCTTGGTCTGCCTGCTGCGTGTTCTCGAGGTGCAACGCACCGTCCATCGGGACTTCGTCGCCGCGGAACTACTCTTCGTCGGGCTGGCCTCGATGGGCGTGTCCGCGTTCAGCATCGTCGCGACGCGGAACTTCAAGCGGCTCATCGCCTACGCCGCCGTCAACCACGCCGGCGTCATCGCGATTGGCCTCGGCATCGGCGGGTCGGCGTCCTACGGCGTCCTCCTCTACGTCGTCAGCAATGCGTTCATCAAAGCCATTCTGTTCCTGACCGCTGGCAAGATCGAGAGCCACTACCGGACCAAGGATGCGCACGGGATTCGCGGACTCATCCGCGACCTCCCCTACAGTGGTGTGTTCCTGATGGTCGGCACTTTCGCTCTCCTGGGATTCCCGCCGTTCGGGAGCTTTCTCGGAGAGCTGCTTATCCTGGCGGGGCTGATCCAAGCAGGCCAGATCGTCGTCTTCGTCCTCTTCTGCACGTTCATCGCCATGACCTTCGTGGCCATGGGTCGCACCATCTTCCCGATGATCTGGGGCCTGCCGGTCCGCGAGGTCGCCTGGCCCCGGCAGACGGCTGCGTCGGCGGCGCCCAAGTGGGTGTTCCTCGCCGCGCTGGTGGCGATGGGCATCTACCTTCCCGCCCCGGTCAACGATCTGTTTCGCGCCGTCGCACGCTCGCTCGGGGGTCCATGATCCAGGCACAGCGCTTCGAGCGGATCCCTGAACGAACCGTCGACGACTGGCGAGGACGCGTCGAGGGTGCGCTCCGCGCGCGTGTACACCTCCTGAGCCTCTTCGGTCGCCGCGATGGGGATGAGGTGCTGGTCACCGCGCTCTTGCAGAGAGACGACGGCGCGGTCGAGGTCGAGCGAGCGCGCGTGGCGGCCCTCGGCTACGCATCGCTCACCCCGCAGTTCCCCGCCCTGCACATCTTCGAACGAGAGCTCCACGAGCAGACCGGGCTTTCCATCCACGGCCACCCCTGGTGCAGGCCCGTTCGCTTCGAGGGCGCCGCTCGCGGCTCCCACGATCGGCACCCGTTCCACGTGGTCGCAGGCAAGGAGGTCCACGAGGTCGCCGTCGGCCCGATCCACGCCGGGGTCATCGAGCCAGGTGCCTTCCGGTTCATGTGCCTCGGTGAGACAGTGCACCACCTCGAGATCCGCCTCGGGTATCAGCACCGCGGCGTCGAGGCGCTCCTCCTGCGCCGCGACGTGCGTTCACTCGGGCCGCTGGTCGAGTCCGTCGCCGGAGACACCAGCGTGGGCCACGCCTGGGCCTACAGCGCTGCGATCGAGGCGTTGACCGGGCAGCCTGCCTCGCCCAACGAATCCCTCCGCCGCGCCATCCTGCTCGAGTTCGAGCGCGTCGGCATGCACCTCGCCACCCTCGCCGGCGTGGCCGCCGACGTCGGATTCCTCCAGGGGGCGGCGACCTTCGGGCGTCTGCGCACCACAGTGATCAACACGATTCAACGCCTCTGCGGCAGTCGCTTCGGCCGAGGCGCCATCCGACCCGGCTCCACGCGGGCCACGCTGGACGGCTTCGCGGGCACCGGTCCCACCACCGGCCTCAGCCTCCCCGAGGTGCACGCCAACCTAACGCTCGTCGAACGCGATCTCCAAACCGTCGAGGACCTCTTCACGTCTGCGCGGACGGTGCGCCACCGCCTCGAGGGGGTCGGCTCGGTCTCGCCCGCGCTCGCCGAAGCGATCGGCCTGGTCGGACCGGTCGCCCGGGCAGCCGCCGCCCACCGCGACCTGCGTGTCCGCGGGCCCGCAGCGTACGATCCTCCCGTTGGGCTCGCCACCCGCAGCGAGGGGGACTGCTGGGGGCGGACGCTCGTACGCCTCGACGAGCTCCAACACTCTCTCACGTGGCTGCGCAGTGCGTTCGAACGAGCGCCGCATTGGACGACATCGCGGGTGTCGATCGGAGCGCTGACGCCTTCGGCGCTGGTGGTGGCGTTGGTCGAGGGGTTGCGTGGCGAGATTGTTCACGCCCTGGAGACCGACGGCGACGGTCGTCTCGTCCACTACAAGGTGCAAGACCCTTCGCTCCGCAATTGGCTGGGGCTCGCCCTCGCTGTGCGCGACAACGAAATCTCGGACTTCCCCATCTGCAACAAGACCTTCGACCTCTCCTACTGCGGGAACGACCTCTGATGCTGAAGGCCCTATCCGTCCGTGCCCAGCAGGGCCGCCAGTTCATCCCCGATCCGCGAAGCGGCCGGCCGGAGGGGCTCCGCGGTCTGCCCGTGCTGACTGCAGGTGAGTGTGCCTCGTGCCGTGCGTGCATGGCGGCGTGCCCCACCAGCGCCATCGCCGTCGATCCGCTCCAGATCGACCTCGCGCGTTGCGTGTTCTGCAACGAGTGCGTGGTCGTGTGCCCGGATGATCGCGTTCGGTTCACTCCCGAGCCATCCATGGCCTCGACCCGTGCCTCGGGGCTCTTGGTCCGTGCAGGGAGCTCCGTCGAGCCGATCGTCCCGGACGAGGTGTTTCGGCGTCACTTCGGCCGTTCACTGCGCCTCCGGCAGGTCTCGGCCGGCGGATGCAACGCCTGCGAGCTCGAGCTCAACGCGGCGGCCAACGTCAATTTCGACATGCAACGCTATGGGATCGACTGGGTGGCCTCGCCGCGCCACGCCGACGCGCTCGTGCTGACCGGTCCCCTCACACAGCAAATGGCCGCCGCTGTCCGGCTCGGGTGGGACGCCATGCCCGAGCCACGCTTCCTCGTCGCGGTCGGTGCCTGCGCAATCAGCGGCGGTCTGTACGCCGATGGGGACGCCATCGATCGGTCGTTCCTCTCGGAGGTCGGGCCGGCCCTGTTCGTGCCCGGCTGCCCTCCCCACCCGTTGACCTTCCTGCGCGGTCTCCTCGACTTCCTGGGCATTGCATGAGCCGTGTGCCCGACGTCTCGGTGGTTCGCCGTGCAGTCGCTGAGCTGCCGCTCGATGCCGATGCCGCGTTCGACGCGATCTATCCAGACTGGGTCCGCGTCGCTTCTCCACGTTGGTGGACACCCGTACGGGTTGCGCGAAGGGCCGTCGACCTCCTGACGCGCGAGTGCCCCGACGGCCGCTACCTCGACGTCGGCAGCGGCGTCGGCAAGTTCTGTTTCGTCGGGGCGCTGGCCTCTCGGGCCCACTTCACAGGATTCGAATGCGACGCTCGACTCCACGAGGTGGCGGTCGCCACCTCGCACATGCTCGGGATCGGCGCAGGCTGTGCGCTCTCACACCGCGACGCCCTCGAGATCGATTGGGTGCCGTTCGATGGCGTGTACCTGTTCAACCCGTTCGATCCACCGTGGGCGCCCGGAGCCGTACACCGAGGACGCGCTGCGGCTGTGCGAGCCACACTTGCCCGGCTCCGCACACTCCGTCGCGGCGCTCGGGTCGTGAGCTACAATGGGTTCGGGGCGGCTCCTCCGGAGGGCTTCGTAGCCACGGCGCGCCTGCAACTGCATGGCGCAGCGCTCGAGGTCTGGCGCTCCACTGGTCGTATCGAGGGCCGAGGGCTCACTTCCAGGGGTCGGACCAGCGCGGATCGGTGAGCAACGGCTCGTCGGTGAGGCTCTCGAGGAAGTGCACCACATCGGCCTTCTCCTCCGCCGTGATGTCGAACCTGCGGATCAGCTCGCTCTTCCGCGGGCTGCTGCTCGCGCGACCGCCGTTCGCGTAGTGGTCGATCACCTCGGGCAGCGTCGCGATGCTCCCGTCGTGCATGTACGGCGCCGTGACCGCCACGTTGCGCAGCGACGGCGCGCGGAACCGGCCCATGTCCGAGGGCACGTGGGTGATCTCGAACGTGCCGCCGTTGCCGGCCGGGTACGCACCCTTGCCGTCGAGGTCGTAGAGCGCGGTGTTGTGGAACATCACCTCGGCGAACTTCTTCTCGTAGACGATGGAGTCGGCGAAGGCGAACGTGCCGTGGCAGTGGAAGCACTCGAGGCGCTCGCCGAAGAAGAGGGCGAAGCCCCGCTGGGCGGACGGCGAGAGGGCCGCGTCGTCGCCCGCGAAGTACCAGCGATCGTAGGCCGAGCGGCCGCTCACGATCGAGCGCTGGAACGACGCGAGCGCCTTGGTGATCGACCCCAGCGTGAACGGGTCGGCGACGCCGGGGAAGGCCGCGGCGAACAGGGGCGCGTACCGCGGCTCGGCCCGCAGCCGCGCGAGGAGCTCGCCCTCCTTGCCCGACAGCCCGAGCTCCACCGGCGACTCGCCGAACATCGGGAGCAGCGCCTGCTGCTCCAGCGTGTTGATGAGCGGGTTGCCCCACGTGTACACCGAGAAGTACGCGAGGTTGACGAGGCTCATCGAGTTGCGGGGGTGCACGGCGCCCGTCGACCCGACGGCGAGCGCGCGCCCGTCGGTGAACGCCTTGGCCTGGTCGTGGCAGCCCGCGCACGACTGGGTCTGGTTGCCCGACAGGCGCTTGTCGTAGAAGAGGTGGCGCCCGAGCTCGACCTTCGCCTTCGACATGGGGTTGGTCGCGGGCACCACCGGCTTCGCGAAACCTGGCGGCAGCACCCAGGTGTAGTCACCCTCCGTGACCTCCGTCGGCGCATCGGTGCCGAGATCGGGGCGCGCCGTGTCGAAGGCGTGCCCCGCGTCGTCGGGCGAGGCTGGCGTCTCACCGCCACACGCCGGCAGGCACAGGATCAGGAGGAAGACGCCGGGGGCCGCGTTGTAGGTGCGCACCGATCACTCCACGCGGAACAGCTTCTGGGTCGCGGCCTTGCCCGCGCCCGTCGCGAGGTCGACGCCCGCGAGCGGCAGCAGGTTCGCGCACTCTGGATCCGTGAGCCCCGACATGCAACCGGGCATGCCGCCCTTGTCGTGCGCGAGATCGGAAGTGGACACGAGCGCGGCGTAGTCGACCAGGACCTTCTTGGTCAGCGGGTCGAAGCCCTTGAGCTCCACCGCGCCGCGGTTCGGGTTGCTGCAGCTGGTGACGCCGCCGTCCTTCGCGTCACCGACGCAGCCCGTCGAGCCGAGGTGGAACACGAACTCGGTTCCCGCGCCGCCGTCCGGGCCCGCGTCGCCGCCCGAGGGTTCGAGCCGCACGTCGAGGCGCGCGAACTTGTAGCCCGCGTTCCAGCTCCAGAAGAGCGCGGAGAGGTTGAGCGGCGAGCCCGCCTTGGTCTGGTCCTGGTGATTGAGCGCGAAGGGCACGCCGAGCGTGAAGCGCACGCCAATGTAGGGGCCCGACGCCGCCTTGCCCTTGAGCACCGTGTTGGTGTCGGGGGTGCCGTTGGTGCAGGTGCCGCTCTTGTCCTCGAAGTCGAGCAGCGCGACGCCCTTGCTCTGGAAGAGGCCGTCGTCGTCGAGCACGAACGGCTCCTCGGTGCCGTCCGCGCGGAGCAGGCGGACGTCGTGCACGTACAGGCGGAAGTCGAGCGGCCGGACGGTGTCCTTGTTGGTGCCGAGGTTGGCGAAGGCCTTCTTGCAGTCGAACACCTCGGCGCCGACGCGCGCCTCGAAGGCGAGGGTCTTGCTCGCGCCGGCGTCGGACGCGTCGGTCGAAGCGTCGGCTGCGCCGCTGTCGGCGCCCGTGTCGACCGCGCCCGTGTCGACGACGGCGTCGGTCGCGGCATCCTCGGCGGGCGTCACGGCAGGATCGTCGCTGCAGGCGATCAGGGTGGGGGCCGCGAGGAGCGCGAGGAAGAGGCGGGGGAGCGTCATGGGCGCGTCTCTAGCAGCGCCGCGCATGCCTGCACCTGCGACGAGGCGTCGCACCCACGCTGGGCAAGCACCGAACGCTGCAGGTACGCTGGCTGCAATGAACCCGCGCGTCGCTGGGCTGTTCCTGTTCGCCGCGGTCACGGCGTGCGGCACGCGGACACGCCCGCTCGACGACTTCGCCGACGCCTCGGTCGAAGCCGCCCCGGCGCCGCCCGTGTGCGGCAACGGGATCGTCGAGCCCGGCGAGCTCTGCGACGACGGCAACAGCGACGATGTCGATCGCTGCACCAACCGCTGTGGCCCCACGAGCTGCGGCGACGGGGTCGTGCAGACCGGCGAGCAGTGTGACGACGGCAATAGCGACGACACCGACGGCTGCCTCTCCTCGTGCGCGAAGGCGAGCTGCGGGGACGGCAAGGTGCAGGCGGGTGTCGAGGAGTGCGACGACGGCAACGGCCTGTCGACCGACGCCTGCGTGGCCTGCAGGAAGGCGCGATGCGGCGACGGCTTCGTGCAGGCCGGCGTCGAGCCGTGCGACGACGGCAACGCGAACGACGACGACGAGTGCGGCAACGCCTGCAAGCTCCCCGTGTGCGGCGACGGCAAGAAGCAGGGCAAGGAGGAGTGCGACCTCGGCGCCGACAACGGCGACAAACCGGCGTTCCTCGTGACGCAGCCGTCGGGCACGAGCATCGGCACCAACCCCATCTACCGCAACAAGAGCGCCACGCTGTTCTACGACTACCGGTCGGCGAGCTCGCACACCGGGCTCGAGCAGGTCGGCGAGAGCCGCATCTACCTCTACGTCGACACGACCACGGGGCGTCTGTCGCTGGTGCTCACCCACGGCATCGACTTCGACTCGAGCGGGCTCACCCAGCCGAAGGCGCAGGTCGACTTCGACGTCGCGGGCATCCCGCCCGGCTTCACCATCGACGTGCGGGACGACAGCCCCGGCGAGTTCTTCGCCACCAGCGCCTCGACCGCCTCGGGCCGCTGGAGCTTCGATCGCAACAGCGACGGCGGAGTGCTCGGGGGCCTGCCGTTCCCCGGGGTGTGGAAGGTCACCGTCACGCCCAAGTTCCTCACCGGACTCACCACGTGGGGGTTCGTCCGCGACGACCTCGCGCGCATCCCCCTCGTGATGAAGGAGACCATCACGATCGAGGCCTTCGATCAGTCGTCACGCTGCCGGAAGACCTGCACGATCCCTCGGTGTGGGGACAAGATCCTCGACGGCGGCGAGGTCTGCGACGACGGCAACAACGTCTCGGGAGACGGGTGCGCGGCCGACTGCAAGAGCACGCGCTGAGCGATCGTGCGTTCACGGATCGTGCGACGGACGCACGCGAATCAACGGCGCTACCTCAGCGCCTTCGAGAAGCACTCCCCTTCGCCACGGAAATGCCCCACCGTCCGCGACAGCGCCGAGACGAACGCGCCGAGGTCGTCGATCGACGACGCACCGGTGCCGTACGTGCCCTTCTCCTTGGGGATCGTGGCGAGCTTCACGGCGGAGAGCTCCGCGAGCGTGATCTTGCCGTCGCCGTCCTTGTCGGCGGCGGCGATGTTGCCGAACCGGAGCTTGGCGGTGGAGGCGGCGAGGTCGTCGTAGAACAGGTGGTCGCCGTGGATCGTGAGCTGGTTCACGTCGTCGCCGCCGCTGGTGACGACGACGCCGTCCGTCTCCTTGCCGTCGCGCTCCGCCTTGCAGTTCTCATAAGCGGTGGCGACGGAGAAGTACCAGTCGAAGGTCTTCTTGGTGGTCCCGTCGGTCGCCTCGCCGACCACGTGCAGGCTCGCGCCGT
>Ga0154020_10002947_pt1 | contig 20680 bp, 16 predicted proteins | sample Klosneuvirus_201_FD_109709 | JGI IMG/M metagenome (GOLD analysis project Ga0154020, IMG submission 109709) | Active sludge microbial communities from wastewater, Klosterneuburg, Austria - Klosneuvirus_20160825_MG | ecosystem: Engineered > WWTP > Aerobic digester > Activated sludge | place... | reverse complement strand
CGGTATACTTTGGAGTTTCGGGTTTAGATGAAGGAATTTGGGGTTTAAATCCTGGAAATTTTACAGTGGAATCTGAAGTTTTACCGGTATACTTTGGAGTTTCTGGTTTAAATTCTGGAATTTCCCATATAAAATCTGAAGTTTTACTGGTATACTTTGGAGTTTCTGGTTTAAATTCTGGAATTTCCCATATAAAATCTGAAGTTTTACTGGTATACTTTGGAGCTTCTGGTTTAAATTCTGGAATTTCCCAGATAAATTTTCAAGTCTCATCAGTATAATTTGTGACTTCGGTTTTAAACTTTGGAACTTCGGGTTTAAACTTTGGATCCTTTGGTCTAAATTTTAGAGCTTCAAATCTAAATTTTGGATCTTTGGGTGTAAGTTTTCTAGCTTCCCGTTTAAGCTCTGGAGTTTCATTCATGTTTATGGTGTTATCAACATTCTTCATATGTATTGGTTGCAAATTTAAATTTTGCGATTTTTTATTTTTATTATATCTACTAAAATAAAATTTAGAAATTTTTTTCTCATTAACCGACATTAAAAATTGAAATTTATTTAAATTAAAGTAACTTAAATTATTAACTGTATAACTAAAAAAAGAGTTTGGATAATAAACTTTAAAAAAATTTAAAAACATAAATTTATTAAAAAAGTAAAGAACTGTTCCGAAAGGATTTGAACCTTTAACCTCCGGCTTAGAAGGCCATTGCTCTACCGTTGAGCTACAGAATTAAAATAGTCAACTAAAAATAGAATTTGTTTTTTTGAAAAATAAGAGTTTCCAAAAATTTTGCTTTCAATATAGCTGTAAAATTTGTTTTCAATAAATAAAAAGATATTTGAAAACATTAGCAATAATATTCTTTTCAACGTCAAAAAAAAACATACCGGATCTTTTTATAAAAGCCATTACAATTTTTATATGTCTAATCAATCTATAATATTTTATATTAAAATGAAAAGAAAAAATTTTATAAGGATAAATTAAACTTAATAATTTTTGAGGATAAACTGAAAATTCCATTTGTCTTAATATTTTAGATCTTTTAAATAAAACTAATAATAAATTTATGTATAAAGAAAGAGAAAGTAAGGAATAATCATTAGCTACTGTAGAATATTCTAAGAATACAGTAGGTAAAAAAGTTTCAGTATTAGCTGTTGTTATAGTAGGATAAAATTTAGCACAGGCTTCCAAGAAAACCCAAGAACTTTTGTATAAACTTGGAAAAAAACTTATATCTATTGATAAATTTTTTAGAATTCCTTTCATACAAAACCATAATCTTATCAATTTTCTTGTCATCTTTCTGGAAAAAAAAACTCAACCTGAATATGCATTTGCTATTTTTATTTGTATAGATCTAAAAATTTTATCAAAATTACTAAACAACCCATTAATCCAAATAAATCAAGTATAAGGTTGAGAAGAATATGCGCCATATATATTAACCAAGCCTTCTAATAAAATATTAAAGGCTCCAACTAAACAAACAAAACCACCTAAATAAAACATTTTAAACATTAATCTAAAATTTCTTTTTAAATTTAATTGTGAATTTAATAAATTTACTATAAATCTTTCATTATAAATCATAATTAAGTAATCCTTATAAGATGTATTATAATTTGATTTAGTATGTCCAAATTGTAAATAATATTCTAATAAATAAGTTCAATTTAAAAATGAAAAAAAAGTTGAAAAAAATTGATTATGTTTCATAGTTGAAAAATAACCTAATGCAATTTTTTCCCGAAAAAATTTCTTATCATTAATAAAAATAGGTTTTTTTCTTTTCAATTTAAAATTTAATTCACCCTTATATCCAACTAAAAAATTCCAATCTAAATTAAAATCACATTGTCCAATTCAAAACGTAAATCCATAAATTAAAATTCTTTCATAATGAGTTTTTGAAAAAATAAATTCTGGCCAGAATTTATTTTGTAAATTTAAAAAAGAATCATAAGTTATTTTAATTTTACCAAATTCTAATCAATTTTTAAACCATTTAGTTTTAACTTGAACTCACATAAAAAACATTCTCCAAAAAATTTGATTTCATATAAAATCTATTGGAAAGTAATTTCGTGCTAAATAATTTGAAACGTTTTGAAAATGTGGTTTTTTTTTTTTTCAAATTAAAATTTTATTTTTTTCTAACGTATGTTTTTTAATTTTTAAAAAAAAATTGAAATAAAAGTAATTATGTTTAAATATATATTTATTTTTTTCATTTATAATTGGATTATACTTATATTTTTTAAATTTATAAAAACTTTTAGAGTAATAGTTTAAATATTCCCAATTTTTTCCACTTAAAATTATTTCATCTAATTGATAATTGAAAAGATCTTTCCAAGGTTTAGAATCTAAAAAAATTATTTCGCCTGGAGAAAAAGTGAAAATTAAATTAAAAATTTCACTCAAAAATTTATAAAAAACTAAGGTAATTACTTGATTGTCATAGGTATCTTCAATTTCAGATTCAGCATTTCTTAAATTAAATGCTTGTCCTATAAATCTTTTTAAAAGTTTTCTTAAATTAGAAGGTAAAAATTTTTTTTTAAAAAAAAATGTATCAATATAAAAATATATTAAATCTAAAATATAACTTCTTTTAAATTGATTGAAAAATAAAATTACTGGTATTATAACCTTTTCTAATCATTTTAAATTAAAAAATTTAAATCCAAAACCTAAATCTCATTTTTCTGAAAAAGAGAAATTTATAAAATTAATGGTGTTTACACCCATATTATTAAATTTTTCATATAAAAAATTTTTTATTATTTCTAAGTTATTTATCATTAAATTTTTAGTTGGCAATACTAAATATTTAGAATTACTAAAATTTAATATACTTTTTCTAAAATAAAGAACTTGATAAGGTATATAAAATTCATGATTATGAATGTAGTAAAAAGAAGGTATCTTAAACTCTAATGTAAAAAGTTTGTTTTTAAATTTGTTAATTCAATTTACAAGTTTTTTTGAAACAAAAATTTTTTTTAATTTATTAGAAATAAAATTTGAAATTTTTGAAATTGCATAATTATTTTTTAAATATTTTTTTTTTATCAATATTTTTTTTAAAAAATCTCTTCAAAAAAATACCCTGTATTTAAACGATAAAATTTTTTTTTTAAAATTATTAAAATTTTTTCATACCAAAGAAATTTTACTAAAAATGGCCTCTCTAGTAAGAAAATAAAAATCTCTTTTATTTATTTTACGAACTTTAATTTTTACTAATTTTCAAGCTAAATAATTATTTATTTTTCTTAATTTAACTTTAAATCATTTTCTTTTTTGAAAGAAAAGAATTCAACGTATAAAACGTTGACTACTTTTAAACGGTAAATAATATGGACTTAAAGAAGAGTATAGATCTAATTTTTTTAAAAATATTGTTTTTCTATGCAAAATTGTAACTTTGCTAGTAAAGAAATTTTTTTTCAAATTTTTTTTCAAATTTTGGAACCTATTTTTTTCTACAAAAAATAAATTTAATAAAGTTAGAATTTGCAATTTATTCAGTTTAATTATATCTAAATTAGATCATTTTAATTTAATGAATTTATAAAAAAAAGTTTTTTTTAATTCAATTTTTTTATCTCATTTTATAATTTTAAAAATTGGCGGAATCATAACTAAAATTTTTATTGCAGCAATTTAGTTGAAAATTCAAATAAAAAACTTAATAATAATAATTCTAATTGTTTTATAAAATTTCATAAATAAAAGGTTTCAAAGTGATATTTTTTAAAAAAAAAGTTTGAATTATCTTGTTTTAAAAAATCTAGTAACCTTAATATAAAAGAATTAATAATTAAACTTGTAAAATTTTCTCTTAACATATCATTCATCAAAATTTTATATAAATACAATAAAAAGGCGTAATTTATGGAGAAATATTTATTATAAATATTAATTTTTTTAAAAATATGATTATAATGAAAATCTTTAATAAAAAAGTTTCATATATATAGAATTAATTTTTTAAAATTTTTAGGAGTTTTTAAAAAACTATCAAATTCTATTAAAAAAGCTCTAATTTTAATAGTATTAAAATTTCAGTTTAAAATCGTATTATTGTAATCTAAGGTATAAAAAAAAGAAAAAGAGGAGGAGGAGGATGTCAAATTAGAGTACAAATTAGATGATTTAAATCGATTATTAGTATTAAATTTTTTTAATATTTTAGTTTCTAAAAAAAATTCCATAAATAAATCGTAAAAAAATTCTGATAATAAGTTTCAAAAAAGATAATCCAAATTAATAGATAAGATATCATTCTCATAATCGTTTTTTGTAAAAATTTTTTTTCTTAAGAAAAAAAATTCTTCGTTTGATTTAGAAATACAGATTAATTTTGATTTATAAATATTAAAATTATTATAATAACTATTTAGTTCTGGTTTAATAAAGATAAAAAAATTAATTTTTTTATTTAAAAAATCAAATAAATCAAAATTTAATAGTTTTCAACTCAAAAAAAATTTTGATTTATTAGAAGTTTTAATATTCAAATCTTGTATTTCTAAATTAAAGATTTTATAATCCATTAAAGTTTTACTTGAAGGTAATAAAAAAGATTTTGAAAATCTAAAGATCAAAAGATGAATTAAATTATAAAAATAAGTAGTTTTTATTTTTTTAGTAATATTTTTTTTTAGAGATCTAAAAATTCTAAAAAAATAATAACTAAAGGAATTTTTTAAAAAAATTAAATTTCAATGAAGTCAAACTGATATAGCAAATCAATTAAAAATTTTTTTAGTTAACATTTTTGTATAGCCTATTTTTTTTTTTATTTTTGTGATTAAATAATATTTTTTGTAACTTTCAACCAAAAAATGCCTTTCAAATATTAGAAAAAAAAAATTATAAAAATCATATATAGTTGTTTCACTAAAAATATTAAAATGAGTATGAAAATAATCTAATTGTAATGTTCTAGTTTTATAAATATTCTTATAAGTTGAAACAATAGTAGCTAATTGTAAACGAGTAAGTTCATAAACATTTTTTAAACTTAAAATTTTACTAATTTTATAATTAAACGTTAATGAAAAATTAGTACGTTGTTTTTTGTATCTTGTTTTAATTAGATTATAAAGAAAACAAATTTTTTTTCAAAAAAAATTTGTTTTAACAGGATATTTATTAGTTCCAAAAAATCATTTTAATATTATATAACGTGTTAATCGCATCATTTCCAACTCTAAACCCCATTTTAAAGTCAAAGCAAATTCATGTTGTTGTGTAAAATCCGGACTATATTGAATGTTACCAACATCTATATTTAATTGTCTCATTTTTTTAAGATAAGTAGTTAATTTGTTTAAACGTAATTCCGCTAATTGTTTAATTCTTATTAATTCTCAGGCTCTTTCTAGAGCAAAATAATGATGCTCAAAAACTAAATGATCTAATTCTTCTACAATTGTTAAATCATTTAACCATAATTTCTTTTTCAGTCATTTTTTAAATCTTTTATAAATTTTTTTATCCATCATTGCAAAACTTGTAGTAAAAACTTTAATAGATAACATGTATACATTTATTTGTCTAGTTGTAGGGAAATATATTAATCTTTTTTTAAAAAAAAAAGTCTCAAAATTTGATAAAATTAAAAAACAAGATAGACTTTTATTATATAGACCAAAGTTTGTTTTTTTAAAAAAATAAGCATAATTGTAGCTACTATAGTTTGAAAAAAAAATTCTATTTAGAAAAGATGATTTGGCATCAAATCTTAAATATTTATTAAAAAATAAAGAAAAATTTATAGGTATAGATAAATTAAATTTTAATTTATTATTATTAAATAATCTAGGTAAATGAGGTAAATTATATATTAAAGTATTAAAATATAAAATTTTAAATGATTTAATAAAAAGATTTTTATTAAATAAATAAAATTCACTTATGTTTCTGTTTATTATTCATTTATTTGAAAAAAAAGAAAAAATTTTTGCCCAAAAAAATGTTTTTTTAATAGCATTTTTTTTTGGGTAAAAATTTTTTTTAAGTTCTATATTATAAAAATTACAAATATTATTTAATATAAAAAAATTTTTACTACTTATAAAGAAATTTTTTCTAATTAAAATAGATTTTGAAAAGCCTTGATAAAATTGGAAATATTTTCAATGTGAAGATACCCTTATAATGTGAGCTCAAGTAAATCATTCTTTACTCTTATATTTTTTTCTAACAAAGGTTGAAATATTATTATAATAAGTAAAAAATAAAGGTCTTTTTAAAAATTCAGATTTATTATGTATATTATTATTAAATAATAATATAAAAATTTGTATATAAGTTCCAGCATTATTGTTATAATTTATAAGTTGCCAAAATATAATTATTAAATAATTTATTGTAAGGCTAGTTTTTAAAAAAAAAAAATTTTTTATATTATAATGCATAATTTTTATTTTATCAGAAAATAAATATTCATGTTTTTTTTTTTTACAGAAAAAAAAGAAATTCTTATTTAAAAATATTAATTTTTCAACATCGATATATAAACTAAAGTTAGTTCAAACTAAATTTGAATTTAATGAAGGTAATTTAAAAATAGCATTAAAAATTTTATTTCTAGGTATAGATCAATAAAGCCTAGGCGGTCTCTTGGTAACTTTACGGTCTAACATTAATATTTCATTTTTAATTATTTCTATAACAGGATAAAAAAATATCGTAGTTTTAAATGTTGAAGATAAATTAATATTATATAGAAATAAATTAATATTATTTAATTGCTTATCTATTGATTTTCTTCGTTTAAAAAGTGAAAAATGATTTAAATTATATAAAAATTTATATAGATAATATATATCAAATTTTGAAATTTTTATATCCAAAAATTTAAAAAATTTTAACCTGCCCCATTTATTTAGAAATTTTTTTTTATTAGAATTTATTATAAATGAAAAAAAAAAAAAAATTTCTAAATCAACTAAATTTAAAAATAAAAAATTATTTTGTTTTATTTTATAAAAATTTCAAAGTTTTACACTAAAACGTGTACGCTTATAAATTTTAAAATTTTTTAATATATGATTTCTTGAAAATTTATAATATTCAAATTCCTTAATATTAGTATAAAAATAAGCTAAATTAGCATCTTGTTCAAAACTACAATCTTTTAAATTAGTAAAATTAATTAATTTTTGAAATTTTTCTTTTATAGAATCCTCAGTATATGTATTATTAGTATTAAAATTAAGAATCTGCATTTAAAAATTAAAAATTGGTGAATAGAAGGATTTGAACCTCCAACCACTAAAGTCACAGTTTAGCACTCTACCTATTGAGCTATATCCTAGAGAGAGTAGGATTTGAACCTACGAAGAGAAACTCAATAGATTTACAGTCTATCACCTTTGACCACTCAGTCATCTCTCTTAATGAATCTAGTAGGGTTTGAACCTACGACCTTTTGCTTATCAAGCAAACGCTCTACCACTAAGCTATAGATATTTTATTAATTTTGGCAGTAGCAGACTCGAACTGCTAACTTCTTCGGTGTAAACGAAACACTCTACCAATTGAGTCAACTGCCTATTTTTCTTTAATTTTTTTTATACCAAATTTAGATCTTCTTTTCATTCTTGAAAATTTTTCACTTGCAGAAAAATCAAGTTTACCTTTGATTGCCTTATAATGGACTCCTGGTAAATCTGGAACTCTACCACCTCTAATTAAAACTTGTGAATGTTCCTGTAAAGAATGTCCTTGTCCTGGAACATATGCAATAACATGTATATTAGTGGATACTATTCTTACTTTTGCAACTTTTCTAATGGCTGAATTAGGTTTTTTTGGTTTTGCGGTTCGTAATTTTACTATTACTGCCTTCTTTTGTGGACAATTTTGTAAAATTCTATCCACTTTTCTAAATCTCTTTGGCTGTCAAACATTTCGTATTAATTGTTCAAATGTAGGCATTTTAGAAAAAAAAATTTATAGAAAAAATTTATAGAAAAAATTCTTATCTTTTTAATTATAAAAAAATTTATAAAATGAAAAAAAATGAAAAAAAATAAAGTTTTATTTAAATAAAATATAGGGTTAGAAATAAATGAAATTAAATTAATTTTTTTTATAATTTCTAAAATTGAAATATTATCAATAATATTTTTATTGTAGTCTAATCAGTGAATATAAGTAGAAAAACGAATAGTTTTCAAGAAGAAAAAAACTAAGTTAGAATCGGTATTTTTTAAAAATTTTTCATTTTTACTAAAATAAGTTTTACTATATTCTAATGAATCTAACACAAAACCATTTAAAAAAAATAAAAAATCAACTAAATTTAATGAATTAATAATTTTAATTAAAATATTTTCAGAATTAGAAATTGATTTGCTATTAATAAAAATAAAAAATCACTTATTTTTAAATAAATCTTTAAAAGTTTTTAGTTTAGAAAAAAAACTTTGATTTTTAAAATTTTTAGAAATTAAAAAAAAACTCTTAAGTAAAAATTTTGAATTTAAAAAAAAACTAAAAAATTTTAGAAAAAAAAAAATTAAATTATTTGAAACAACAAAGGATCTTGCATATTTTTCAGAAAAAAAATATTTTTAAGAAAAAAAAGTGGATTTTTTATATAAATTTTTTATTTTAAATTTAAAAATGAATGTTTTAACAAGTTTATTTAATATTCAATTAGTTAGAATAACCTCTAAATCATTTTTATTAGTATCTACTATTGTAGATAAAAATTTTTTTAATTTAGTAAGTGATCTTAATTCTAAATTATTTAAATCAACTAAACTAAAACTTAACCAATTATTATTATTAAATAAATTAAAAATAAAATTTTTTATAAAAATTTTATTTTTAATTTTAGATAAAGTTGATAACCTAACAGTTAACTTTGTAGATAATTGGTAACTAAATCTAGTTAATGATTTTCAAAATGATGACGTTGGGTATGATATTTTAGATTTAAAAATTTTAGAAAATCCAACTAGTCTATATTTCATTCTAGGATTAACTATTGCTGTAAGAAAATAAAAATTATTTAAATTTTTAATCATTATCTAATAAAATTTTAAATTTCATAGATCTCATTGTACCTATAATGGATAGCAATATTGCTTTATTCTCTAAATCTTGATTATCAATTCATTTTATATATACAATTTTAAATAAATCATCTAACGGTACCCCTGCAGAATTATTATTGATATAAGATGAATATAATAAAAAAGAAGTAGGTGGTGTTCAAATTTGAAACTGAACAGTTTTATCTGTATATAGTTTTATAAACATTTTCAATGGTATTGAGTCTGGTAAATTTTTAGTAATATTATTAAAATTACTACAAAAAGCAGGAGCATTAAATCCGTGTTGTCCTAAAAAAGGGCCTACTGGGGGTAAAAGATTAGCATTTCAAGCTGGTATTGTCAGACATACCCATCTATCAAAAGATTTTTTTGTATTAGAAGAATCTAACAAACGAGCAGCTAAATTATTAGCAATTTGTTCAATAAATGTTTTTGAATATTTTACTTGTTTTCCTAAAAAAAAGGATTTATTAAAAATATATTTTTGTGCAATGCATGGTTTTTTGATTTTGAAAATAATTTTTTTCATTTTTTATTTTTATTTTATTTCGAAGAAGAAGGGAATCGAACCCTTAATGTTAACTTTGGAGGTTAAGGTTTTACCATTAAACTACTTCTAAAATAAGTAATTAACTAGTAATTTATTATTAAAAAATTTAAATTTTTTAATAAAAATATTTTTTTCAAAAAAAAAAGTAAAAGATTTTTTTTTTTTGAAAAAAAAAAATTCTTTACTTCTGGAAAAATTATAATAATTTGAATTCATAATAAATGAATTTTTATATACTCCTTGATTAAAAGTATAATAGGGTTCACCTTTTGCAAAAAAAATATTTTGCCTACCCCAAAATAAATAATTTTGTAATGGATAATTTTTTGTCTTATCCGCTATTCTAAAAAAAAATTTATTAAAATTTTTTAATAATAAAAAATTTAAAGATGCAGTAGAAATATTAGTTAAAAATAAAGTCTGTCATGCTAGGAATAAATTATTATTTATAAAAGCTTGGAAAGATAAATAAAATTTATCAAATTCTTTTATTTTCAAGAATATATCAACAAATAAGACTTGAAATTTTTTTTTTAAATCATTTATCAAACGTAAATTTTTTAAAAAAATTTCGGTATTAAAATAAATAAATGTTAATTTTTCAAAAATATTTTCTAAAGATTTAATTAAAATTAAATAAGAGGTTGTTATACTATTATTAATTGGTAATAATTTACTTATTTTGTAGAAATTAATAAAAATTTTAAGTAAATTATTTAGATAATGTAAATTAAAATTAAATAAAAAATATTTATTAGTAATATGAACTAAATTAAATCTTAAATTTTTATTTATTAAGAGCGGTTCAAAGTATTGCCATTTTTGAAAAAAAAAAAAATTATTTAAATTAAAAGATAATAAATTTAAAATAGAAAAATTAAAAAAAAAAAATTTGTTAAGAGAAATAAAATTAAAAATTAAAAAAAAATTATTAACTTTAAAATTATTAAAAAACCAACAAATAAATAGAAAATTTTTAAAAAAAGAAATTTTTGGCATTAAATTAATGCAAGAATTTTTACTACTATTAGTAAATTTAATAAATAAATTTTTTCTAATTAATAAATTTTTAGTTACTTTCATTACTAAAATATATTAAAATATTAAACACGTCTTGGTCTTTTTCTCCTACAACCACCAAAAGCCATTTTTGGTCTATATAGTAGCTCATTTATTTCTAGACCAGAAGCTTCTAATCCTTCAAAAGAATTTCTTATTTGTGGTAACCTAAAGGTAGATCAAATATGTATATTGAGAGATTCAACACCTCACTTTTTAGCTAAAAAGCAAGCTTCATAAACAGCACTGTCCGCTGAAAATACACTTGCTCTTTGTCTACTAGCTGTTCATTCTCCCATACCACCAGATCAGGTTACCAAAGTTCGACCATTATTATCAATAACTGTTACAAAAAAATTATTTCAAGTACTTCTTACGTAAACAAAAGCTTTAATTGGTGATTTAATTTTAAATTCTTTCCCAACAATGTTATAATTATCTGTATTTTTTTTTTTTATTATTGATTTTTTACTATTAGAATCAAAAGATTTAGAGTGAAAAAAATCAAAAAATTTATTTATAAGTGTAATATTAGTTGAATTAATATTAAAACTTTTAGTTAAAAATTTTGAAAATTTATTAAAAAATAGTTTTTTTAATAAACTATTTAAAAAATAATATTTTGTTAAATATGAACTTGTAAATGATTTAAAAAAAAACTTAAAACTTGAATTTAAAGTTATTAAAAGAGGTCTTATAAATCTAGAAATATTTGACATATTTCAATATTTAGTCGAAAAATAAATTATATTATGTGTCATTTCATGTGTCAAAATACCCTTATCAAATATTTTTGAAATTTGTTTTTTATTATATTTAATGAATTTAGCAGATTCAAATTCTTTACTATGAATTTTAATAGTAGAAAATTTTCAAAAAAAAAAATTACTATTCTTGAATTTGTTCAGTTTCATTTTCCTTTAATTTTTTTTTTTGATAATTTTGATAATTTTGATAATTTTTTTTATTTTCTTTTGCGCATTTTCTTCAATTTTTCCTTTGTACAAAATGCCTTTTTCTAGGATTTCAAGATAATAATCTTTGAGTTGAAGCATTTGTTCAAGTTCATTGCCCATTTACCGGTAAATCTAATGCTAGTCATAAACCCTGATAAGTTTGTAAATTTTTTTTCAATTGAATTTGAACTGATTTTACAGCCTCATCTAATTCTAAATTTGAAAACACTTCGCCAACAAAATATTTTAAAAGATGCAAATCAAAATACGCATAATAAAAATTGCTACTACCGTGTCCAGCATGTCTTAATAATTTAGACAAAAATTTTCTTCTATATTGACCATATGAATACATAGGCTTAATTGAGTATGATAAATCTTTATGTTTTATTAATTTTATTTCAAATAAAAACATAATTAACTGGATATTATTTGAAAGGTTTTTTACCTTCTTTTAATTTAATTCTTTCTCCAATAAATTGGAAACCTTTTAATTTGTAAGGTCCAACTTTTTTTAATTTAAATCTAAAAAAATTTAATGTTATATTAAAAACACTATTGTTAAAGTTTATAAATAAAATTTTTTTTATTTTTTTTTTTTTTAAGAAAAAAAAATAAGTTAAAATTGGATAACATACCATTTGAAAGTGAGATCAACCTAAATCCAATAATAAATTATTTTTAAGTTTTGTAAATCTATAGTTTAGACCTTTTAATTCTAATTCGTTTGCTTTTAAATAATTTCTTTTAAAGATAAAAAATAAAAAATTAAAAAAAATAATATTTTTAAAAAAAAAAATTATTCTTATAAAATTTAAACATTTTTTATTATTTACACATAATAAAATAAATAAATTACCACTTAATTTCCTGAAAAACAACTTATTTATAACTAGGGTTAATTTATTAAATTTAATATTTTTATCATTTTTATTTCTATAAAAAGTTATAAGATTATTAATATTATGATAATTTCAATATTCCATAAACTAAAAAATTCCTAATAATAATGTTCCGCCTAATCTATGAAAACGAGCATCAGAATCATTCATAATACCCAAGCTTGTACTCAAAATGAAATAACCGCCAGTTTTACTAAGATTAATTAATTGGTTTAAGTTTATATATATTGGTCATTTTTGATTTGAATATTTAACTATTCTATTAAATTTAATAGAAGTAGCTAAATCAATTGTAGTAATTCAAAATTTATTTTCACTTTCTTTAAACGATCTAATATAACCATCAGCTAGCAGAGCTCTTAGTATAAAAAAATTTAATACTGTTTTAGGTACACAAAAATGAATTTTTTTACAATCCACTGAACTTCAAAAATTTGCAACAAATGAATTAAAATTTGAATTTGGCATATATTTTAAAAATTCCTTTTTTGTACACCAGTAAGATAACCTTCCGAACCAAATCTCTTAAATTCCATTCTAGATAATCAAAAATCCCTTAAAACAGACTTTGCTCTACCAGATATAACACATCTATTAACTATTCTTACTTTTGAAAATTTTCAGAATTTTTTGTTTAGTATAAATGCCGCTTTAACTTTATCTAATAAAAAACTCGAACTATCAAAAATAATGGATTTTAAATATCATATTTTTGATTCATTTTTTAAGTAATTCATTCTTTGGTAAAAATCTTGTAAATTTGAATTTTTCATTATGTAGAACTTTTAATTATTATTAAAAACGATAATTTTTTGAAAAAAAATTTAAATTATTAAAAAAAATAGTTTTAGAAAATTTAGCAAAAGGTAACCAACCGCTATGTCCGCGATAACAAGTAAAACAGAGCCCACCCCAAAGTAATCATGATATTAAATCTTTAATAAATGGTAAAAAGAAAAAAAAATTTCTTTTCGGTAATTTTATTTTTCTTTTATATATCCAAGAAAAAGTAAAAAAAAATTGTCTTTCCCATTCTAAATGTTTTTCATTAATATAATGAGAAAAAAAAGTTATATCATCAATTGCTAGTGACAAATTACCTTGAGTATCACTTAATAATTTAGAACGATCAAAACCATAAGAAAGTTTTAAATATGGAAGAATAGTTAACGCATAATAAAAAAATCTATTAAAAGATTCTAATCTAAATGTTCTACTTTGTATAACAAAGCCTGCGTTTTTTTTCTTTACTTGCTCCATTATTATTTTTTTTTTCAAAAAAGATTTTTGAAATGTAAAAAATTTTATAATACGTAAACAATTTAAAAGTATTTTAACTTTAAAATTTATATTACCAGATTCAAAATATATTGGCAAAGAAACCTGTGAATTAAAGCTCTTTGGAAAAAAACTAATATTTTTTAAACCACCATTGCATTTATTATTTAAATCAAAAAATCTATAATTTGTTAAAAAAAATTTAGTAATAAATGATTTACCTTGTATTGACTCTAATTTATTATTATTGATAGATAAATATTTATTTTTTTTCATTTAAAAAACCCCAGCCGATAACAAAACAACCCTAATAAAAGTTCTTTTTCAAACTTCTCTAGCAATAGGACCTAATACTCTAGTACCTACAGGTAAATAATTATTTTTTCTAGAAACTAAAACTACTGAATTTTCACTAAATCTTAAAAAATCTCCAGTTGAGGTACATCTACTGTAAATTTGTCTTGTTCTAGTTATTAAAGCATAATGTATACTACCACGTTGTACTTTTGATGTTCCTTTTAAACAAGTTTTAACTGTTACAATTATAGTTGTACCTGCGGGTGCTCCTCTTCTTTGGGAAGAATTTCAAATACCAATGCACTTTACAGTTAATGCTCCAGAATTATCATTGCAAGTTAAAAGTGTTCCTGGGTATATCATTAGTAATTAATTTTTAATGAAACAAAATTATTTTTTGAAAATCTAGCAGTGTTAAGAAAGCTGTTCATACTGTTTAATTGTGATATTCAATGCTTTGATTCAACAATTTTAGATCATATTGGTAATTTTTTTAAAATATCATTTAAAGATGTTTTTAAAATTTTTGTTTTTTTACCTACGAAAAAAAAAGGTATTCCGCCGTTTTTTGTAGGTATAGTCCAATCAGTTATGCCACCCTTACCCTTACCCATACGAACTTCCGTTGGTTTTTTAGTTATTGGGTAAACAGCCGGTATTGGAAATACTAAAACTCCGCTTTTTTTCAATTTTCATTTTAAATATCTAGTCATTAGTTCTATATGTCTTGTAGATAAGTAAAAATTACTATGAGAATGACAATAATAAATATTTAATGGTAAAACATCATTATAATTTAAACCAGAAAAACGTTTTGTTCTTCTTTGAAATAATTTATATTTTGAATTTGTAAGCGATGGGTTAAACATTTTAACAATTTCTAAGAATTAATTTAAATAAAAAAGAAAAATTAAAAAAAAAAAATTTACTAAAATAATAAGTTTTTAAAAAATTCATAAAATTAAATTCATACACAGTGAATTTGCTAGCAGCAGTAAAATATTTTTTATTTACGATGAAATTATGTTTCAAATCATAATTTTTATTATAATAAAAAAAATGTAAAATATTTTTTGCAGTAAAAGATTGTTGAAAAAAAAAATTAATTGATAATATATTATGCATTTTATTGAAAATAAAATTAGTCTTTCATTTATCAAGAGTTTTTATAAAAAAATCTAATCTTATTTTAGTTGAATTTTTAAGTCAAATAGCAGCTAATTCCTCTTCTGTAAAATTTTTATAATTAATTGGATTAAATTTTAAAAAATCCAAACTTGAGGTTAATTCACTTTTATTAATCTTATCGGAACAATAATCAGAACCAAAAGTAAATGTTTTTTTAATTTTAAAATTAAAAAAACATTTACTTTTAAAAATATAAATTCTTTTTTTATACCACAACAATTTTTTTTTTAAAAAAAAAAAAGAAAATTTATTAATATTTAGTATAGAAGAAAAATTAAATATTTTTATTAAAAAATATTTAACTTCTTTTAACATCAGGGAATCATTAAAAGTTAATAGCTCTTCTTTTTGTTTAGCTCTATAAAATGTGTAATAATCAACCGCTTCAGGGAAGGGAACATCTTTTTTTGTTAAAAATTTAATAGTAAACTTAAAAGGATTTAAGCCAAAAGGCTCCTCCCTTCTTAAACAAATATCTTTATTAGGAAATTTTTCTAAATTTTTCATGAAAATTTTGTAAGCTATGGTTAAATCATTCAATTTATATTTAGCAGCTACTTTAAAATAATAATCGAAGGTTTGCAAAATACCTAAGTTCTCTTTTACTTTTTCTCTAGCTTCTTCCCTAGCTTTTTTAAAATCTGATAAGTTGTGTAAAAAACTATTAAGAAAAAAATCATCAATGTCAGCTGAATCAATGTTTTCTTGAGTCAATAATAAAAATAAATATTTAATAAAATCAGGTAATGGGAAAATGTAATTTTTATTTGTTACAGTATGATATTTTATATTATTTCTAAGTAAATATAGAATTTTTTGTGGCGTTAAATTTGAAGTTTTTTCAACTAAAAAATCGTCTTTTTTAAATCCTTTTATTAAAATCATTTTATGAAAATCTCTATTGAAATCTTCAAGTTTATACAAAGAAATATTCTTATAAAAAATTTTATAAATTTGATTTTTATTACTAATTTGAAATTTTTTTAAAAAACGTTCTAGATCTGTTTCAAATAATGCTGAAAATCTATCATCATTTATTAAATTTTCAGTTCAAATTCAAAAATAATTATCTGTTAGAAATTCATTTTTTGAACCAAAATAATATTCTGGTATAGGAGTTTCAACATAGGATAAACTTCTTTGTTTTTTAAATTTATTTTCAATAAAAAAATTTAACTCATCGTATTTAGTTGGTTGAAAAAAAACAAAATTCTTAATAATTTTATTTTTTAAAATGAAAAAATTAGTGTTATTTAGCGGTAATTTATTAAAATCATATAATAATGAACCTGAACTAGCCAGTTTAATTAATTTTTCTTTCCAAAAAAGAAATTGAGCTAAGACTTGTTTTTTCAAATTTAATAAAATATCATTTTTGATATCAGATGTTGGGATGTCTGAAAATGTTTTATAATATTTTTGATTAGTATCAAAACTAATTCTACCATCATGCATAGATAAACCAAGTAAATATAATCATCAAGTTTTCCAAAAGTAACGGCTATCCTTTGGATCTATATTTGCAAGTAAAAAAGTATTTAAATCTAAATCAGAATATTTAAAAGAAAGATTTAACTCTTCAAAAACCAATTCTCAAAAAATTATTTCTCTTAATTTTAGTAAAGCCGTACCTTCTATTTTTGATGTAAAATTTTCACCTTTTTTTCGTAATAAAGGTAAGTTTGGATTTCAATATTTTTTAAACATATCTCTAAAATAAACTAGAGAAAAAAATTTAAATTTTTTACTTGAAAAATATTTTTTTGAAAAATTTTTACAAAAAGATTGTTCAGATAATAAACAATAAACACTTCAAAGAACTCAAAAAATTTCAAATTTTAAAGTATGTTCAAATTTATTTATGTAATAAAGCTTATTAGGATTATAAGTAGAATGGAAAGCAGAGTAAAAAAAAAGTCTTTGATTTTTAAAAAAATTTTCATATGTTGTATATAATTCTTCAAATTTTGTATAAAACAAAATTTTTTTTTTAGTTTTCTTAGTTTTAAGATTATCAATTTCAGATGGCAAGGGTATTACATATCTATTTGTTCTTAAATATTGAACAATTTTTATTTCTTTTTCTTTTTTTTTTTTAATTTCAAAAAAATGGCGAGATATGTAAAAACCTTTTATTTCAAAATTAACAAGGTATAATTTTTTTAATATTCTAATTTTTTTTTTTAAATTAGATTTTATCACGCTTAAACATATTAAATCATAGCTCTAAAATCATTTAGAGAATTACCTAATAATAACCAAATACGAACAGAAACTGCTCCGTATTTTAAATTTATTAAGCTTTTACAATAATCTAATTTAGTCCAAATATTTACTTGTTCTAATTTACCTTTTTTTAACCAAACCTTAGTAGCTCTTTCTCATCTACTAAATCGACCTTTTAATAAAAACATAAAACCTTTTATCATATCTGCTTGAGATAATAATATATTTAGACTTCTTAAAACTTCCGCTAGTAAGTGATCTCATTCTAGTTTTTTTTTAACGAAAGTAGCAATTAAAGTAGCACTTAAATGTAAATTACTATAATAATCTTCAATAAGATGTGTTGGTATTCAATTTGCAAAGTAAGGTTGACTGACATCAATTCAATTTTTTTTTTCAAATATAAAATTTGATCTTCTCATAAAAAAAACTTTAGAACTAATTCTAGTTGAAAAAAGTGGCATATAAAAAGCTGATTGCATATTAGTTTCAGTATAAGCAAACTTATTTGTTAAAGTATATTTATTACCGGTAGTATTTATCCAACAATTTGGTTTACCAAAATTTACAGTTCAACTTGCAAAATCAATTAAATTGACCCACCATTTTTGATTTCCAGCTTCAAAATTTTGATCAAAACAAGATAAACCTAAAATTAAAAAATCTCAAAAAGATGATGAAAATAAATCTAAAGTAGTAATAAAAGATTTACTTCATTGCATAAACATGTGCATTGGTCTTGATAGTGCTAGTAAACTTTCATCAGTACAATATGTATACATTTTTTTCAAACATTTTAAAATTAATAAATAAAAAAAAAAAAAATTTTGCCAATACATAATTACAAAATGCAAAAGCATTGAAAAATGTGTTAAATTTCCCAAATCAATTAGTATTCTAAAAAATAATTTAGGTGTTAGTTTTGATAAAATGTAGTAAAAATAAAGGAATTTTTTTTTTCTAATTAATTTTCTATAACTAGAAAAATACAAATAAATTAATATTATCAACGGATTAAAACCTATAATTGCAAACCAATCTGAATGTTTTATCAATTGTCAAAAGGTTAATAATTTATTATATGATTTTCTTAAAAATGTTAAATTTTTTGAAAATATTGATAAAGTATAATCACCTAGAAAAAATTGTTTTGTTTCACAAGCTAATTTTTTTTTTTTTAGATTTAATTTAAATCTAAAAAAAAATAAAAATAAAATAAACAAAGTATTTATATTCACGGGTAAATGAGTAAAATTTTCCAAAGAATCAATTTCTAGAATTTTAGGATAAACAAAAAAAACTTGTTTTTTTGTTGAAAAAGTATTATTTAAAAAACTATTACTTAAAAAACTTATAAGTAAAATTTTTGAAGTAATATCTAATTTTCAAAATCAAAAAATTTTTCTTGCTAATTTAAGAGTTTTTAAATAAAATTTAGTAAACGTTAAATACCATTTTTTTAAAAATTTTCATTTAAAGCAAAAAGTTTTAAATAAAAATAAAAGAAACTTTTTGCTTATTTTAGTAAAATAAAATATTTTCAAAAAAGCCACTATAGTTGACGTTGTCAATTGTTGACCAGAACATGTTATAGATATCAATTTTTTTAAAAAAAATAATTTTTTAAAAACTATTTTTGAACGATTTAAATTTATTTTACCTTCATAAGAAAAATAGCGTAGATAAGCTTTTAAATAAAACCAAATTTCTTTTATTCAAAAGACCATGTTGTCTCTTATTCTAAGTTTAGTATGCAATATATAAATTTGTTTAGCAATAAATTCTTGAGTTAAACCAACACCAGCGTTTTCTGATTCTTTAAAAAAAACATTCAATTCTCACATAAAATAAAATAATCGTATATATTTAGAGTAAAAAAAATTTATAGTATTTATTGCAGGTTTAGAATGATTATAAGACAATTGATATAATTTTAAAGATTCAACAGTTCATCTTTTTGATAATTGCCATGACTTATGCAACCAGGTATTATAAAAAAAAATAAAATTTGGATATTTTCTTAAAATAGTTGGGTTAAATAAAAAATTTGCTAACCTAAATCTATCTTCCACAACCAATTCAGGATATAATTGTTCTGATTCATAACTACTAATATTTCTTTCAATAAAATTATAATGAAAAAATCTAATTTCATAAAAATCATTTACACCAAAAAAATTAGTTTTTGTAGAGAAAATATTCTTAGCAACAAATAGACTTGTTGATAAACCCTGTAGTAAGGATGATTCTTCTTCATTTAATTCTGTTGTTTCATCAAAATTCAAACTATATATATCGTAATTTTTTCTATAATAACCCATTAGATAGAAATAATAATAAGAATGTGGTCTAAAATTATAATTGACTAAATTTTTACCACCCATTGTAGCTATATAAAAATCCATAGAATAAAGTTTACTAAACATTTCACTTAAATTTATTATTCAACCAACATAGGCCACTTGGCTTAGTCAAGCAAAATCAATATTATATTTTTTTAAAAAAAGAAAAGTTTGATCATAAGTTTTATGTAAAAAAAAATCAAAGTAATACATAAAAGTTCAATTTAATTTATCATCACCAAAAAATTTTACTTTTAAATAACGATACATAACATAATCATTTATAAAATATTTAGAATAAATTTTTTTAAAATTTGGAATCCAAAGATTTTTCCACGGTGAACCTCAATTAACGCGAGAAGCTTGTATATTTGATCAATAAGACATCTATTTAATTATTAGTATTTAAATTTCTATAATTATTTTTTAAATTTACACCTCTTGTATGTATTTTTCAAGTAAAAGAAAATTGACCAAGTTTATAACCAACCATTCCAGGAACAATTCATAATCATATAAAATCTCACCCATTATGTATAAAAAAAATTTTATTTAAAAAAAAAGGCAAAATTTGCATTGATCTATCTCTTATATATATTCCTTCACTAATTAAGTCTTCTTCAGAAGATTGAATTTTAGTAGGTTGGGTATCGCTAGGTTGGGTATCGCTAGGTTGGATATCGCTAGGTTGGATATCGCTAGGTTGGATATCGCTAGGTTGGATATCGCTAGGTTGGATATCGCTAGGTTGGATATCGCTAGGTTGGATATCGCTAGGTTGGATAT
>Ga0154020_10002945_pt1 | contig 20692 bp, 16 predicted proteins | sample Klosneuvirus_201_FD_109709 | JGI IMG/M metagenome (GOLD analysis project Ga0154020, IMG submission 109709) | Active sludge microbial communities from wastewater, Klosterneuburg, Austria - Klosneuvirus_20160825_MG | ecosystem: Engineered > WWTP > Aerobic digester > Activated sludge | place... | reverse complement strand
CTGGATGCGCTGGGCGAGCTTCTGCTGGTCGGCGCGAGAGAGCCGCATCCAGCTCGGCACGTTGTTGTCCTGTTCTTCCTCGGCGTTGTCGAGGTTCATGTCCTCCACGAGCACTCGCTCGAGGAGGTCGGTGGTCTCGGTGGTCTTGGGGAAAAACGTCTTTGCGATGCGCGCGCCGGTCGCGGCCCGGGCCCAGGCGGGGGCGTTGTCACGGGCTTTCGTCAGGTCTTCGCGGGCGTCGGCGATTTTCGGGTTGGTCTGGTCTCGCTGCTCGCTGGTGAAGGCGGCCTCGCGGGCCTCCGCCTCTGCCTGCTCGCGGGGCTCGCCCATGGAGACCTTCTCCGTGACCAGCTCACGCCTCAACTGGTCGTCGGCGCTCTTCTCCATGCGCTCGATCTGCCTGGCGATGGCCTCGGTGCGCATCGCGTTGAGCTCGCGCCCCTGGATCAGCGTCTGGTCGGTGATGTTGAGGCAGAACAGGAAGACCCAGAAGAGCAGCGTGAGGAGCAGCGCCGCGATGGTGCTGCGGGTGACCAGCCCGACCAGGGCGCAGAACGAGTAGAGGTAGCTGAAGAAAACCACGACGACGGGGATGGCCAGGAACACGCCCGGAAGCCACTCGCCCCCACGCAGGCCGATGACCAGGAACGACGCGGCGGAGAAGATCGTGACCTGAAGCGCGACGAAGAGCAGCCCGCTGAAGTACTTGGTGAGGAAGAGGCGCAGACGCGAGATGGGCTTGGAGAGTGAGAGCTCGATGGCGCCGCCCGCGATGAAGTCCGGGATCAGACTCGCGGTGGAGACCAGGGCGAGGATGCTGGCGATCCATGTCAGCCAGAACTTGATCCCCAGGCCGGAGAACATGGCCTTGTAGAACATCGCCGGGGGAATGTTGTCGCTGTTGACGAACCCCCCGAAGTCGCCGATGTTCCAGATCGCGAGCTGCACGCCCTCGGGCGTGATGCCCAGCAACGCGAAGACTCCGACCACCAGGCCGGAGAGCATGAGGACCAGCCAGAAGAGCTTTTTGGCGGAGAGCTCTCGGTACGCGTCCAGGAGCAGGGCCAGGGTCTGTGTCATGGCCGGGCCTCCTCGGACTCCGCCCCGGGCAGTTTGGTCCGGCCGGTGGTCGGGTCGGTGACGGCTTCCATGAACAGGTCCTCCAGCGAGGGCCTCACGGGGCGCAGAGCCCGGAGCGTGAGCCCCGACGACCGCACCCGGTCGATGAGCGGCGCGACCTCGGTCGCGTCCTGCGTGCCCACGCGGAGCGTCGCATTGTCCAGCTCCACCCACGCGGCGCTGGTCAGCGTGCCCCGCAGCGCGGCCCGCCCCGCACCCACCGGCGCCAGCGAGGCCGCCGCTTCCGGTGGAAGGCACGCGCGCAGCATGTCCGACACGGACCCGCGCCCGGGGGGCGGGGGCACGACCTCGATCTCGTAGAACTGGCGGAAGCGGGTCAGGTCATCGACGGTTCCCTGGCTCGCGACGCGCCCCTGCACGAGGATGGCCACGCGGTCGCAGACCATCTCGAGTTCGCTGAGGAGGTGCGAGTTGAGGAAGACGGTCTTGCCCCGCTCGCGGAGCCTGCTGACCATGCCCCGGATGTCGCGACGGCCCACCGGGTCCACGCCGTCGGTGGGCTCGTCGAGGATCACAAGGTCCGGGTCGCTCATGAGCGCCTGCGCGATGCCGATGCGCTGGCGCATTCCCTTGGAATAGCCCTTGACGCGGTGGTTGCGCCAGGAGGTCATGCCCACGAGGTCGAGGAGCTCGGCGCTCCGTGTCTTGCGGTCGGCGCGGGGGACGCCGGAGAGGGCGCCAAAGAAATCCAGCACTTGGCCGCCCGTGAGATACTCCGGGAATCGGTGGTGCTCCGGGAGATAGCCCACGCGTGAGAGCGTGAGCTTGTCGCCGATGGGGCGGCCGAGCATGGTGCCCTCGGCCCGGGTGGCGCGGATCACGGTCATGAGGATCTTGACGAGGGTGCTCTTGCCCGCGCCGTTGGGCCCGAGCAGGCCGAAGACCTCGCCCGCGTGGACGCGCATCTCGATGCCGCGGAGCGCGTGAACCTTGCCCTTGTAGACCTTTTCAACGTGCGTGAGGTCGATCGCCCAGGAGGTTGACGTCATGGGTTCCCCGAAAGACCGAGCGGCGTGACCAGCAGTGACCAATAGGACTGCCCGGCGAAACGTTCGGCAAGCCTAGGCAGCGTGCGTGCCGCCGCTCACTCCTGCCTGCGGGCGACAATGTGGTACACGTGCCAGTGTTTCGGGTGGCGGGCGGGATCGACGCGGCTCTCGCGGTCTTCCTCCTGCCAGAACAAGACCTCAAAGTCGCGGAAGAGGGCGCGGGCCGCCCCGGGCGAGTGGTGAGTGCGGTCCGGGAGCGTGGCCCAGTCGTCGCGGTCGCCGAAGAGCTGACCCGCGAAGAAGCCCCCCGGCCGGAGGGCGGAGGTGATCCCTTCCCACACCCCAGGGAAGTGCGCCGGCTCGCAGAATGGCAGCGAGAACGACGCGCACACGAGGTCCGCTGGCTCCAGTGCCATGCGATCAAACGTGGCGCACTGTGTGCGCACCCGCGGGCGGAGCCCTGCGGGCAGACGTTCGTGGAGCCTTCGCAGACCCTCTTCCGAAGAGTCCAGGGCGAGGACGGTCCAGCCCAGGGAGGCGAGGTGGGCCGTGTCGCGCCCGTCGCCGCAGCCCACGTCCAGGGCGTGGCCCGGTGACCCGCCCCGGAACGAGAGGGCGCGGAGCAGGGTGTCGCGCGGGGGGAGGGCCGCGAGGGCATCAAAGTAGCCATGCCAGTCGCGGCGGCCCGCGTAGACGTGCGCGGGGAGGAGGTCGGGCTTGGGCGGCGTGTCGCTCATACGCTGTAACCAGAATGTACGCGAGCCTTCGCGAGTTTGTCCTGGCGCTGGACCGGGCCGGTGAACTGGCCCGCGTGCGCACGCGCGTCTCGCCGGTGCTCGAGATCTCGGCGATCGCGGACCGCGTGTCGAAGCTCGAAGCTCCGGGCAGCCCGGCGCCGGCAGATCGTCACAACGATCCGGCGCACGCGCACCTCGGGGGCAAGGCCTTGCTCTTTGAGAACGTCGAGGGCTCGCAGACGCCCGTGCTCATCAACGCCTTCGGCTCGTATCGTCGGGTGCAGATGGCCCTCGGCGCCACACGCGGGCTCGATGTCCTCGCCGCGAAGATCGGTGAACTCGTGAAGCCCGCACCACCCCGGTCACTCCGAGAGGCGCTGGGGTTTCTGCGGCGGGTGCTGCCTCTGCTGCGCACGCCCCCGAAGCGCCGCAAGGGCCCCGGGCCATGCCAGGAGGTGGTGGTGGAGGGCGAGGCGGCCGATCTCTGCCGCCTGCCGCTCATCAGGTGCTGGCCCCAGGACGGGGACCCAGCGTCGGTCGGGTATCCGGCGGATGTGAACGAGGGCATCCCGGGGCTGGGGAGCGGCCCGGAGTGGGACCAGCACTTTCGGGGCCGGTACATCACGCTCGGGGGCGTGCACACCATCCACGCTGACGACCGGGACGACCCAAAGCCCGCGAGCCACAACATCGGGATGTACCGTGCCCAACTGCTTGGCCCTCGGCGGCTCGCGATGCACTGGCACGTGCACCACGATGGGGCGCGCCACTGGCGGAGTTGGAAGGCGCTGGGGAGGCCCATGCCCGTGGCGATCGCGCTCGGGGGCGAGAGCGTGCTGCCATACGCCGCGACCGCGCCGCTGCCCCCGGGCATCAGCGAGCTGCTGCTCGCGGGCTATCTCAACGGGCGGGGGATCGAGATGGTGCGTGCGCGTACGGTCCCTCTCTGGGTGCCCGCGAACGCGGAGATCGTGATCGAGGGCTGGGTCAGCCACGAGGCGGGTCACATCGGGTACGACCCCAGGCGCGACGGGCCGGTCGGACCCGGGGCGGTGTTCGAGGGGCCCTTCGGCGACCACACGGGGTTCTACTCCCTGCCCGATCGCTACCCGATCATGGACGTGAGCGCCGTGACTTGCCGTCGCGACCCGATCTATCCGACGACGGTGGTGGGGCTCCCGGTCCAGGAGGACTATTTTCTGGGCAAGGCGACCGAGCGGCTGTTTCTCCCGCTGCTGCGGACGATCCTGCCCGATGTGGAGGACTACGACCTGCCCGCGTTCGGCGCCTTCCACAACTGCGCGTTCCTGAAGGTAAGGAAGAGCTACCCGTTGCAGGCTCGGCGCCTCATGCACGGGGTCTGGGGCGCGGGGCAGATGTCCTGGACCAAGACCATCTTCGTCGTGGATGAGGACGTGAACGTGCACGACGGGGCCGAGGTGCTGCGAGCCGCGGCGGCGAACTGCCGGCCCGGCACCGATCTTGAACAGGTCCGCGGCCCGCTGGACATTCTCGACCACGCGGCACCGGTGCTGGGCGCAGGCACCAAGCTCGGCTTTGACTGCACGAGGCGCTGGCCCGCGGAGGTGGCACTCGGGGGGCAGGACTCGCCGCCCGCACCGCCCCCGCCGGCCATCGCGCCCGAGTTGCTCGCGCTGGTGAAGGGACTGCCCGGCGTGGTCGGAGTTGCCGAGGCGTGGGTGGGCACGGGGTGGCTGTTGGTCGCGGCGGAGAAAAGCCGCGCGGGCCAGGGCCGCGAGATGATCGAGCGACTTTCTGCGCTGCCGGGGCTGCCCCGGTTTGTGATCGTTGTGGGGAGCGAGGTTGACGTGACGGACCCGGAGGCGGCGCTCTTCCATTGGCTGGCGCACAGCGACGCGGGACGTGACGCCCAAGTGCGGGCGGGTGTGTGGCTTGTGGACGCCACCCCAAAGCTCCCGGGGGATGAGGCGCAAGGCTTTGGTGTCCGCGACTGGCCCCCGATCCTCCGGTGGAACACCGCCACGCGGGCCCGATTGGGCGCGAAGTGGAGCGAGATCGAGGCACAGGTCGCGGGGCATCGCTAGACTTCTGTTTGGTTCCGATGTAGAAAACGGGGGAGCGGCGGCCGGGAACTTGCCGATGTTGCCGATCGTCCGGGGCCTGGCGTGCGTACTCCCGCCGGGTTGATGAGTTGATGAAAGGGCCGATCAGCATGGGCAAGCGATCAATGTGCGCGGCGGTGGCCGCCGTCTTCGTGTCCGGTGCGCTCGTCGGGTGTCAGTCGCTGGACGCGCGGGTGCCTCGCCGGCCCGGGGCCAAGCCCGCGACCGTGGACCCGGCCCACACCGGCAAGCCCCCCGCGGTGACCGCGGGAAGCTCGGGCTCGGCTGGGCCAGCACCTTCGCAAGCGGCACCAGCCCCACGGGGCGTCAGGCCCGCCGCATCCGGCAGCCCGGTGCCCGGTCAGCCGAACGTGGAGCGGGGGACCGTCCTTCGAGATCAGGGCTTTGTGGATGAGGCGCTCGCGGAGTTTGAGAAGGCGATCGAGATCAACCCGAGGCTCACCACAGCGTACCTCGGAGCCGCGGACATCTACAGGCAGCGCGGGGACTACGCCGCGGCGGAGAAGCGGTACGCGGAGGCCGCGGCCCTCGAGCCCGGCAACTTCCAGGCGCAGTACCTCCACGGGCTGACGTTGCAGCTCCTGGGTCGGTATTCCGACGCGGTGCGGGCGTATCTGCGAGCCCTCACGCTGCGCCCGGAGGAGTTCAACGCCAACCTCAACCTGGGCACGACCTACCTGCAGCTGGGCGAGCCCGGCGAGGGGCTTGCGTACGCCCAGAAGGCCGTCGCGCTCAACGGGCAGAGCCCCGAGGCGAGGACCAACCTCGGCGCGATCTACAGCGAGCTCGACCGGCACGCGGAGGCGGTGGTGGAGTTCCAGCAGGCGGCGGAGCTCACCGAGCTCTCCGGCCCGTTGCTCCTCAACCTCGCAAACAGCCTTGGGCGCACCGGGCGGTACGAGGAGATGGTGAACACGCTGCAGCAGCTCACCAAGACCGAGCCGACGGCCAACGCGTTTGAACGCCTGGGCGCGGGGCTGTTCAGGCTGCGCCGGTACGACGAGAGCCTCACGAGCTATCGGCGTGCGCTCGAGGTCGATCCGAACCACTACCCGGCGCTCAACGGCGTGGGTGTGTGCCTGATGAACCAGTGGGTGTGGAGCAACCAGAGCGACGAAGCCGCACGGAGCGAGGCCCTGCGGGCGTGGCGGCGGTCGGTGCAGATCGAGAGCAACCAGCCGAAGATCATGGAGCTGATCGGGCGGTACAAGTAGGCCCGTGCGGTTCTCGGACGCCCACCGGGTGCCACCACGCGGCCCGCAGGCCGGGCACGCCCGCGCAGACCAACCTCGCCACGCCTTTGGGCCGACGAATGGAGTGCGGGCGAGCGCCCGGTGAGGACGCACTCCATGAAGAAAATCACTGTTCTTGCGGCGGCGGTGGTGATCGCGCTCATCGGCAGTCGCACAACCGCTGAACCCGTCGGCTCCGCCTTCACCTACCAGGGCGTCCTCGATCGCGACGGCGCTCCCGTCACAGGCCTCGCGGACATCCGCTTCTCGCTCTGGGACGCGCCCAGCGGCGGGATCAACGTCGCCTCCACGCTCGTGGCGCTCAACGTGCCCGTCGCCGGCGGGAAGTTCGCCGTCGAACTCGACTTTGGCCTCGCACCCTTCACGGGCCAGGCCAGATACCTGCAGATGGACGTGAGGCAGCCCGCGGGCTCGGGCACCTATCGCGCGCTGCTCCCAAGGCAGTCGATTCTTCCGTCCCCATTCGCGCTCTATGCCCTCAACGGTGGGGCGCAGGGGCCGCCCGGGCCTGCGGGCCCCGCCGGGCCCGCGGGTGTCCCAGGCGCGACGGGTGCCACCGGCCCCGCGGGCACACCCGGCGCCCAAGGTCCCGCCGGACCCGCAGGTGCCACAGGTGCCACGGGCGCGATCGGTCCCACGGGGCCAGCAGGTGCCGCCGGCCCCGCGGGCGCATCACCCTTCACGCTCAGCGGAGCGAACGCGACGTTCACGACCGGCAACCTGGGCCTGGGCACCGGCTCGCCCCAGTATCCGCTGCACGTGCTGACGACCGGCCCACGAGCCGCGTTTGCGCACGCATCGGCGACGAGCGGCGGCTCGTTCGGTGTCTTCGGGCGCTCGGACTCCAACCAGGGCGTCGGCGTCGTCGGGCTCGCGGGCTCTCTCTCGGGCCTCACCATGGGCGTCCAGGGCCAGGCGGACTCGCCTGGCGGACGCGGTGTCTTCGGATGGGCGTTCGCGGAGAGCGGTGAGTCCTGGGGCCTTTGGGGACAGGCCAACAGCCCGGACGGCACGGGCGCCGTCGGCCACGCGATCGCGACCACAGGGCTCACGACCGGCGTCCTGGGCAGGGTTGACAGCACGACGGGCGATGCCGCGGGGGTCTATGGAGCGGCTGCTGGCACAAGCGGAGCCACCACCGGCGTCTGGGGCGTCAACTCCAGCACCGGCGCCGGAGCCGCCGCAGTCGTCGGCAACGCCATCGCCACCTCCGGGCAGACCTACGGAGTGTTCGGGCAGTCGGACTCCGCGCAGGGCTATGGCGTGGTGAGCGCGGGAAACTCGCTCGCCACCGGCACGAAGTCATTCCGCATCGACCACCCGCTCGATCCCGAGAACAAGTACCTCCAGCATTACTGCGCGGAGGGGCCCGAGCCCGTGAACATCTATCGCGGGCGAGTGACGCTCGACGCGCAGGGTGAGGCCTGGGTAAACCTCCCGGACTATTTCGCGGAGATCAACCGCGACGAGACGTACCAGCTCACGCCGATGGGGGCCCCGGCACCGATGCTGCACATCGGCCAGACTGTCAGCGACAACCGCTTCCGTGTCTCGGGGGGGAACCCGGGTCAGGAGGTCTGCTGGAGCGTGACGGGTGTGCGGAACGATCTGTGGACCCGCGCCCAGCCCCCACGGGACGTGATCGAGAAGCCCGCGGACGCGCGCGGGCGGTACGTGCATCCGCTGCTCTACGGGCAGCCCCCGGAGCGGGGCGAGTTCTTCCGTCAGCCGAGGCGGCTTGATTGGCCTCTGGGCGCGCGGGCGAGCACGCCCTGAGCCTTCTGGGTCCTGAGTTCGCGCGGCCCTGAGGTCGCCGGGTCGGCAGCTCAGCGTGACTCGGCGGATATTTCCTGCGGGATCGTGCCGTGCCACTTCTCGCCGGGGAACTGGGCGATGCCGTCCTGTTTGTTGGTGCGTCCGGTGCCCTTGGCGGACGGGCTGCGCTCGGGGATGACAAAGTCCACGTTGGGCAGGGAGTCGTTGTGGGCACGGAGGGCGGCGGCGGCGGCGAGCATCGTGTCGTCCGCGTGCTCGTAGAGGTTGCGGAACTTGGTGTGGATCTCCAACTCCGCGAGATCGAAGAAGTACAAGGCGGCGGCCTTGTCGCGGGCGAACTCCAGGTCTCCCGAGCCGTTGCCGGCGTGGCGGCGCATGTCCCGATCGAGCTTCGCGAGCGTGCACGCCCATGCGTGCAGGTAGACCGCGACTTCCGCGAGGCGAGCCTGCACCGCCTGGCGTTCCAGGAGCTTCACGTCGTACCGCTTGGACATCACCTTGAACTGGTAGGTGAACTCGCGGATCAGGTTGCAGAGTCGCTCCGCGACGGGCAGCAGTTCCGCGGAGACCGCCGGGGTGCGCGGGGCGCTCCTGCGGATGCCGAGGTAGACCTCCAGCCCGAGCGGGATGGCGAGCTTCATGAGGGTGGGCCGGAACGAGTTTCTGAAGGCCTTGGCGAGATAGCCCCCGAGTGGCTCGTCGGGTTCCTTCAGAAGGGCCTGCTTGACGCCGAGCATCTGCTCGGCGAGCTGCTTGCCGCCATAGCCGAAGATGTACGAGAGCATGACTTCGTTGGCGCCCTCGACGATGGTGTTGATGCGAGAGTCGCGGAAGATGCGCTCGACCTCGTTCTCGGTCATGTAGCCCTCGCCGCCCATGACCTGGAGGGCGCTGTTCACCGCCCGCCAGCCCATCTCCGAGCAGAAGACCTTGCAGAGGGCGGTCTCGACCTGGTAGTCCTCCTCCTTGCGGTCGAGCATGCCGGTGGTCATGTACAGGACCGCATCCATGGAGTAGACGTACGCGGCGGCGGTGGCGAGGTGCTGCTGGACGAGCTCCTTGGTGGCCAGGGGCGCCCCGAACTGGTGACGCGTCTGGCCCCACTTGGTGGACTGCTCCAGGGCCCGGCGCGCGCCGCCGAGCATGCCCGCGGAGAGCGTGCAGCGCCCGTAGTTCAGGCATGAGAGGGCCATCTGGAATCCGCGGCCTTCCTTGCCCAGGAGGTGGCTCTTGTGGACGCGCACGCCATTGAACCGGATGCGGGCCTGCCATGTGCCCCGGATGCCGCACTTGCTTCGGTTCTTCTGGAAGATATCGACCCCCTGCATCCAGGGGTGCATGACGAGGGCGGAGACCTTGCCGCTGCCGTCAGCCCTGGCCTCCTTGGCCATGACTGTGAAGAGGCCGGAGAGGGCGCCGGAGGTGGCCCACTTCTTCTCGCCGGTGACGACGTAGTAGTCGCCGTCCTTCACAAAGGTGGTCTCCTGCCCACCGGCGTCGCACCCGACGTTGGGCTCGGAGAGACAGAAGGCGCTGAGCCAGTCCTTCGCGAGGTGGGGAAGCCACTTCTTCTTCTGCTCCTCGCTGCCGAAGAGCAGGACGGCCTTGCACCCGATGGACTGGTGAGCGGAGACCATGACCGCGGTCGAGCCGCAGTACCGCCCGATGCGCTCGAGCACGCGGTTGTAGCTGGTGATGCCCATGCCCAGCCCGCCGTACTCCTTGGAGATGGTCATGCCCAGCACGCCGAGCTCGAACAACTTGTCGACGACCGAGCGCGGGATCTCCTGATTCTGGTCGATGGCCACCGCGGGGTGCTCGTGCTTCAGATAGTCATCCACGCGGGCGAGGAGCTGGTCGCACTCCGCCTGCTCCCGGGCGTCCTGATCCGGATAGGGGAAGTACGCCTCGTGCTTGAGGTTTCCCCAGAAGAGGTTCTTCACCGAGCCCAGCTTTGTCGGCTCTGCGCCGAGCCACTCCTCGGCTTCCTCCAGGAGCTTCTTGTCGGCCGCGGAGATGCCCTTCATTTGCTTCAGATCTGCCATGGCACAAACCCCTTACTTCTTGGACTTCGCGAAGAAGGCGGCGATGGCCTCCTTCGCGGCGGGTGTGGAGCGGAGCCGGGTGAGTTCCCGGCGTTCAACAGCAAGCGCAGCCTTCCAGCCCATCGCGAGCCCGCGGTCGACGGCGCTCAGCACCGCCCGGCCCGGCTCTGTTCCCTCGATCTCAGCCCGCACCGCGTCCAACCCCGCGAGCACCGGGGCGGCGCACGAGCCCCGGCCGATCCAGCGTGACGGCGCACCGTCTCGCCGCACGCGGTGACGACCGGCGCTGCGCCTCACCCACGCACGGGCCGTTTCCAGCAGCGAGGAAGCGGTGGGGCACACCTCGTCGAAGAGCCCTGCGGCGGCGGCCTGGTCGAACAGGAATGTCTCTCCCGACGCGGTGCGCCGGATCGCGGTCGATGGGTCGATGCGCGCGGGCAGCAGGTTTGTCCCGCCCCATCCCGGGCAGATCTTCAGGCCGGCCTCCGGGAGCCCCACGGGATAGGGCCGCCCGGGCGCGCCATCCGCACCCGCCGGGGGCGGAGCGCCGATCAGCGCGTCGCAGTGCATGGCCAGTTCCAGACCGCCGCCGAGCACAGCGCCGTTGATCGCCGCGGCGGTGGGGAAGGGGAGCTGGCTCAGCATGCCGAAGACGCGCGACGTGTACGCGAGGTACTTGTCGAGCTGGGCGTCGTCCATTTCCATGATCGCCTTCAGGTCCGCGCCGGCAACGAACGCGCGCGGGGTCGCGGACGCAACCACAAGGCCCAGAAGGCCCGTCGGCAGGGCCCGCAGCGTGGCTTCCAGGCGTTGGACCAGCGGTAGATCAAGCACGACGACCGGTCGCTCGCCCGCATCGAGAAAGAGCGTTCCGACTCCGGACGCGGGGCCGGTCGCCTCGACCTGGACTCGAAATGGGGCAGGCGTTGTCATGGCAGTCCACGAGAAAGCAGGGGTGTAGACAAGTGTAGCCGACGTTCGTGGCCTCAATGACGTGTCGGCGGAGGTCTCGAGCGTTCGGGTTGTCTCTCAGGGGTCGGCACCCTATGGTTCGGCCCCTGCGGGCGTGGCGGAACTGGCAGACGCGCTAGATTCAGGTTCTAGTGGGCGCAAGCCCTTGGAGGTTCAAGTCCTCTCGCCCGCATTCGGGCCCGTCGCGAGGCGGGCCCGGTTTCGTTTTGGGGCCGGACTCGCGCGCCGGCCGAGGTTCGGAGCGACTTGCCCCGCGTTCCCGGCGGCGGTCCGCGGTCAGCCTCGCGCGGGGGTCACATCCCAATGGCCGCCCCTCAGGAACCCCGAACCCGAAGAGCCGAGATCGCCAGGAACACGGCGTAGGAGCCGAGCAGAAGCAGGCCCTCCCACCTCGAGACAGTCTTGCCAAAGGTGCGGCTGATCGGCACGAGCGCGAGCGCCAGAACGCCCATGTACGCGATCGGAATCGTCAGCGTGCCATCCACCCCCGGCGGCGCGACCAACCCCACGATGCCGAAGATCGCCCCCGCGTTGAACAGGCACGAGCCGATCGCGTTCCCCATCGCGAGGTCGGTCTGACCCTTGCGGACGGCGAGCACGCCGGTCACCATCTCGGGGAGCGTGGTGCCGATGGAGACGATGGTGACGCCCACGATCGCCGGAGGCACGCCCAGCGACACCGCGACGCCAGCCGCCCCGTCGCTCGCCAGCGACCCGCCGAAGGAGAGCAGGGCCAGCCCGCCGACGAAGCACGATCCGATCATCATCCAGCCCATCGGGGCCTTGCCGCGCGCGGGGTCGTCGCCGAGCGTGTCGGCCGCGGCGGGTGAGGCCGCCCTGTCGGTCTGGCGCAGCGCGGCCATGATCGTCCACATGCTGTAGGCGCCGAAGACGCCAAGCATGACGCCCGCCTCCCACTTCGCATAGCCGCCAAACAGCCCCAGCCCCGCCATGAAGGCCAGGATCGCCGCGTTCAGCCAGATCTCGACCTTGATGAGCCGCTCCTGCACGACCAGCGGCCTGAGGATCGCGCACACTCCGAGCACGAGGGCCATGTTGCAGATGTTCGCGCCGACGAGGTTCCCCAGGGCCAGGTCGCCCCGCCCCTTCGACGCCGAGATGAGGTTGAGCGCGAGTTCGGGCGCGCTGGTCCCCCAGGCCACGAGTGTGAGGCCCACAACCAGGGGCGACACCCTGAGCCGCTTGGCGGTGTCCACCGACGCCGAGACGAGCAGCCGCCCGCCGACCAGGAGCAGCACCAGCCCGCCGCAGAACTGCATCGCATGCGTGAGCATGAAGCCACGAGCATACCCATGGCCGTGAAGCGGAGCGCACGCTGGGGTGCCGGGTGGCCCCGAAAGCGCGAGCCACGAATGCCCCGCGACGTCCAACGGCGTGGCCCTTCCAAGTGGCCCCGGTGAGAGTTGAACTCACACGCCCGGTGAAGGGCCGCGGATTTTAAGTCCGCTGCGTCTGCCGTTCCGCCACGGGGCCTCGGGCAGAGGTTAGCGGCTGGGCCGGCGCCGGGGCTTGGTCCTCGCCGCCTCGCCCGCGAGCTTTTCCAGGGCCAGCGCGATGCCCTGCCTCACGGGGCCGACGCGGGCGTGCTTGAGGTGCACGCGCGTCCAGCCCCGGCGTCCCCATGCGCCGTTCAGAGGCTCGAACTGCTCGGCGAACTCCGCGACCAGCGCCTCCTGGTGCTCCGGCGAGAGGTTGAGCGTGGCCCAGGTCTCGTCGGGAGACAGGCTGGCGAAGATGCGCCCGGCCAGCCGGAAGTCCGCGTGGCCCATGTGGCAGCCCTCTGCGGTGCCCGCCGGTGCCAGCGCGAGTGCTCGGAATCTGTCTGCGTTCATGCCGGGGCCCCGGGGCTGCCGCGAGTCTACGCCTGGCGCGAGCCGGCCCGGGGGGCACTCGACGCCGGGGCCGGCGTCGGCTATGCTCTAGTTGAGGATCGATTCTCAATAAGGCCCACGGGGCCGGGAGCGACGCATGATCGGGCGGGCCGTGCTGGCGTGTGTTGCCATGTGCCTGGGGGCGTTGTCGGCGTGGGGGCAGCCCCGCCCCGCGGAGCCCCTGCCGCCGCTGAACGTCGTGGTGACGATCCCGCCCCTGAAGGGGCTAGTGCAGCCCTTGCTCCCGATGGGCAGCACGCTCACGGTGCTCATGCCGCCCGGCAAGGGCGAGCACGGGTATGAGTTCAAGCCCGCGGACCTCGCCGCGCTCTCGAAGGCAGACGTTGTTGTGTCCATCGGGCTGGGCCTGGAGCCCAACCTCGGGGCGGTGCTGAAGAAGACCGCTCGTCCTCACCGCCAGGAGGTCGGGTTTGGCCTGGTTGTTGGCTTGGAGCCCGCGCCGGGCGACGCGAAGGCAGGTGACGATCACGCGGGCCACGACCATGCCGATCACGAGGGGCATGACCACGCGGATCACGAAGGGCACGCGCACCACGGCCCGGACCAGCACCTGTGGCTGGACCCGGTGCTCTGCGCCGACCTTGTGCCCGTGGTGGCGCAGGCGGTGGTGAAGGCGCTGGAGACCAAGACAGGGCTGACCGAGCTTCAGCGGGAGGAGCTGGTGCGGAGCGAGGCGGTGCACCTGGTCGCCGTCACGCGCGTGGACGAGGCATGGCGCAGGCGGCTCGCGCCGCTCGCGGGCCGCGCGATCGTCACGCACCACGACGCGTTCTCCCGGCCCGCGGAGCGCTATGGCCTGCGCGTGGCGGGCGTCGTGCGTGCCTCGCACAGCACCGAGCCAACGCCCGGCCAGGTGGCGGCGGTTGTCGAGGCCATCCGGAAAGAGGGCGTGCGGACGATCTTCATCGAGCCCCAGTTTGATCCCAAGGCCGCGAAGCGCATCGCCACCGCCGCGGGAGTGGAAGTCGGCACGCTCGATCCGCTCGGCGACGGCGACTGGTTCAAGTTGATGGAGTTGAACCTGGCGGCTCTTGAAGTGGGCTTGGGCGACCCCGAGCCCGCGAAGCCCGGCGAGACAGGCAAGCCCGACGACAAGAGGAAGCCCTAGCCCGTGTCAGACCCCGCGGTCGAGTACTCCCACGTCACCTATGCGTACCCGACATCGGGCGTGGACGGCACGCGCGCCAAGGAGGCTCTGCGTGATGTCTCGCTGCGCGTTGGCGTCGGGGAGCGCCTCGGCGTGCTCGGGCCCAACGGCGGTGGAAAGTCCACGCTCCTGCGGCTCACGCTCGGCCTGCTCCCGGTGCAGCAGGGCACGGTGCGCGTCCTCGGCCTGACTCCGCGCGACGCGGCCCGCGCCGGGCTCATCGGCTATGTCCCCCAGCGAGCGACCTGCGAGATGGCCTTTCCACTCTCCTGCCGCCAGGTCGTCAGGATGGGCGCGACCCTGCGCGCAAGGTGGTGGGAGGGGACGGGCGAGGCCCACCGGGCCGCGGCGGAGCGTGCGCTCGCCCTCGTCGGCGCGCTCGACTGGGCCGAGGCTCCCATCGGGCGCGTCTCGGGCGGGCAGTTCCAGCGCGTGATGATCGCCCGGGCTCTCGCGGGCGGGCCCAGGCTGCTGCTCCTGGACGAGCCCACCATCGGCATCGACGTCGCGGGGCAGAGACAGTTCGCCGACCTGCTGGGCAGGCTGCACGCGGAGCTTGGGCTCACGCTCATCGTCGTGAGCCACGACATCCGCACCGTCGCCGCGGGCTGCGACCATGTGGCCTGCCTCTCGCGGACGCTCCACAGCCACAGCACGCCCGAGGGGCTGACCCCCCGCGTGCTGGCGGAAGTCTTCCGTCACGACGTGGCGGCGGTCTTTGGAGATGTCCACATCGACGCCCACGCCGCCTCGACCTGCCCCGACCCGAGCCATGTGCACGCGCATGCCCATCCAAAGGCTCAGGACAGCGGGCCGGGTGCGGGGGGCCAGGGGGGCGCTCTGTGACCAGCACCACGCTGCACTATCTGAGCGACCCGACGCTGCGGGCGCTGTACCTCCCCGGGGTGGTCGCGGGCCTCGCGCTCGCGGCGCTCTGCGCCATGCTCAGCGTGATCGTGGTGCTCAGGCGCCTGGCGTTCGTTGGCCAGGGCGTGAGCCATGCGGCGTTCGGGGGCGTGGGCCTGGTCGTGGCGCTGGGGATCGGCGCCAGCGCCTCCGCCGCGGGGACGCTCGGTCAGTTTGGCGTCATCTTCCTCTTCTGCCTCGGAGCGGCGGTGCTGGTGGGGGTGCTTGCCGAGCGTGGCAGGACCGAAGCCGACACGGCGATCGGCATCGTGCTCGTGGGTTCCATGGCGCTGGGCGCCATCCTGCTGCGAAAGGCCCCGCGCGGCGTCTCGTGGGAGAGCTTCCTCTTCGGCGACATCCTCTCGCTCTCGTGGGCGGACGCGGCTCTGGCGTGGGGCATCGCGATGGGCGTCGCCCTGCTCCTGGTGATCGTGCGCCGCCCGCTCCTCTTCTGGGCGTTTGATCCCGTCGTGGCCCGAGCCGTTGGCGTGCGCTGCGCCCTCATGAACCTCCTGCTCATGGCGATGCTCGCGCTCGCCACGGTCACGGCGATGAAGCTCGCGGGCGTGGTGCTCGCAACGGCCCTGCTCGTGCTGCCCGGGGCCGTCGCGCTGAAGTTGAGCGCACGGTGGGACCGCGTGCTGCTCGCTTCCGCGGGGGTCGCCGTCGCGGGCGTGCTGGGCGGGCTCGTCCTGAGCTTCGAGGCCGACTGGCCCCCGGGTGCGTCGATGGTCTGCGTGCTCGCGGCGTTCTTCGGCGTGGGGGCAGTCTGGGCCATCATCCAGCGTTCGTAGAGGAGCAACCGATGCGTGCGGAAACCCTGCTGGCGGAACTCGATCGGCTTCGCAAGGACGTGCCCAAGGACCAGAGCGACCTGGAGTACCTCACGCTGCACCACGTGTTCTGCTTCCTTTCGTACAAGATGACCGAGTTCCGTGCCTACGTGGAGGAGGAGAGCCGCAAGGGTTCCTTCCGCGAGGCCGAGGCGGAATAGTCGCGAGGTCCGCTCCGGTGGTTATCTTGTCGGGAGTGCCAACTCATGGAACAAAAATGGTTGCCAACCCGTAGAGATATGCGATAGTGAACGCATCGCGGTCGCTCGCCCGGCTCCACCCCGCCTAACCACAGGGGCGCTCCGGGCCCTGAGCCGCGACGACCGTCCGGGCACCCTCGAATGGAACCCGGCACGGGCGATGAGCCGCGGATGACGGTCCGCGGGAAGGGTCTCCGGCGGCCGGGGCAACAGACCCGGTGACGGCTGGAATGGCTTTTCGGGAAGGAGGTGGTCCAGTGTCTGAACTCTGTATCCGAGGGCTGCGTCGCTGACGCACTCGACGGACTGCGTCGAGCAGCCCGCTACGGTCCAAACGTAGAGCCGGCCCGCCCCGAAATGGGTGGGCCGGTTTTTTTCTGCCCGGAACGCAATGACTTGCGGCAGCATCCGCCTGCGATAGACTGGGCAATCGACGGGCCGGTCGCTTGAGGGTTTGGGAGTTGCCATGAGGTGTGGAGTCACCATGCTGGTTTTGCTCGCGGCGAACGCCGCGGCAGCGCAGACCGTGACCGTCTCGGGCAGGGCGTCGGTCCTCGGTGAGTCTCCAGGGCCTGGGTGCAATGGGTCGGCCAATTACCTGTATCTTCCACCTGGCCTTGGCCGTGTGCTCCGCATAAGCGGAGTTTCCGGCTCGGTTGCGGGCGGTCCGGGGTGGCCTTTCGTCAGCGCTGATGGGGGAGCCGTGGCACCCTGTGGAAGCGGCAGGACCAACATCCCCAGCACGCCGTATGTCGCAGGAATCGTCGCAGATCGGACCATGTTTCTCTGCGGCATGTTCGTGGGAGGGTGGCAGGTTCCGCCGGTTGTGCCACCTCGACTCGAGTTCCAAGGTGATGGTCAGTTCGAACACCTCTGGCCTGCCCTGAGGCAGCCCTTCTATGTCGGCGATGGTCTGCAGTCTGGGACGGGCGTAGCGCAGACGTTCGCAGTACCCGACGAGGCTGGTGTCCTCCACTTTGGGTTCGCGGAGGGAGTGCCGTGCTTCGAGGGGCCCTTCGGTGGGACCTGCGATAACCTCGGAGAACTTCGGGTCACGCTCTCTTTCGAGGACTCGTGCCTCGTTGTGCCGAACTACAGCTTGTGGGTAGAGAACTGCGTTGGTGAGAGCTGTGAAATCGCAACCGGTGCCCGGGGCACCGGCGCAGTCGAGTTTCAATGGGAGTTCAATCTCGGTGGCAGTTGGATAAGCGTTCCCGAAGGCTTGCTCCCGACGGGCGGTGGGACCGTGGCGCAGGGAGCACGCACCCCGACGCTTGTCTTGGCCAATCTTCAACCCTGGGATTTTTCCAACTATATCGGGGAGAGCGCCGCGCTCCCATTTCTGGTGCTTCGGCTGTGGGCGAATGGCTGCGACAATCGAAAGGTAGTCGCGGAGGCTGTGGTACGGATCAGGTACCCCGATTTCAACGGTGACGGCAATGCGGACCAGGATGATGTGTGGTACGGATACTCTGCCAAGGCCCTGGAAGATCTGAACCAGGACGGCAACGTCGACCAGGACGACTACGCCTACCTCATCGACTGGATCGCCTCCGACCCCTCCGCATGCCGCTGAATGAACAACGGGCGAGCCAGAAGGCCCGCCCGTGTGCGTATTCGTCGAGTTGGCCCGGTGCGCCGGTCCCGCGGCCCGGACTTACTTCACGCCGTCCCTCGCCGCCAACAGCCGGATCATGTCCACGCAGCGGGCGGAATACCCCGCCTCGTTGTCGTACCACGACACGACTTTGAAGAACCGCTTGTTGAGCTCGATCCCCGCCTTGGCGTCGAAGATGCTGCTGCGCCGGTCGCCGATGAAGTCGCTGCTCACGACCTCTTCATCGGTGTAGCCCAGGATGCCCTTCATCGAGCCCTCGCTGGCGGCCTTCATCGCCGCGTTGATCTCCGCGAGGCTCGTGTCCTTGCCTGTCTTGAAGGTCAGGTCCACGCACGACACGTCCGCCGTGGGCACGCGGAACGACATGCCCGTCAGCTTGCCCTTCAGGCTGGGGATGCAGAGCGTGACCGCCTTTGCGGCTCCCGTGCTCGCGGGGATGATGTTCTGGTACGCGTTGCGCCCGCCACGCCAGTCCTTCTTCGAGGGGCCGTCCTGTGTGGGCTGTGTCGCGGTGGCGGCGTGCACGGTCGTCATCAGCCCCTCGTCGAGCCCGAAGGTGTCGTGAATGACCTTCGCGATGGGCGCGAGGCAGTTGGTGGTGCACGAGGCGTTGGAGACCACCGTGTGCTTCGCGGGGTCGTAGCCCTCGTGGTTCACGCCAAGGCAGAAGGTGGGCACCTGCGCGGGCTCGCTCTTGGTCGGGGCGGAGATGATGACGCGTCTCGCCCCCGCCGCCACGTGCAGAGAGGCCTTCTCGAAGTCCGTGAAGAGGCCGGTGGACTCCAGGACGTACTGCACGCCCAGGTCCTTCCAGGGCAGCTTGGCGGGGTCCTTCTCGGCCATCGTCTTCGTGGTCTTGCCATTGATGGTGAAGGAGTTCTCCGTGGCGCTGATCTCCGCGGGCTGGTGATTCACGAGGAAGCGACCGTGCATGGTGTCGTACTTCAGCAGGTACGCAAGGTTGTCCGCCGGCACCAGGTCATTCACCGCGACCAGCTCGATGGAGGGGTCCTGAGCGGCGATGCGGGTGACGAGGCGGCCGATGCGGCCAAAGCCGTTGATGCCGATGCGGATGGTCATGGTGGGCCTTTCGTAAGAGGCGAACGCACAACGGTACGGAACCGGAGCGGGGGTGTCCAGCGACTACGCCAGGGGCTGCCCCATCAGATCGTGCCTGACCACTCCGCCCACCAGCGTCAGCACCGCCCGGCCCTTCACCTTCCGCCCGAAGAACGGCGAGTTCCGCGAGCGGCCGCAGAGCGCCTCGGGCGTGATGGTCCACTTGGCGTCGGGGTCGATGATGGTCACGTCCGCCGGGCCACCCACTCGCAGCGAGCCCAGGCCCAGCGCGTCCAGGCCGCAGAGCCTCGCGGGCTCCAGCGTCAAGAGCCGTACGAGGCGTTCCCAGGAGATGGCGCCGGCGTGCACGAGCGCCTCGGCGTAGAGGGCGAGGGCTGTTTCCAGGCCGACAAAGCCGAACGGGGCCTCTTCAAAGGGCAGGGCCTTCTCGTCCGCCGCGTGGGGTGCGTGGTCGGTCGCGAGCACGGTCAGCGTGCCCTCGGCCACTCCCTTCACGACCGCCTCGACATCGCGTGCCTCTCGCAGGGGCGGGTTCACCTTTGCGAGCGTGTTGTACCCGTCGCACGCCGCGTGCGTGAGCAGCAGGTGGTGCGGAGACGCCTCGGCGGTGACGGGCAGCCCCTCCTTGCGCGCCCGCCTCACGATCTCCACCGAGTCCGCGGACGAGATGTGCTGCACGTGGTACCGGCACCCCGATGCACGGCTGAGCCTCACGTCCCGCTCGATGATCACCTCTTCCGCCACGCGGGGCCAGCCCGTCAGGCCCTGCCTCGTGCTCACCTCGCCCGCGTGCATCGAGGCCCCGCGGGTGAGTGTCGGCTCCTGGCAGTGCTGCATGAACGCGAGCCCCGTGCGAGCCACCGCGGCGAAGACTCGGGCCATCATCCCCGCCGACGCCACGCAGTCGCCATCGTCGGAGAACCCCACCGCCCCCGCCTGCGCCAGCAGGCTGATCTCGCACAACTCCTCACCCTTGCGCCCGCGCGTGGCCGCGGCGACCGGGAACACGCGGCAGAGCGCCGTGCTCCCCGCTCGATCGCGGATGAACCCCAGCACCTCCGGCGTGTCCAGCGCGGGGCTGGTGTTGGGCATGCAGCAGACGGTGGTGAAGCCGCCCGCAACCGCCGCGGCGGAGCCGGTCGCGAGCGTCTCCTTGTGCTCGCCCCCGGGTTCGCGCAGGTGTACGTGCGGGTCGATCAGCCCCGGCGGCACCAGCAGGCCCGCGGCGTCGATCACCCGGTGCGCCGGTGAGCGGGGCAGCTTCTTCCCGATCGCCGCCACGCGACCATCGACGATGGCCACGTCGGCGACTTTGGACGAGTTGGAGGCAGGGTCGATGACGCGGCCTTGGGTGATCAGCAGGGCTGGCATCACGCGGAGCGTAGGGCGGAGGGCCCCGGGGTCAGGCCGGGTCCGGGAACAGGCGGGTGCCCGGGCACGCGGATTGGGGAGCGCGCCCCTTGGCCAAGGTCCGACGGGCGCCTACGCTGTGAGTCCACCGACGGGGTGTAGCGCAGCTTGGTAGCGCGTTTGACTGGGGGTCAAAAGGTCGCAGGTTCAAATCCTGTCACCCCGACTTTGAAGGCCTGATGGCCTCGGCAAGTGCCGGGGCCATCGGTGTTTATGGGCCGGTTCGTTCGTTCTCCCCAAGAACAATGGTCCTTGAGCGACGTCCGGAGCGAGTGCGACCGCCAACGCGCTCCGTTCACAGATTCACACAGCGCGGCCAACGATGAGCGACCACTGTTCATAGATGCACCGAGCGCCATCGGCAACCTCGGCACACACGGCCGCGCTTCTTCGCCCGCCTCGGGCGCACGTCAGTTGCCGCCCCCCCCCACAAGTGGCGCAGCGAGCCGCCTTGGGCGAGCCAGCCACCGGAAGGCGAACTCTACTTCTCCTCCATTCCCCCGCCCGGCTGAGGTCGGACGACCGGTGCCGTTCGCGCCGCGCACCTCGCCGTGGAGCGAAAGAACCG
>Ga0154020_10002944_pt1 | contig 20696 bp, 20 predicted proteins | sample Klosneuvirus_201_FD_109709 | JGI IMG/M metagenome (GOLD analysis project Ga0154020, IMG submission 109709) | Active sludge microbial communities from wastewater, Klosterneuburg, Austria - Klosneuvirus_20160825_MG | ecosystem: Engineered > WWTP > Aerobic digester > Activated sludge | place... | reverse complement strand
TGGGCGACGATAGGGATGAGTCCATGCGGCACCTCGCTGACCCGCCGCTGGATCGCGGGGCCCTGTGTGCTGAGCGGCGGGGGCGGCGGCGGTCCTTGGGGCGGCGGCGCTGCTTGTACATCGGAGGTCGAGTCTTCGTAGGGCTCCAGATCCGAACCCGAGAGCTCGAAAAGCCAGGTCGCGGACGCAGACACCGAGGTGGCGACCAGGGACGGCCCGGGCGTTGCCTCGAGGCTCGCGACCTCAGCCACGTCCTCTGCGTCGTCGATCGTCGTGGCGAGATCGGAGGCTGCCGCTTTGGTCCCGACCTCATCGTCATCGATGGTGGTCGCCAGGTCGACGTCTCCGCGTGCCTGGAGGCGGGCGTCGACAGCGAGCTGAGCTGTGCTGTCGCTGCGCCCGGCTGGAGCTGGGCCTCTCGGAGCTTCATGGAGATCGATAAGTCCGCGGCCGAGTAGGCTGTAAATGACGGTGATCATCTCACTCTTGGAGAGGAGACCTGCGCGTTGAATATCCCTCACGCTGTTTTGGCCATCGATGACCGACAGAACGAAGGCCTCATAGGGCGTGAGATCGGTGCCGACGATGCCACTCTTCCTCGGGATCGAACTCGGGACCATCGCCGCCGCCGTCGCCGCGTTTACGTAGACGAGCTGCGGGGTGACGCTGCCGATGCGGGCCATCTCACCGGTGTCATAGGGAGCCAAGGGCGATGGCACGATCGGGCCGAGGATCACGGCCTCGGCGGTGGTGTCCTCTTCGTTGAAGTGGCCTGAACTCACCGCGTCATCCCAGATGAACTGCGGATCATCTCCTGGACTCGTCACGTCCTCGGCATAAGGTCCTCGCCGGGTCGAAGCGAGCCCTTTTGCGGGCGAGGGCTGGGGCGCGTGCCCCAAAGTGTGGAGCCATACTCCGTTTCGCCGCCGGTCCGCCGTCGACGCCGGGAAGGTTGCCTCTCCGCAGCATCGCACCGACGGCGATGCCGCCGCGAACTATCCCGCGGGCTTCGCCCGCTCCATGCTCCACTTGAGCAGCGGCGGGGTCACCATCGTCGTGGCGATGACCATCATCACGATCGCCGCGAAGGTCGCCGGCTCGATGATGCGCTCGCCTCCGACCGTCAACGTCAGGCCGATGTTGGCGAAGATGAGGCCGACCTCCCCGCGCGGGATCATGCCGATGCCCACGCTCAGCCGGTGAACCCCCGGGCCGATCACGCCGAGGCCGCAGACCTGCTTGCCCAAGATGGCGGCCGCGATCAGGGCCAAGGCCAGGCTGAAGGCCCCCGGGGTGGCGAAGGAGGCCAGGTCGGTGCGGGCGCCCATGCGGACGAAGAAGATCGGCACCAAGAAGGCCGAGATCGGGCGGAGGAGGTCGCCCATCTTGGCCTCTCCTCGCTTGGTGAAGTCGGCGAAGTGCATGTCCTCGAGGATCAGGCCCGCGGCGAAGGCCCCTACGATCGGGGCGAGGCCGATCGCGCTGGCGGCCCAGGCGAGGAGGAAGCAAAAGCCCAGGCCGACCGCCAGGAGCACCTCGCGCGCCTTCAGATGGGAGGCCAGGCGGAAGAGGCGTCGCGCGGTCAGCATGCCGACGCCCACCGCCACGATCAGGAAGCCTGCGGCCTTGCCAAAGGTGAGGGCCACGCTCGCTGCCGAGAGGGAGCTCCCCTCATTGGCGGCGGCGATGGCGCCGGCGACCACGGCGAGCACGACCAAGCCGAGCACGTCGTCGATCACCGCCGCCCCGAGGACGATCCGGGCCTCTTTGGTCTTGGATTTCCCGATGTCTTTGAGGACCCGGGCCGTGATCCCCACGCTGGTCGCCGACAGCGCCGCGCCCAGGAACGCATGCACGTACACCGAGTGGGTCGGCATCAGCCAAGCACCGACCCCGAAGCCCAGCGCCATCGGGGCGATCACGCCGACCACCGCCACCACGAAGGAGGACAGCCCGACCTTCATCATCTCTTTGACCGTCGACTCCAGGCCGACCTCGAAGAGGAGGACGATCACCCCGAGCTCGGCCAAGAGCTCGACCCCATGGTCGTTGGCCAACCCACCGAAACCCTCAAAGCCGAGCAGACTGGCGTTGCCGACCAAGATCCCGAGCACCAGCTCGCCGAGCACCGCCGGCTGTCCGAGCCGGGTCGCCAGGTCTCCGCCCAGCTTGGCGACCACCAAGATCAAGGCCAGCCAGGGCAGCGTTTCGACGAGCTGACTGTGTTCCATCTCAGCTCTTCACCGGTACCGCGTGGCGGAGGGTGTGCACGATCCAGGAACCTCGATCATCCACCGCGCGCCGGGTCAGCTCGTACAGCCGCAGGCGCTCTTGCTTGAGGCGATCGAGGAGCGTGCCCGCGGAGCCGACCGTGCAGCGGCGTCGGACGCGGTAGCTGCTGAGCAGGGCGATGGTGTCCACGGTGTCATGGAGGTCGCCTAGGGCCTCCTGCAGGTGGCGGATCTCGTGGGCCACGCTCCCGAACACCGCCTCTGGGAAGGCCTCATGGGCGATCTCTAGGGTGTAGCGGAGGCGCTTCATGGCGATCCGGATCTCGTGGTGGCCCTCATCGTCGAGCGGCCGCTCGATCCGGCCGAGCACCTCCTCGAGCGCCATCCGCCGGATCGCCAGCTCGTCGCTGATCCCCGCGCCGATCGCCCGCCCGTTCTTGGCCCGGGCCACCAGATCCAGCACGCGCAGGCCGTCCTTGAGCACCGACTCGGGCGGGTGCAGCTCGGTCAGCCGCGCGGTGGAACGGGAGCGACGCAGCTCGAGCAGCCCAGCGGCGACGGCCAGCACGACCCCCTCGGTCTCGGAGGTGGCCGGGTCCTTGGCCAGCGTGCGGACGATCTCTAGGCTCACGTCGGCCGCCCGCCGCACGCCGAGGTCGCGCCCGTAGTCGGCCACCGCTTCGGCGGTTCTTTTCAGGGCTTTTTTGGGCACGAGGGGCCGCGCAACCGCCAGGGCGGCCCGCAGCCGGCGCGTCGCGACGCGGACGTCGTGGACCAACTCGACGTCCGCCTGCGGCCAGATCTGGCTCCCCGGTCCAAAAGCCTGCGCGGTCCGCCGCACGAGCAGCTTCACCAGCGCCTCGGCGCCGCGATCCCCCGGTTCGAGCCGTGGGTGCTCTCCGCTCCCGCTGGCCAACAGATGATGCAGGTAGGTGTGCCGCGCAGCAGAGAGCGGGGGCTCGAGCAAGCGGCTCGGCGCGTAGGGGACGAAGACGATCTCGGCGCCCTCGGGCTGGTCGAGATCCACCACGGCGAAGCGAGCCCGGGGATCGCCCCGCCCGCCGCCGCCCGGGCCGGTCTGCACCACGAGCGCGCCCTTGCTCTGGCTAATCTTGGGCGCCCAGGGATCAGCGGCGAACAGCGCGCTCGAAGGCGGGAGCGCGTCGAGCACCGTGGCTAGGGCCGACGGCGCCAAGTAGAGCGCGCGCAGCTTCCCTTCGGCCACCCGCTCCGGGCTCCAGCGGGTGCGGCAAAGCGTACCGAATGGAGGCAGGGCGTTGCGCTCCGGGTCCTCGATCGCGTCGCGCGCGTCGACCGTGATCACCTGGTCGAGCCCGGCCGCGCGAAAGGCCTCGCCTAGCGCGGCGTGCGCGCCAGGGTTCATACCGCTCATGCTGACCACACCTACGCGCACCGCGGGAGGATACGGGGCGACGGCACAGTGAGCAACGATTTCCAGAACTTCGGCGTTGCTCTCTCGGTTTTCTGACGCCACCGTCGACCGCGTGAAGATCCAGATCGTTGTCGTCGGCAAAGACCGCGGCGATCCGCTGGTGGAGGCGGCCGACGCCTATGTCGAGCGCCTCGCGCGGTATTACCCGGCCTCGGTCACCGAGCTCCGCGAAGAGCCGGCCAAGAGCTCCACCCCGATCGAGCGGGTGCGCGCGGTGGAGGCGGAGCGGATCCAGAAGGCCGTGGCCAAGGATGCTTACCTGATCGCGCTCGACGAGACGGGAAAGGAGCTGCTTTCGACGGAGATCGCCGAGCGGATCTCCCGCTGGGCGCTCGAGGCGCGGCCTCAGATCGCCTTCGTGATCGGCGGCCCCAACGGCCTCGACCGCGCGCTCCTGGCCAGCGCCAAGGAGCGCTGGGCCTTGTCGCGGCTCACGCTCCCCCACCGGCTGGCGCGCCTGGTCTTGGCCGAACAGCTCTACCGCGCCGCTACGATCATCCGCGGAGAGCCCTACCACCGATGATCGCGGCGCTCGAACGCCCGCTGGAGGGCCTGCTCCGGCTCTTGTGGCCGAGCCGCTGCGCCGCCTGCGACGCGCTGTCCGAGGCCGTCTTTTGCCGCGAATGCAGCTTTGAGCTCCGCCCGCCGCCGCCGTTTTCGGTCGAGGGGGCGACCGCGGCCCACGCCTGCTTTCTCTATGAAGGAGCGGCCGAGCGCGCGCTCCTGCGGCTCAAGTTCGACCATCGGGAGGACGTGGGCGCCCGATTGGCGCTCTTGATGGCGGAGGCCGCGCGGGCCCTGCCGGACCACGACCTGGTGATCCCCATCCCGCTGACCCGCCGTCGACTCTACACCCGGGGGATGAACCAATCGGCCTTGCTCGCCGCGCGGATCGCGCTGCCGCTGGCACCCGCGGTCCTCCGGCGCTCGCCGGGTGCGAAGAGCCAGGTCGGAGCCCGCGGCGTCGCCCGCCGGGCGCAGGTCGAGGGCAGCTTCATCCTGGCCCAGCCTCGCGCGATCGAGGGCCGGCGCCTGCTGGTGGTGGACGATGTGGTTACTACGGGCTCCACCGCCAAAGAGGCCGTCCGCTGCCTCCTCGGGGGCGGCGCAAAATCGGCCTCCGTGCTCGCGTTTCTCCGCGCCGAGGGAGCCTGAGCCTGTTATGGGGCGCCATCTCGGTCAGAGGCCCGATGCTCGCGGCCTCGAAGCAGTGGAGAGTCCTGGTGGTGACCATGCCTGATCGTTCAGCGTTTCGCTCCTATCGCGCCTTTGCCCTCGGCCTCCTCGGCCTCTTGGCCGCCTGCCGCGACACGCCCCCCGACATCGGTGGCAAGCCGGACAGCGGCAACACCATGACGATGACCTGCAGCCGGCGCGAAGACTGTGGCGGGTCCGGTATCTGCGTCGCCGGCATCTGCGAGCGCGTGGTCCCCTGCACCCCCGGCAATGACAGCCAGTGCACCGCCTCCGGCAAGGTCTGCCACCAGACCCGCGGCTACTGCGTGGCCTGTGACGGTCGCGAGGGTCAGTGCGGCGCTGGCCTGACCTGCCAGTTCGACTTCACCTGCGTACCGCTCGGCGGAAATGACGCCGGCGTCGCCGACGGCGGGGCCTGTGGCGGGGCCTGTACCGACCGCACCATGTGCGGCAACGACCAGGTGTGCCGGGGCAACATGTGCTGTGCGCCGCCGGCTCGCTGCTCGAGCGCCGACCAGTGCCCCCAGAGCCGCCCGCTGTGCAACGGCGCCACCGGCGAGTGCTTCGGCGGAGACTCCTGCACCACCGACGGGCAGTGCGACACCAAGCCCGGCTGCTCGCCAGGCACCTGCTTCTGCGACGCGCCCGGCGCCGGTCAGCCTGGGGAGTGCAAGCCGCGTCCCAACGCCTGCAACAACGACCAGGAGTGTTTCCAGAACGGCCAATATGTCGGGAAGTACTGCACGATCGCCTCGACCCCCCACCAGTGCAACGACGCCCCCAACTGCACCCGCGACCAAGACTGCAGCGCGGCCGGCCTGGTCTGCGACCTCGGCGCGGGCAACCCGAGCATGGGCCGCTGCATCAACGGCATGGCTTGCCCGACGGGGAACGAATGCCCCCAAACGCAGACCTGTCAGGCGCAGGTGTGCGTGGCCAAGAACTGCATCAACACCCCGAACTTCTGTAACGCCGCCACCGAGACCTGCAACGCGGCGACCGGCCAGTGCGTGCCCACCGCCAGCGGGAGCTGCCAGACCGACGGGGAGTGCCCGGCCGGAAACTACTGCGATACCGCGGTAAATCGCTGCGCCCTGGGGTGCCGCGACGCCAACGACTGCGGCGGTGTGGTCTGCAACGCCGCCCACCGCTGCGAGCAGGGGATGGGCACCCTGTGCGGACCCTGCATGACCGACGCCGACTGCCCGGCGCGCACCAAGTGCATGACCAACGCCTTCACCATGGCCAAGGTCTGCTACGAGACCTGCACCTTCGGTGGCTCCTGTACGCTGAACCCGAACTCGACCTGCTTGATCAACAAGTGCTTGTGCATCGGCGGGCCTTGAGCGAATTCTGATCGCTATCGGCTCCGACCGCCCAAAGCCCTTCGTCGGGCCTCCGATCCTCAAGAAGGCCGCCGCGCCGGGCCTGCCCGCCCCCCAAGTTAGCGTCCCTCTTACAGATTCCGACACGGAAGCCGACGCCCAGCGCGAGGCCCAAAAGAAGCGTATTCGCCTCCGCGCCCAGGCCGCCCTGGAGGAGCAGACCCCCGCCGAGAGCGCTCCGGTTCCCGCGAGCGGCGGACCCGCGCCGGCGCCGATCGCCGGGCGGCTCGCCGACGTGCAGCGCATCGAGACCATGGCGCGCCGCGCGGGCCCGCCGCTGCCGGACCCGGTCCCAGGCGGTCCGGCGGTCGACCGCGCCGGCTTCCTGGTCTCGATCGACTTCGCGCGGAGCACCGACCGAACACAGGCCGCCTCACCCATGGGCGGGGACCTGATCCTGATCTTGGGCATCGCCACCGGAGAGCCGGAACGCCGTGTTTCTAAGGCTGCGCCGGCGATTTCGAGCGTCTCGGTCGCCGTCGACGGCCTGGTCTACGCCGTCCGTCTCGCCGCCGGAGACACCGCCGACCGGACCGCCGAGCGCCTCGTCGAGAAGCTCTCCGTGCACCGGGAGGTCGCTCTGATCGAGTCGAGCGAGCTCCGGGCCATCCTTCGCATCCTCCGCTGAGTCGGGATCGGCGTCGGACCGGTCCCCTGAGCGATCCCGCGTGCTCGTCGAATGTCGATTTTGACCCTATTTTTACCGCATATTTTTGCGTTGCCCTGACTACAGCAAAACGGGGGTGCGGAGCGCTGCTCTACCGATCCCTACCGCTCCACACCGGTCGGCACGACCGCCGTCTGCGATCTTGAGCACCCTGTACGACATCGCGAGCGCACCGCTCGTTGCATTTTTTTTTTGGATCCCGAGACGCGGTCGAGCGAGCGCCGTGTCGCGCGCGCTGCTCGTCGCTGTCGCGCGCGCGAAACGCGTGATCGGGCGCCCGTGATGTATTTCGGAAGATACTGATTGTACTAGCGATTTCCGGATTCGTGTGCGCGCAATTGCAAGTTGCCTTGCACTTCATTTTCGCGTCTCGGATCGTCTCATTCGCGTCCCAGATCGACGCGTTGATCGTCGCTCGAGCGAGCGCAGCGCGCGCATGTCAATGATCGATTGTTGACATCGTGGCTGGGCATCCGTACATTTCATTCAACTTTACGTCTCGAACACGAGACGAGAAGTGAGGTACGGATGGCAACTCGAACGAAGAAGAAGACGACCAAGCGGGCCCCTGCTAAGAAGAAGGTGGCCACCAAGAAGAAAGCTGCCAAGCGCGGCGGCAAGAAGAAAGCGGCTAAAAAGAAGGCGAAGCGAGGCGGCAAGAAGAAGGCCGCCAAGCGCGCTGGTAAGAAGAAGGCCGGAAAGCGCAAGTCAGCCCGTAAGGGCGGCGGGCGCAAGAAGGCTGCCGCTCCGGCCGACACCGCGCCGGCGCCTGCGATGTAATCGCGGACGACAACAGCGACGATCTTGAAGCGGCTCGTCTCTCTTTGAGGGGCGAGCCGCTTCGCTTTTAAGCGCTCCATGGCCGAGCTGCCCACCATCGATTCCGTGATCGCGGAGCTCGCACCACTGGCGGGCGGACGCATCCAGCGGGTCGACGTCGTCGCGACCGGCGAAATTGTCCTGGAATTACGGGTGCCTGGACGCACCCTCCGCCTCTTCATCTCTGCGCGCGCGCCGGTGTCTCGCGTTCATCTGGTCGCGGCGCGTCCGCCGAAGACGGTGGAGCCAGGCGCGCTGCAAGCGCTCCTTCGAAAGCGCCTCGAGGGTCGGCCGCTCACCGCGCTCCGCCTCGAGGGCAAGACCGTCAGCCTGGAGGTGCCGGAGACCCTCCTCAAGATCCGTCTCGGCTCGGGCAAGGATGCCTTCGAGCTGGTCGACCTGCCCCTCGACCTGACCGAGCGGCCGCTCGATCGGGCCCGGGATGCCCCTGTTCCTGAGGCTTTTCCGTGCTCCGACGCCCTGGAGCGCGCCTATCAACCCCTGGTCGAACGCGACACCGCGACCGGGCTCCGTCGCCGCCTCCTGACCGCCGTCGACGCGGAGCTCAAGCGCGCGCGCCGCCTGCTCGAGCGCCTCGAGGGCGACGCGACCAAGCTCGAGCGCTACGCCGAGAGCCGCGCGCGCGGTGAGCTCCTCAAGGGCTCGCTCCACGGCGTCAAGCGAGGTCAAAAAGAGGCGCAGGTCATGGACTGGGCGACCGGCGAAATGGTCACGATCCCGCTAGACCCCGCGCTAGATCCGATCGCGAACCTGAACCGCCTCTTCACCCGGGCCAAGAAGGCCGATCGCGGTCGACCGCAGGTGCTGGCGCGCCAAAACGACGCACTCGAGCTCCTGATCCGGCTCGAGGAGAAGAAGAAGGAGCTCCAGGCCGCCGCGCTGCCCCGCCTCGTCGAGCTCGCCGAGCAGAGCGACGAGCTGGCGCCAGCGGGGGCACGGGCCGGCGCGGTCTCTCCCTCGGGGGAGCGCCTGCGCCCCATCGACCGCTGGTCTCGCCGCTTCATGAGCGTGGATGGCCATGAAATCAGGGTCGGAAGGGGGGCGGCGGAGAACGACCGCCTCACCTTCAACGCCTCGCGCGGTCACGATCTGTGGCTGCACGCGCGCGGGGTACCAGGGGCCCACGTGCTCTTGCGGCTCGCCAAAGGGAGCTCACCGACGTCGGAGGCGCTGCTCGATGCCGCGCACCTGGCGATCTACTACTCGGGGTCCAAGACGGAGGCGCGCGCCGAGGTCATGTACGCGGAGGCCAAGTACGTGAGGAAGGTGAAGGGCGCGCCGCCGGGACAGGTGGTGGTCAGCAAGGACAAGACGATCGTGATTCGGGTGGAGGAGGGGAGGATGAAGCGGCTTTTAGGGTGAGCGGCCTCGCAGGCTGTTGACCGACAGAGGCGGGTGTTCGACCTTGCGGAGCCCTCGATGGAGACCGCGCTCGAGATCATTCGCGAACACTCCGGTGTGTCGGCGCTGCTGGTCCTGTTCGCGGCGGCGATGCTCGAGTACATGCTGCCGCCGGTCCCGGGCGACTCGATCGTGCTGGCGGGGTCCTTGCTCGTGGTCGCCGGCGCTTGGCCGTTTTGGATCGTGCTCGCGGTGGCAGTCGCCGGGGGCTTCGCCGGCTCGGTCGTCCACTACCTCCTCGGGCGGCTCGGCGGCGAGCGCGTGCACCTGTGGATGCGGCGTTTGGCGGGGGAACAGGCCCACGATCGCTTTGCGCAGGCCTTCCAGAAGTACGGGCTCTGGGTGATCGCCATCAACCGAGCGCTCCCCGGCATCCGCGCCGTCGTCTTCTTGGCCGCGGGCGCGCTCGGCATCCCCGCTCACCGCGCGCTCGGTGCGGGTCTCGTCTCCAACATCGCCTGGTCCTTTGGGCTCTTGACGCTCGGGGTCTCCATCGGCGGCAACTTCGAGAAGATCAAAGACGCGCTCGGCGTCTATCAATGGGTGGCCGCTGGCGTGGTTTTGGCGCTCGTGGCCGTCGTCATGGTCTGGCGGCGGGTCCGCCGGTCGGCCCAGGAAAATCAATGAAATCCAGGCACATGTCCTCTTTTTTGATCCTCGCCTTGGCCCTGGCGCTCCCGGCGCTCGCTGAGGAGACCAAGGGCGAGCTCTGGTACGACTTCAAGTTCCACGGCGCCAAGGTCGGTTTTCTCCAGGCGCTCGATGAGCCCACGACCTACGAGGGCAAGCCGGCGATCCACTCGCGCCGCCTCTCCGTGATCACGGTGCGCCGGGGTCCCGATCTGGTGCGGATGGAGTCAGACACGGACGCCTGGGCTGATCTCAAGGGGCGTCCGCTCCACTTCACCCACGTCCGCAACGAGGGTGGCTCCAAGCGGCGCCTCGAGGGGACGGTGGAGGGCGAGACCTTGGTGGTGAAAACGGACGTCGGCGGCTCGCTGAGCGAGAGCAGGATCCCGCTGGGCGACGACGTGTATTTGAGCTCGAACCTCGACTACTTCACCAAGCGCGACCTCAAAGAAGGCAAGAAGATCAGCGGGAAGGCCGTGGTGGAGGAGGACGGCGCGCTCCAAGCGTTCACTAGCGAGGTCGTCCGCGCCGAGGGCAAGGGCCCCACCGCCGTCTTCGTGGTCAAGAGCCAGATCGCCGGGATCGAGAGCGAGGACCGCGTGCAAGCCGGAGGAAAGACGCTGCGCACCAGCGTCCTCCGCATGGGCGCCGAGTTCACCCTGACCACCCGCGAGCAGGCGATGGCCATCCTGAACCCCACCGACATCTTCACCGCCACGCACCTGCGCACCAAGGTCCGGCTCCCCAAGGCCGAGCGCCTCGATGAGCTGACGGTGCGCCTGATCGGACGCTCGGGACACGCGCCGCGCCCGATCATCGACCAGCGGCAGCGCGTCGTGAGCCAGACCAAGGCCGAGGTCGAGCTCCGGGTGGTGGCCGATCAGCCCCCCAAGAAGGCCCCGAAGCTCCCGATCAAGGACCCCAAGCTGGCCCGCTTCCTCGGCGCGACCCAGTACGAGGCCCTCCAGGACGAGCGCATCAGCTCGACCTCCAAGGAGATCGTCGCCGGCGCCAAAGACGCCTGGGAGGCCGCGCGGGCCATCAACACCTTCGTCTTCCGCCACATCACCAAGAAGTCCCTGGCCCAGGCCTTTTCCACGGCGATCGAGGCCCTGGAGGCCAAAGAGGGCGACTGCACCGAGCACGCCGTCCTCTTCTCGGCGTTGGCCAAGGCGGCCGGGATCCCCACCCGACTGGTCACCGGCGTCGTCTATGTCGGGGGCGAGGACGGCATCTTCGGCTACCACGAGTGGGTCGAGGTCTGGATGGGCGACCGCTGGATCGCCATGGACCCGACCTTCGGCGAGGACTTGGCCAGCGTCACCCATATCAAGTTCAACCAGGGCACCTCTGATCCCGACGGCCTGCGCGACGCAGGGATGATCGCCGCCGAGCTCTTCGGTGACCTCGAGCTGGTGGTGAAGAGCTACTCTGAGGACGGGAAGAAGACGACCCTCTGAGTGGGCGAAGGAGCCTGGCGATGTGGCACCCGCCTCTCCGAGCTTCGCTGGCCCACTTATCCCCCCTTTGATACTTATCCCGAGTGCTGACCGCGTTGAGCGAAGCGATCGCGCCCGCAGGCGGGTTCATCCCGCCGATAACGGGCCCAGGCGCTCCCACGGTCCTCGCCAGCGCCGCGCGCCTCCTCTTGCGCATGGCCGCCGGACAGGGTTTGGCGGCTGAAAAGCTGGCTTCGGCGGCGGGACTGGACGACGCCCAACTCATCCAGCCCGACGCCCGAATCCCAGACGCGAACTATCGCCGCCTATGGCAGCAGCTCGACGCACAGGTGGACGCCAACTTCTCCATCAACAGCCTCGCCGACACCGTCGCGACCGGGAGCTTCGGACTCCCCGGATACTTGGCCGAGTCCAGCGCGACCGTGGCCGAGGCGCTCCGGACCTCGGTGCGCTTTCATGGCCTCCTAGAGGACGCGGGCGAGGCGCTGTTCGAGCGCGCGGGAGAGCTCGTTCGTAAGCCGCCGCGGGACCAATCTCCCTGGCCCGTCCGCGAGGCGGAGCACATCTTGGCCAGCTACGTGGTTCTGGCCCGGCGCTGGACGGCCTCGGAGCTGCGGCCCCGCGAGGTCTGGTTTGGGCACCCCGCCCCGCCGGACGCGGCGACGCTCGAGCGCTTCTTCGGCTGCCCCTTGCGCTTTGAGCGCCCCCTGAACCTGGTGGTCTTTCGCCCCGAAGATCTGGGACGCCCGCTGCGGCGCGCCGACGCGGTCCTTCACCATCACCTCCTCTCGCTGGCCGAAGCGCGGCTCGCCGCGCGCCCCCGGGCGCCGGCGCTGCTCGAAGATCTGCGCGCCTTCTTGGACCAGCGGCTCGGCGTGGGGGATCTCAGCATCGGCGCTGCGGCGAGGCAGCTGCACCTGAGCCGGCGCACACTGCAGCGTCGGCTCCAAGCCCACGGCGTGGAGTATCAGGCCCTGGTCGATAGTTGCCGGCGCGCCAAGGCCCAGGCGCTGCTCGCCGAGGGCCTCTCGCTCCAGCAGGTGGCCGAGTCCGTAGGCTTCGCCGATGCCAGCACGCTCCGCCGCGCGATGGCGCGCTGGGTTCGCTGACCCGCGCCGCGCGCCACGCTGGGCTGCACGCGCCAATCTCTCGTGCCCACGCACCCTCGGCGCGGGCCCGGCGATACCGTCCGTACGGGCTGCGCATTGCACCCACCCCCACCGAAAAGAGGAACTCATGGCACTTCAGCTCAAGACCAACTCACCCCTCATCACCCCGGCGGAGATCGAGGTCGTCCGCTCCGATCCCAACCTCGTCGTGAAGGAGGGGCAAGTCGATCTCGCGGCGACGCGATCCGCCAATCTCAAGGACGCCTTTCACCATGTCGCGGTCGACACGACCTTCTATCCCCTGGCCGCGCTGGGGCTGCTCCGCTTCGGCCAGATCCCGGAGGCCTTCGCGGGCGCCCTGAGCAAGGCCAAGGAGTCGCACGAGCGCGCCGGGATGTACGCCGACATGATGGCGCGCGGACTCAGCGTGACTTACCAGGAGCTTGTCTCCCAGCCGCTCGGGGCCTGAGGTACTCATGCGCGAGCAACTCAAGATCCCCGAAGGTTGGCAGACGAGCTGGACGATGAACGTGGTCGCGCCCTCCGCTGCGCTGGCGGGGCTGGTGAGCCACAAAGCCCCGCTGCCGCAGCCGCGCCCCTGCCTCTTGGTGGAGGCCGGGCCCTGCGACACCACGGCGGCGCTGACGGCGATCGAGGCCACCATCGCTGACCTGGTGCGCACGCTGCGCGGCACGGTGGTCGAGCGCTCGGAGACCCGCTTCGCCGACGGCGGCAGCGGCAAGGCGGTGACCATCCGCTTCCCGGTGGACCCGCAGCGCAGCGCCATCCAGCACAGCGTGTTTCGGGTCGATGGGGACCGGCTGACGACCTTCGTCGCGACCGTCGACGCGACCCAGAGCGCCCAGCTGGACGGGCTCCGGACCCTCATCGCCTCCTACCGCGCCTGAAATCGGCCCTCCGCCCTTTACGGTCGGCGGATCGCTCCGCATAGTGCCCGGGTGGAGGCCCGCGGGATCGAGTGGATCGTCGACGCCCGCGGCTGTGATCGATCCCGCCTCACCCAGCAATCCGCGCTGATGGCGGTGTTCGAGGCCTTGGTCGCCGACCTCGGGCTGAACCCCCTCGGGACGCCCCTATGGCATGAGTTTCCGGGCACTCAAGGGCATACCGGGCTCTGGCTCCTGGCCGAGAGCCATCTGGCCTGCCACAGCTTCCCGGAGTTCGGCGGCCTGACCCTGAACCTCTTCTGCTGTCGCCCCCGGGCCGCCTGGCCTTGGGAGCGGCGCCTGGCCGAGCTGGTCGGGGCCCGGTCCGTGAGCGTCCAGTCGGTGCCCCGAGACTATGGGGTCCTCCCATGATCTCCCGAGCGAACTGTCCCTCCTGCGGCGCCGAGATCTCGTTCCGAACGTCGATCGCCGCCTACGCGACCTGCGAGAGCTGCTCCACCCTGGTGCGCCGCACCGACTTCGACGTGGAGTCCCTCGGCAAGGTGGGTCTCCTCCAGCCGGACGGGACCTTGCTCCAGCGCGGGGCCCGCGGCCGCTACAAGGGCCGCGGCTTTGAGCTTTTGGGGCGGCTCCAATATCGGTTCTACGCCAGCGACAGCGGCAATGACCGCGACAACTATGCCGGCACCTGGAACGAGTGGTACCTCCTCTTCGACGACGGCCGCGAGGGCTGGCTCGGGGAGGCACATGGCCTCTACGCGATCAGCTTCCGGGCAGAGCGGATGGGCCGCCCTCCCGAGTTCGAGGGTCTCCAGGTGGAAGAGGAGGTCCGCCTCGGCGACAGCAACTTCTGGGTGAAGGACCTCCAGCGCGCGCGGGTGGTCAGCGGCGAGGGCGAGCTGCCCTTCCGCGTCGAGGAGGCCTACGAGGCCCCGGTGGCCGATCTCTCCACGCCGAGCAACGCCTTCGCAACTATTGACTACAGCGAGGACCCGCCGCTGGTCTTCATCGGGGAGTGGGTTCGCTTCCGCGATCTCGAGCTCTCGGGCCTGCGCGAGGGCGTCTCCGTCCGCGATCTGGGCGCCCCCTTGGAGCGCTTCGATTGCCCGAGCTGCGGCGCCAGCTTGGCCCGGAAATCCGGGGCGACGCTGGTGATCGCCTGCCCCTACTGCGAGTCGATCTTGGACGCCGACGACCCCAAGCACCGGGTCCTCTCGCGCTACGAAGCGGCCACCGCGGTCAAGCCCACGATCCCGATCGGCGCGCGCGGCAAGCTGCTCGGCGAGGAGCTCGAGTGCCTGGGGGTGCTGTTCAAGGCCACCACCGTCGAAGGTATCCGCTACCGCTGGGACGAACACCTTCTGTGGAGCCCCTTGTGCGGCTACCGCTGGCTCGTCGAGGCCAACGGGCAGTGGGCTCTCCTCGAGCCCTGCATGGCGCGTCCCAAGGTCCGGCTGGAGGAACTCCACAGCGGCGGCCGAAAGTATCGGCACTTTCAGTCCTCCAAGGCCGTCGTCGAGCGCGCGCTCGGTGAGTTCAACTGGCGGGTGAAGCGCGGCGAGAAGACCCTCGGCGATGACTATGTCGCGCCGCCGTACTTATTCTCCACCGAACGCGCGGACGGGGAGGTCAACTGGACCACCGGCCAGTGGATCCCGCGAAAGCTGGTGGTCGAGGCCTTTGGCCTCAAGGAAGCCCCGGCGAGCCAGGGCATCGCGCCAGCGCAGCCCAACCCCTGGCAGGCCGGGATCTCGGCGATGCGGCGGACGGGCCTTTTGCTGCTGGGAGTGCTGCTGGCAGCCCAGATCCTCACTTCCCTGAGGGCCCAGTCCCGCGAGGTGCTGTCCGAGAGCTTCACCGTAGCCATTCAAGATACCGACAAGGAGCGGAGCACGCAGCCTTTCGAGCTCGGGCCGGGCGTCCACAACCTCGAGCTCGAGCTGAGCGCCAACGTGAACAACGCCTGGGTCTTCGTGGAGGGCGCGCTGGTCTCCACCGATCACGACGAGCTCTTCGAGTTTGCCCAGGACGTCTCCTACTATCACGGGGTCGAGGGTGGAGAGTCCTGGTCCGAGGGGAGCCCCCAGCAGTCCATCCTGCTCGGGCAGGTCCCCCCGGGTAACTATCAGCTCCACCTGGCCGTCGATGGTTCGCCGCCGGTCACCGCGCTCCGGGTGCGCGCGGTCGAGGACGTGCCGCGGACGGCCTACTTTGTCTGGGCCTTCCTGCTGGCGCTCGTCCCCTGGCTGTGGTCGGAGCTGGCGCGCTACCGCTTCGAGGTTCGGCGTTGGAGCGAGAGCGACCACCCGATGAGGAGCACCGAATGAACAAGCGATACGCGGCGTGGGGCGCGCTCCTGACCCTGGCGCTCCTCTACTTGAACCTATCTGGCACGGTGCTCTTCCCCGACACGACGCGGCGGGCGGAGGCCCGATCGGCGCGCGCGACGACCGGCGCCTACCGTACTCACTTTCACGGAGGGAAATAAACGATGGAACTATTCACGCCGACGGCGATTCAGCACTTTGTGGCCGCCATTTTGTACTCAGGGCTCGGCATCCTGCTGTTCTTCGCCAGCTTCGTGCTGATCGACAAGCTCACGCCGGGCAGCATGTGGAACCAAATCATCCAGGAGAAGAACACCGCCGTGGCGATCCTCTTCGGCTGCGCCATGATCGGCATGGGAATCATCATCGCCGCAGCGATCGCCTCCTGAGTCATTCTTGAACGCCGCGCTCCTAGCCTCGGTCTTCGTCATCGCGACTGCCGGGCTCGTCTACGAGCTGCTCGCGGGTACTATCGCCTCCTATTTGCTAGGGGACAGTGTCACCCAGTTCTCCACGGTGATCGGGGCCTACCTGTTCTCCATGGGGGTGGGCTCCTATCTGGCGAAGTTTCTGAAGCGGGGCCTCGTCGCCTACTTTATCCAGGTCGAGATCTTGGTGGCGATCGTCGGCGGCTGTTCGGCGACCGTGCTCTTCCTGAGCTTCGAGCAGGTCAATTCGTTTCGCATCGTGCTCTACGGGACGGTGGGGCTGGTCGGGATGCTGGTGGGGATGGAGATCCCGCTCCTGCTCCGCATCCTGGAGGGCAAGCTACAGTTCAGCGAGCTCATCTCCCGCGTCCTCAGCATCGACTATCTCGGGGCCTTGGCGGCCTCCATCCTGTTCCCGCTGTGGCTCGTGCCAGAGCTGGGGCTCATGCAGTCGGCCTTCCTCTTCGGTCTCCTCAACGCGGTCGTCGCGCTCGGCACCTGCTTGCTCTTTTGGCAGGAGGTCCCGGCGGCCCGCTGGCTGGTGGTCGAGGCCGCGGTCGTCGCCGTCGGCTTGGCCTCCGGGCTGGCCTTCTCGAGCCAGCTGACCGGCCTGGCGGAGTCCCAGATGTACTCCGACTCGGTGCTCTATGCCCGCACCACGCCCTATCAGCGGATCGTACTCACCCGCAGCCGAAATGAGCTCCGCCTCTACTTGAACGGCCACCTCCAATTCTCCTCCTTCGATGAGTATCGCTACCACGAGGCCCTGGTGCACCCCGGGCTGGCGAGCGTGGCGCGGCCCGAGCGGGTGCTGGTGCTCGGCGGCGGTGATGGGATGGCGGTGCGCGAGATCCTACGAGATCCCCGGGTCAAGGAGATCAAGCTGGTCGACCTCGATCACGGGATGACCGAGCTCTTCTCCACCCATGAGCTATTGGTCCCCCTCAACGATCGGGCCTTCCTAAACCCCAGGGTCAAGGTCGAGAACCACGACGCCTTCGTGTGGCTGCGCGAGACCCCGGGGCTCTATGACTTCGTGGTGGTCGATTTTCCGGACCCCTCGAGTTACTCCCTGGGGAAGCTGTATACGACCGCGTTTTACCGAGAGCTGGTGCGGCACCTGGCGCCGGGCGGGGCGATCGTCGTGCAGAGCACCTCGCCGCTGTTCGCGCGCAAGGCCTTCTGGTGCGTGCAGGAGACGCTGGCGGCGGTGGGGCTCAAGACCGTGCCTTATCACGCCTATGTGCCCTCCTTTGGGGAGTGGGGCTTCGTACTCGCCTCGCGGGAGGACTATGTCGCGCCTCAGGCCCTGCCTGCCGGTCTCCGCTTCTTGAGCCTCGAGAACTTACCCACACTCTTCAGCTTTCCCCCAGACATGGCTCCGCTCCCAGTGGAGATCAACCGCCTCAATAATCAGGCCCTGGTCCAATACTATGACGGGGAGTGGAAGAGGGTAGAGCGGTGAGTTGGACGCGCCGGGAGGTCCTGAGCGCGGCCTCGCTCCTGGCCGCGGGCTGTACTCGGGCCCCGCCTTCGTCGGTGTCGATCCCGGGTGAGTACCTTGAGCCCGATCATCGCCGGGGACACCTCCTGCGCGAGGGGTCGGTCGCCGCGGCCGGAGAGCCTCGGGTCCTGCGGACGGGCGTCGTGATCGTGGGCGGGGGTGTGGCGGGGCTGAGCGCGGCCTGGGCCCTTAAACGGGCCGGTTTTGAGGATTTTTGCCTCCTCGAGCTGGAGAACGAGGTCGGGGGCACGGCCCGTGGCGCTCACACGGCGGGTCTCTTGCACCCGCTCGGCGCGCACTATGTCCCGCAGCCCAGCGAGGAGTCTCGCGCGGTGCGGGCCTTGTTCGAAGAGCTCGGCATTATCACGGGCCACGCCGGGGGAGTCCCGGTCTACGACGAGACCATGCTGTGCCAGGCCCCCGAGCACCGCCTCTTTCAGGAGGGGCGCTGGATCGACGGCAACTTTCCCCGCATCGGGATGCAGGACCGCGATCGGGCGGAGCTCGAGCGGCTCCAGGCGGAGCTGTCCGCGCTGCGCGAGGCGCGAGACGGGCAGGGGAGGCGGGCCTTCGCGATCCCGATGGCCTATTCGAGCCCAGATCCCCGCTGGCGATCGTGGGACCAGCGCACCATGGCGGCCTGGCTCGACCAGCTCGGCGTACGCTCGCCGCGGGTGCGGTGGTGGGTAGAGTATGGCTTACGCGATGACTATGGAACGACGCTGGAGACCACCTCGGCGTGGGCCGGGCTTCATTACTTCTGCTCGCGCGGCTTGGCAGATCCGGACGTACTTACCTGGCCGGAGGGTAATGGTTGGCTGGTGGAGCGGCTGCGGGGGAAGATTGCTCCCTGCTTGTCTGCTGGTTACTTGGTGCACCGGATTCGGCCGGGGGTCGTCGAAGCCCTCGGACCGGAGGGGCCGGTACGTTTCGTGTGTGACCGGGTGATCGTGGCGCTGCCGCATTATGTGGCGGCCCGGGTGGTCGAGGGGCTCGAGCGGGTCCCCGAGCTCAGCTACGCGCCGTGGTTGGTGGCCAACGTGCACGTCGAGGAGCCCCCGCCGGGCGCGGCCTGGGACAACGTCTTCTATGACAGCAGCTCCCTCGGCTACGTCGTATCCACGCACCAGAGCCTCTCGGTGCGCCCAGGACCGTCGGTCCTCACTTGGTTTCGGCCCTACACCGGGGCCGATCCGGTCGCCGCGCGAAAGGCCTTGCTCGAGGCTTCCCGCGAGGCGCTTTTGCAGGAGGTGCTCGGGGATCTCGAGCGCGCCCATCGGGGCCTGCGGCGCATGGTCACGCGCGTCGACCTCACGCGCTGGGGCCACGGCATGGTGCGGCCCACGCCGGGGCTCCTCTTTGGCGCTGGCAAGAATGCGCTGTCCGATGCAGAGGGGCCGATCTGCTACGCCCACAGCGATCTCTCGGGCCTGGCGCTCTTTGAGGAGGCCCAATACCGAGGGGTTTTGGCGGCCGAGCGGACCCTGCGCGCGCTCGGGCAGCCCTATACGAGCCTCCTATGAAGATCGCGCCATGGCTGATCTCCCGGCGCTTCGATCTGGCGGTGTTCTTGGGGCCTACGCTGGTGGCGATGGCACTCGTCTTGTTGCGGAGGCCACTGTCGCCCGAGGGCGAGCTGCCGCTGCCCGGTTGGGTCGTGGCGGTGCTCCTGGTCGACGTCGCGCACGTCTGGGCGACCCTGCCGCGTACTTATCTCGACCCCGAGGCCCGCCAGGCCTGGCCGCGCCTCTTCATCGCGGTGCCGGTGCTGGGGCTGGTGGCCGGGATAGTTCTCCACACGATCGGCGCGCGCTGGTTTTGGACCGGGTTGGCCTATGTCGCGGTGTGGCACTTCATCCGTCAGCAAGTGGGCTGGGTCTCGCTCTATCAGCGAAGGGCAGGGGAGCCGCGGGATGGTTGGGCCCGGCTCGACCACGCGGCGATCTACGTGGCGACCGGCGCGCCGCTGCTCTTTTGGCACCTCGGGCCCGCACGCCGCTTCGAGTGGTTCGTGCCGGGGGACTTCCTGTTGCCGGGGGCGCGGCCGTGGCTCGCGTGGGTCATCGTTATTGCGGCAGCGCTGGGGCTTTTGGGGTACGCGCTGATCAGCGTGCTGCGGGCGCGCGCGGCTGGGCTGTGGCCGCTCGGGAAGTGGCTCATCGTGCTCACCACGGCCCTGTGCTGGAGCGTGGGGATCGTGTTCACCAACGACGACTGGTCCTTCACCTGGACCAACGTGCTCGTGCACGGCGTGCCGTATCTCGGCTTCGTATGGGTGAGCTCCAGCGCGGCGCGGCAGGGCGCGGTGGTGCCGTGGTGGTGGCGGAGCGCGCTCGGCTTCCTGGCGCTGGTGGTGGGGCTGGCCTTCGCCGAGGAGCTGGCCTGGGATCGGCTGATCTGGCACGACCACGGCGCCTTCTTTCCTGGGCCCAGCGTGGAGCTCGGGCGAGCGGTGAAGTCGGTGCTGGTGCCGCTCCTGGCCTTGCCGCAGCTGACGCACTATCTCCTCGATGCGTGGATTTGGCGGACGCGGGATCCACGGAACGCCGCGCTGCAGGCACTGACGGCGCCGGGGTAGGGCTTCGGTTTTGGGGGGCCGGGGCTCGTGGCTCGTGGCTCGTGGCTCGTGGCTCGGGGGGCTTTGCGCGCGGGCTACCGTCCACCGCCATCCTCCGGTAGAGCTTCCTGGTGGACCCCGTATACTCCTACCTCCTGGTCGGGTCCCCCTTGGCCGCGATCCCTGCGGTGATCACCCGCGTGATGCGCCACCCCATGGTCGGCGGCTATCAGATCGGCTTCGGTCCACCGCTGGTCCGCGCCAACCCCGCGGTCATCGACGCCCTCAAGGCCGCCCGCTCCCCCTTCGACAAGCTCGAGATCTACTTCCGCTGCTGCCTCCTCAACCCCAAGGAGCAAGTCCGCCTCACCTGGAAGCACCGCGCGCTGGTGACGCAGCGCCTGGGGCCGCTCGAGGCGGAGGAGGTCGCGCAGCGCTACGCGGACGCGCTGGATCTCGTGGTCTCGCTCAAGGAGGCGCCTTCGGCGCGCGGCGGGGAGTCGTCTGGCTTGGCCTCGGCGCAGGGAGCGCGGTCGGGGCGCTTTCTGATCCGCTTCGATGACTTGGCCAATCAGCGCTTGCTCGAGCTCCCGGCGCTT
>Ga0154020_10002942_pt1 | contig 20702 bp, 22 predicted proteins | sample Klosneuvirus_201_FD_109709 | JGI IMG/M metagenome (GOLD analysis project Ga0154020, IMG submission 109709) | Active sludge microbial communities from wastewater, Klosterneuburg, Austria - Klosneuvirus_20160825_MG | ecosystem: Engineered > WWTP > Aerobic digester > Activated sludge | place... | reverse complement strand
GACGAGCTGCGCGATCGATCCACATAGAAACGGCCACGACAGGAGCCAGCAGCACGTCGTCCGCGAGGAGCCGATTGTCGCAACTTCGAAACCTCGACGGCGCCGCGCCTGGGGTACGGTCCGCTCATGCGGCGGCTCGTGCTCGTGGCCCTGGTGGCGATCGGTTGCGGCTCCAACGATTCCCGGCCCCCGGATGCCGACGCCAGCGGAAGCAGCTGCGTCGACGACGAGATCGAGGATTGTGGCCGGCGCGGGCAACTCTGCGAGGACCACGCGTGCGTCGATCCGTGGGCGTACGGATCGCCGCAGTGGTCGCGCTGTGACAACGCATCGCGTGGGACGGCGGAGACGCTCGCGCAGAAGGCGGCGATCTACGATCAGCGCGTCGCGACGCTGCACATGCATCCGCAGATGCCATGGGTCGTCGACGTCGTGCTGAAGCCCGGCGTGGATCCAGAGACCGCGACGGCGACCGATGTCGCCGCGTGGTGGAGTGGCGAGAACGACGGGCTGTTCAGCGGCCTCGTGTTCGCTGCGGAGGCGTATCGCTACGGTGCGACCGGCGATCCCGCCGCGCGCGAGCTGCTCGAGCGGTTCGTCACCGGCGAAGAGCAGCGCATGCGGATCACCGGCGTGCGCGGCCTGTTCGCTCGACAGATCATTCCGCCCGGCATCGATGGCCTCGCGTGTCCGACGGATCTCGCCGAGTACACGCCCGCACCCGACAAGCGCGGCAATCGCTGGGTGCGCATCGGTGATGACGGCTGCGCGCAGATCGTCGATGCGAATACGACGGTGTTCAAGTCGACCGCGCACTGCGGACTCGACGAGTTCAAAGGCTGGTGCTTCAAGGACAACCCGTCGCAGGACGAGTACGTCGGACACGCGCTCGCCCTCGACGCCATGCAGCGCGTGTTGACCGACCGCGCGATGGGGGCGGTCGACGCGGACTTCCGGCTGTGGGAGCGCGTGATGGAGATGCGCCGGCAGGTCCATCGCCACCTCGCGGACCACGGCAACGTGTTCGTCGATTGGGACGGTCGCGAGACGCAGTGGGGCAAGCTGTATCCCGGTGCTCCCGGCGATACGCGCGGCTACCTCGCGGTGGTCGGGCTCGGCGTGCAAGCGACCGGCGTGTTCGACAACACGCTCGACTACTCGGCCCCGTTCTACGACTGGCGTCGCGAGTGGGTCGACGAGCTCGACGAGATCGATCAATGGGCCGGCCCGGATGGCTGCGAGGCGAACTGGAACAACCTCTCGATGCTCGCGGCAAGCTTCCACGAGACGATCAACTGGGACGTCGATCTCGACGGCGCCGCGCCGTATCGAGAGGCGTTCGCCGCATCGCTCGCGCATCCGATCGAGACGACACGGAACCTCCTCGCGCAGCACAACGCGTGGTGGGAGATCCTGTGGGCGCTCGCCAAGCCCCTCGGTCCCGGCACCGATGGTCCGGCGTTCGCCGCCGTCGAGGATGCGGTCTGCCAGCTCAAGCAGTGGCCACGTTCGAATCATCAGGTGGCAAAGAACACGCAAGACCTGGCACCGAACGCGTGCACGGATCGACTCGGCAACTCGCTCGCCGCGCAAGCCTTCGAGATCGCGGATCGCTGCGCGGCGACATTCGCGTACTGGGGCAATCCATACGAGCGCACGCAGTGCACCGACGATCCGCGACTCGTGCGTCAGCCCGGTGCGTACTTGATCACATACTGGATGGGTCGCTACTTCGGATTGATCCCAGCGGATCTCTGACGTGCCAGGATGTCGTCGATGCCGACGACGACCCAGTCACTCGCGATCACCGCAGTACTCGCCGCCACCGCGTGCAGCACGAGCTATGTCCCGCGCACACCGGGTCGTTTGTTCGTGACGATGGATAGCGGCAAGCCGTCGTACGTGCGCGATGGCCAGCGCTATGACCACGGCATCCTCGGTGGCGGACTTCAAGAGGCCGTGCGTGGCAATCCGCGAGCGGAAGCGGCAGCCGCGGAGTATCGCTCGCGCATGAGCAACGGTCTGCTCGTGATGGTCGTCGGCGCCGTGTGCACCGGTGTCGCGATCGGTTCGGCGATCGCCGACGAGAGCGGCGAGTACGATCCCGGCGCGGATCGGCGCGCGCAGACCAAGCTCCTCGTCGCGACCGGCTGCCTCGGACTCATCCTCGGCGGATCGTTCTATGCGATCTCGGCCGAGCCGTATCGCTGGGACGCGATCAACATCTTCAACGACAGCCCGCCGCCCGGGTACCAGTACGGCGCTGCTCAGGACGCGCTGCGATCGGTGACACCGATCAGCTCGCGTGCCGCAGCCAACAAGTTGATGTCCGTCGTTCCCGCGCCGAGCTCGAGCAACTTGGAGTCGCGCGCGAGCTTCTCCAAGCCCAGCTCCTCCATGTAGCCATAGCCGCCGTGGATCTGGATCGATGTCAGCGCGGCGTCGACGGCGAGCTGCGCGGCCATCGCCTTGGACGCGTTGATGTACGGCACGTCGCGCACGTTGTTCTGCTGCATCCACGCGAGGCGGAACACGATGTTCTCGACGGTGCGAAGCTTGAGGAACAAGTCGGTGATCTTGAGCTGCACGGCCTGGAACTCGCCGATCGGCCGACCGAACTGCTTGCGCTCGCGGACGTACGCGAGGCTCGCGTCGTAGCAGCGCTCGATGATGCCCCACGCCATCGACGGCACACCGCTGCGCTCGTTGCCGAGGCTGTCCTTGGTGTCCGTGCGGCCGGCGTGACCCTTCTCGCGTCCACCTAGCAGGTGCTCGATACCGAGCTTCACGTCGTCGAAGAACACCTCGCTGGTCGGCGAATCGCGCATGCCCATCTTCTTGAACGGCGGGCCCACGGTGACGCCCGGCATGCCGCGCTCGACGATGAACGTGCCGAGCCCGCGACCTGCGTCGGGCTCGCCGCGATCGATCTTCGCGTAGACGAGGAACACGTCCGCGCCGGGTCCGTTCGTGATGAACGTCTTGCTTCCGCGCAGCGTGTACCCGCCGTCGCTCGTCGGCGTGGCCGTGGTGCGCATCGATCCGAACGCGTCGCTTCCGGCATCGGGCTCGGTCAAACACCACGAGCCGATCATCTGCATCGTCGAGATCGGTAGGCCCCACTTCTCGATCTGATCCGCGGTGCCCTTCGAGACGAGCGCGCCGCCGACGAGGCCGATCGACACGCCGAAGCCCATCGCGAAGCCGGGCGATACACGCGACAGCTCCTTCACGACGACGTGCATCATCATCGGGTTGCCCATCGACTTCGACATCGAGGCTTCCGCGGACTCCGCCGGGTTGACGTCGCCGCTACGCAGCTTCGCGATGCGCTTCTTCACGGCGCCGCCGAGCATCGCGTCGAAGCCGAACGCCTTCGCCATTTTCTTCATCAGATCGAACGGCATCTCGGTGCCTGCTTCGAGCGCCGGGATCTTCGGCACGAGGGTCGACTGACACCACTGCCGGATCACCGTACCGACCATTTGACTCTGCTCGTCGAGCTGGAACATTCCGCGAGCGTATCAGAAGCTATTCGCGCACTCGCCCACACAATACTGGCTGCCGTTACAGCTCGGGATCCCGATGGTGGTTGTCGACGGAGAATCGGCGGTGGTGAGGCCGATTATCTTGACCTCGATCTTGAAGGGGTTGCCGTCGATCATGGTGGTGGCCGAGGACGGACACAGCGCGACGTTCGGCAGATCCGAGAGGTCCGCAGGGTCCGGTGGAGTCGCCCAGCCATCGGAGTGGCGATACAGCGTCACGGGGCGTTGCTCGAGTCCGATGACGAGGTTCGAGGTCATGTCGCGCACGGCGGCGCTGACCTGGACCTGACACTTGCCGATCTTGGTCTTCATGCGCGGCGCGAGCAGCGAGATGAAGCCGCCCTGCGGCGCGGCGATCAGCGGGAACTGTCCCATCTCGGTCAGCTCGCTGACGTTGCCGTTCTCGTCGGCGAACACGACGCCGAGCTCGGTGGTGGCATCGACCACGCAGGCCTCGGGATCATCCTCGAACAAGGTGCAGCCCGCGAGCGGGCCGAGAAGGAGAACGGGAACGAGTGCGCGAGCTAGAAGCACGTGATGCTCTCCGTGACCTTCGGGTAGTAATAGAGGAACACGTTGCAGTGCTCGCTCGCCTCGACGATCGGACCGAACGTGTAGCAGCAGTCGTTCGCGTGTTGCGGGTCACGCGCGTCGACGGCGTCGCAGCCATCGGCGGGCTCTTTCCACTGGTAGTCGCAGGTCCACCAGATGCCACCCGGGCTCGGCAACGAGCGATCGAGATCGATCGCCATGTCGGGCTCGGCCCAGTTCGTCGAGTCGTAGAACATCGCGTCTGCCCCGGGTTGATCGGTCGATACGCCATCCCACGCGAAGACGCGGAAGCGCTTGCCGCGCGAGTGAAAGTGGCCGTTCGCCGCGGCGACGGTGTGCTGGCCCGACGGCATGAGGCAGGTGCCCGAGTAGCTCGGCGACGGTGTCGAACGACACACGCGGATGCTCTGTTGTGTCGCGAACAGGGTGCCGAGCTCCTGCGTGTCGCCATCCGTCGAGCGATAGAAGTTCACGCCGCCGCGGCCGACGAACGGCGTCACCTGATCCGTCGCGTTCACGAAGTGAATCTGCAGCATCAGCATCTCGCCGGGCGAGAGGCGCATCGCGACGTCCGTCGGGAGATTCCAGTCGACGACATGATCGCCGGACGTCGATTGCTGCGAGTTCGACACGAGCGGCCAGTCGGACCAGTTCGCGGACTTCCAGCACTCGGTGTTCGTGTCGGTGCCGTACACGACCGTACCCGGAACACCGCCGAGATCGACGGGGACGCCCGCCGCGGGATCGAGACCCTTGACCGTCTTCACGCGGAAGACGTTCATGTGATGGCTTCCCGTGTTCAGCGCGAGCGCGATGCGATCGATCATCAGATCGGCACCGCCCGCGACATCGGGGACCTGGAAGAAGTAGCAGTCCTGGATCTCCGCGCCCGAAGGAACCGCAAACTCGGGCGTCCGGACTGACACGCCTTGCGCTGCGGTGAGGTCGGGGAGGATCCACGGCTCGTAGTCCTCGGGTGGCTCGATGTTGTCGCCACATGCAGCGAAGATCAGGAGAACGAGCACCCTACGCATGCACCTCTTGGTAGCACGCGGTGTGCCCGCGTAGGTGTGCGACCCGACAGGGGAGACCCTCACAAAACTGAGGCTCAGAAGTCGATCCTGTAAATACCGTCGCCGAACGCGTACGCCGTTGACGGATCGAACAGCGTGTAGCGCAACGCGGGATCCGCATCCGTGATCCGGACGAGTCCGTCATCCCCGTTGTGCAAAACATACACACCGTCGGCGACGAGCAGCTGCGTGCCGTACGAGATCGATGCGAGCGCGTGGCACGCCTCGTCGTGGAACGTGACGGATGGACCGACGCCGCTGTTGGTGATCGGAACGATCGATCGCAGACCGTTCGGCTCCTGATCGCAGACGAGGGCGTGCATCACCTCGTCGGTGGTCACGACTCCATGCACGGTCGCGGCACACGCGCCGAGCGCCGGGTCCTCGCACGAGATCTCGGTGCGCGTGCTCGCGACCCGATCCAGCCACACGAAGCCTGCGCCGGGCACCGACCACGCGACGTGATTGCCGCTGCGGGAAATCGCGAAGTGGTTCGCACCGAGACCGATCGGTCGCGATAGCGCGATCTCCTCCCAGCGATTCGTGTCGGTGCGCCACGTCCACACCGCACCCGCTCCATCGGGCTGCAGCTCGAGCGCGAAGATGTGCCCGAGGTCGTCCACCGCGAACGCCGTGTTCGCCGTGGTGCCGAACGGGATCGCGATCGACTTCCACGCGAAGCCGCCGCCATTGTTCGCGCGCTCCCAGCGATGCACTTGGGTCTCGCCGATCGCGAAGATGTCCGAGTTGCCGCGCACGAGCTTCGCGTTGGCATCGAACGCCGGAACCTCGGTGGCGCGAGTCCACGTATCGCCGGTGCCGGGCGTCTGCAGATACGCGAGGCCGAACTCGCTGTCGCCGCCGATCGCGATCGGCGTGCCGTCGTCGAAGAACGTCAGCGCACGCGTGGCCGACGGCGAGCCGGGGAGCTCGGTGATCGTCACGTCGTCGCCGCACGCCGCCAGCGCGAGCAGGACGATCGATCGGAACGACACGCCTCATTGTCGCACGGCAGCGTGGTCACGAAGCTGCAGTGGAACCTGTCCGAGAGGCCCGTCCGCAGACCGAGTGACATCGAAGTGAGGTGAGCGCGCTTGGCTGGCCAACCTGCTGTCAGCGTGGTCAGAGTCTATCCACCGCATTCGACAAGGACGACGATATGACTGCACGACATCTGACCGACGCCGACCAACACCGCCTGCGAACGAAGCTCGGCGCGAAACGCGACGCGAGACGGACCGCCGTCGAAGAGGAGCGCGGCGCAAAGGAGTCGCGATGAGTGTGCTCGCCGCCGGCGTGAAGGCGCCGGAGTTCACGTTGCACACCACGTTCGAGGAGACGTTGTCGCTCTCGCAGCTGCGCGGGCGTCCCGTGGTCCTCGCGTTTTACCCCGCGGACTGGAGTCCGGTGTGCGGCGATCAGATGGCGCTCTACAACGAGATGCTGTCGGAGCTTCAAGCATTCGACGCTGCGATCGTCGGGATCTCCGTCGACCAGAGTTGGTGTCACGTCGCATTCGCCGAGGCGCGACGCTTGAAGTTCCCGCTCGTCGCGGACTTCGAGCCGAAGGGTGCGGTGTCTCGCGCGTACGGTGCGTACTCCGAAGCGGAGGGTTGCAGCGAGCGTGCGCTGTTCGTGATCGATCGCGACGGCGTGATCCGCTGGAGCTACTTGTCACCGATGGAAGTGAACCCCGGCATCGACGGGATCCTCGCGGCACTCGACGCACTGCCGAAAGGACCGAAGGCATGAGCCGCCTCACACTCGCGGTCGGCCCTCGCGATCACATCCAAGGCAATCCCGATGCGACGCTCACCCTCGTCGAGTACGGCGACTATCAATGTCCGCACTGCGGTCGCGCGTATCCGATCGTGAAGGCGGTGCAGAAGCACTTCGGCAGGAAGCTGCGCTTCGTGTTCCGCAACTTCCCGCTGAACCAAGCGCACCCAAATGCCGAGGCCGCTGCCGAAGCGGCGGAAGCGGCGGGGGCGCAGGGGCGATTCTGGGAGATGCACGACATGCTGTTCGAGAACCAAGCCGCGCTCTCCGTCGATGACCTCGTCGTGTACGCCACGAACGTCGGTCTCGACGTGAAGAAGTTCGCGGCCGAGCTCGAAGGCCGGAAGTTCTTGCCGCGCGTGAAGGAGGACTTCTCGAGTGGAGCGCGCAGTGGCGTGAACGGCACGCCGACGTTCTTCATCAACGGAGCGCGCTTCGATGGCGCGTGGGACGAAGCAGGGTTGATCGCGGCGCTCTCGACGCCGTAGGCGACGACGCCACCTAGCGCAGCGCGCGATACGTGAAGCTGACGAAGGGCAGGCCGAGCGGTAGGCCCGTGTCTTCACATCCGTCGCAGAACGGCTTCACGAAGCCGAGGTCGACGCCGATGATCGACGAGGTGAAGCGCACGCCGTACCAGCCGAGGAATCCGTCAGCCGCAGCGTCGATCTCGCCGGCGATGAAGCCAGTGTCCGCCTCGAGCAGCAACTTGACGTGCTTGGCGACGCGATACGCCAACGAGCCGGCCGCCATGAACGGTAGCGCTGACTGGTCCTGACGCGCGAAGCCCGCACCGAGATAGCCGCTCAGCGTCGAATAGCAATCGTCGTCGAGACACAGCGTTGCGGCAGCGCCGAGAACTCCAGCGCTCGCGTTATCGCTATCGACATGCACGAACGTGCCGGCGCCTTGCAGCGCGAGGTGGAAGCGACCGGTGTTGACGACGCGAAGCTTCGCGTTCAGGAGCAGCCAGAACGGAAAGTCCTCCGTGAGCGGCAGCAGCGTCGACGCACTCAGCGATAGATCGTCGGTGACCGAGTAGCCGATGCTGATCATCAGCAGCTCGAAGTCCGAGAACGACCACGTGCCGGCCGGCTCCGTCAGTGCGGTCGGCATTACCCACCCACGACCCGCGTTTGCATCTTCGACGATTCCGCGCGGCACGGTCGGAGCTGGTGGGGCCGGTGCGATCATGGGATCGGGTGCGGGCGCGACCTGTGCCATCGGCGGCGGCTCGGGCGGAGGCTCTGGCTCGCCTGGTTGCGCGAACGCGACGGACGACAACATGACGGAAAGGAACACCCACCTCGTCGAGACATGCATGTGATCTCCAGCGTAAGCGAAAGGGCGCAGAGAGTGGACGCTGTCACGCCGTGTTCCGCGTGGCGGGAGGTGGCAAGCGTCACACGCTCAGTCGACGGCGTCGGTGATCGCGGCGACTACCTGTGCGACCCGCCGTCCCGTCGTGTCGACGGTGTGCTCGGCGCGCGCGTAGAGCTTCTCGCGTGCTGTCATCAGCGCGCGTAGCTCGGCGAACGCGTGCGGGTTCTCGGCCATCGGGCGCTGATCGCCCTGCGCGACGACGCGGTTCCAGTGATCCTCGGCCGTCGCGCGGAGCCACACCGTGCGGCATCGCGAGCGGAGAAGACCGTAGTTCGTGGGGTCATTGACGATCGAGCCACCGGTGGCGAGCACCATCGGCGAAGGCTGCGCGAGGATCCGCGTGAGCACCTCGCGCTCGACGCGGCGGTAGTACGCCTCGCCGTGCAGCGCGAAGACCTCGGACAGCGGGAGGCCGGATGCTTGTTCGATCTGCTGATCGAGCTCGACGAAGGCGACGCCGAGCTTCTTCGCGAGCGCTTCGCCGACCGCGGATTTCCCCGCGCCGCGAACTCCGAGGAGCGCGATCGGCTTGTCCACACTCGGACCATCGGCGGCGGCGAGCAGCGCGGACGGCGTGGTGCCGAGTGCGTGTGCGACCTCGGCGAAGCGGAGCAGCGAGATGTTCCCGTCGCCGGTCTCGAGCTGCGCGAGGAACCGCTCGGACACGCCGGAGTGGGTCGCGAGCTCGCGCCGAGACCAGCCGCGCCGCTCCCGATGCGCGCGCACTGTCTGGCCCACGCTGGCGAGGTAGCTCGTCGACACGGAGGCAATATAGTGCATATCGAAACAAGGTGACAGGCAGTTTATTGCTTGGTACGGATCGACGCATGGCAGGCAGCGACGCGGCGACGCGCACGGACTTCGAGACGCATCCATCTCGCTACAAGCACTGGAAATTGAGCTTCGATGGCGACACGGCGAAGCTCGTGATGGCGGTCGATGACGAGCATCCGCACAAGCCCGGCTACGAGCTGAAGCTCAACTCGTACGACCTGTCGGTCGACATCGAGCTCGCCGACGCGATCCAGCGCGTCCGGTTCGAGCATCCCGAGGTCAAGGCGCTCGTGGTCACGGCCGAGCTCGATCGCGTGTTCTGCTCGGGCGCGAACATCTACATGCTCGGTCTCTCGACGCACTCGTTCAAGGTGAACTTCTGCAAGTTCACGAACGAGACGCGCATCTATCTCGAGGACGCATCGGCGAACAGCGGCCTCGGCTCGTTGTGCGCGTGCAAAGGCACCACCGCCGGCGGCGGCTACGAGCTCGCACTCGCGTGTGACGAGACGCTGCTCGTCGACGACGGCAACTCCGCCGTGAGCTTCCCCGAGACCCCGCTGCTCGCCGTGCTTCCCGGCACCGGTGGGCTCACGCGCCTCGTCGACAAGCGCCGCGTACGCCGCGATCGCGCCGACGTGTTCTGCACGACGGCTGAAGGCATCAAGGGCAAGCGCGCGAAGGACTGGGGCCTCGTCGACGACGTCGTGTCGCGAACGAAGTGGGACGAGACGGTGCTCGCGCGCGCGAAGGCGCTGGCAGCGAAGCAGAAGATCACGCGCGGTCCGGCGATCGAGCTGCCCGCGCTCGGCAGCAAGATCACGGACAAGGCGTTCACGTATCGCTACGTCGAGCTCGCGATCGATGCTGTTACTCGCACGGCGAACCTGACCGTGAAGGCGCCGGAGTCCGCGTCGGCGGATCTCACCTCGGCTGACACGTGGTCGCTGCGCGCGTTCCGCGAGCTCGACGACGCGCTACTTCGCCTGCGCTTCGATCTGCCCGACATCGGCATGGTGTCCGTACGCACCGTCGGAGAGCCGGCGAACGTGCTCGCACACGACGAAGCGCTCGCGAAGGCAGCCCAGACCAACGGCCTCGCGCGCGAGATTCGTCTGCTGCAGCGCCGCGTGCTCAAGCGCTACGACAACACCGCGCGCAGCTTCTACGCGGTCGCGGATCGCGCGGACTCGTGCTTCGCGGGCGTCCTGCTCGAGCTCGCGCTCGGCGCGGATCGCTTCTACATGCTGATGGATGGCGACGAGAAGATCGCCGTCACGCTCGGTGTCGCGAACAGCGGCTTCTTCACGATGTCGACCGGGCTGTCTCGGCTCGACGCGCGGTTCTACGGCGACGCCGCCGCGGCGCAGAAGATCCTCGCGCGCGGCGCCGAGGGTGCGATTCCGTCCGAGGAGGCCGAGAAGCTCGGCATCGCGACGATCGCGGCCGACGACATCGACTTCGAGGACGAGCTGCGCATCGCCATCGAAGAACGCGCGTCGCTCTCGCCCGATGCGCTCACCGGCATGGAGCAATCGCTACGCTTCGTCGGGCCCGAGACGCTCGAGACGAAGATCTTCGGCCGCTTGTCGGCCTGGCAGAACTGGATCTTCACGCGCGCCAACTCGACCGGCGAGCACGGCGCGCTCACGCTGTACGGCCAACCCGAGCGCCCGCAGTTTCAGTGGAAGCGCACGTAGAGGAGACGATCATGGGCAACGTAGTTAACGACGACAAGATCCCGAACAACGTCAACCTCTCGAGCGACAAGCGCCTCCAGCGCGCGCTCGAAGCGTGGCAACCCCACTTCATCGACTGGTGGAAGCAGATGGGCCCGCTCGGCTGGCAGGAGAAGGACATCTATCTCCGCACGGCCGTCTCCGTCGAGACCGACGGCTGGGCGCACTTCGACCACGTGAAGATGCCGGACTATCGCTGGGGCATCTTCCTCGAGCCGCAGAAGGAAGGCCGCACGCACGGCTTCGGTGACTTCTACGGGCAGCCCGTGTGGAACGAAGTGCCGGGCGAGTTCCGCAACCTGATGAAGCGGCTGATCGTCACGCAGGGCGACACCGAGCCCGCGAGCGTCGAGCAGCAGCGCGATCTCGGAGCGACCGCGCCGTCGCTCTACGATCTGCGCAACCTGTTCCAGGTGAACGTCGAGGAAGGCCGTCACCTGTGGGCGATGGTCTATCTGCTGCACACGTACTTCGGCCGCGATGGTCGCGAGGAAGCCGAAGCGCTGCTCGCGCGCCGCTCCGGCGACGTCGACAAGCCGCGCATCCTCGGTGCGTTCAACGAGCCGACGAGCCACTGGTTGTCGTTCTTCATGTTCACGATGTTCACGGATCGCGACGGCAAGTATCAGCTCAGCGCGCTCGCCGAATCGGGCTTCGATCCGCTCGCGCGCACGTGCCGGTTCATGCTCACCGAGGAAGCGCATCACATGTTCGTCGGCGAGACGGGCGTGCAGCGCGTGGTGAAACGCTCGTGCGAGCTGATGAAGAAGAGCGAGGGTGATCCGCGGTCGCTCGGCGGCATCGATCTCCCGACGGTGCAGAAGTACGCGAACCTCTGGTACTCGCTGTCGCTCGATCTGTTCGGCGGCGAAGTGTCGTCGAACGCGGCCGATGCGTTTGCCGCGGGCATCAAGGGTCGTTACAAGGAAGACCGCTACGACGAGCACAAGCTCGTGGGCTCGCACTTCGCGATGGACGTTCTGGAGGGCGGCAAGGTCGTCCACAAGGACGTGCCGATGCGCAACGCCCTCAACGAAGTGCTGCGCACCGAGTACATCAAGGACTGCCAGCGCGGCGTCGATCGGTGGAACAAGACGATCAAGGACGAAGGCATCGACTTCGAGCTGAAGCTGCCGTCGCACAAGTTCCACCGCCAGATCGGCATGTGGTCCGGGAGCTACTTCACGCCCGATGGCCAGATGCTCGATCAGGCGACGTTCGAAGCGCGTCGCGGCGAGTGGCTGCCGAACGCCGCGGACGAGGCGTACATCAAGAGCTTGATGAAGCCGGTGTACGAGCGCGGCAAGATGGCGAACTGGATCGCGCCGCCGATCAAGGGCATCAACGGACTGCCCGAAGACTTCGAGTACGTGCGCCTCTAAGCACGAGCGTCTACATCGCGATCGCAGCGGGTGTCGTCACGAGTGACTACGGCTTGATCGCGAAGCTCTTCGTCTTCGTGTCCCAGGGAAAGCGCTTCACCTTGCCTTGCTCGGGGTGAAGCTCGATCGCCCGGATGCGATTCCTCGCATCGCGATCGAACACGATGTCGACGCCGCGATCCGGCTCGGGGTTGCAGCTGCCCTTGCTCGACTCTTGCCAGCTTCCGGTAGGAACGAGCAGGTCCTTGTCGAAGCGATACACGATACCGGTCTCCATGCAGCAGCAGCTCTGCTGGTCGACGAGGAGGCGCGTCCCGTCGACAGCGACCTCCGGTCCCGGTCCGCACGAGTAGCACGTGTGCACTTCGACGAACTTCATCTTCGCCCGCTGGAGCATGACGTGCGTCTCCGTCGTGCCGTCGTCGCCGGCGTACGTTCGAAAAATGACGTCGTCCTTGCCGTCGCCGTCGAAGTCGCCCACTTCGTCGGGCTGCATCGGCGCGAACACGGTGCAGTCCGGCCACACGGAGCCGAGGCCGGCGCTCCACGCGGTTACGAGCTTGTCGTCGGCGATCGTCACGCCGAGCGGCCACCGCGTGCGACCGCCATCGTCGCCGACGGCCACGACCGCGAAGTCGAACTTCTGTCCGCTCGTACCGGCCACGGTCCACGAGAACTTCGCGCCGGCGAGCTTCGCACCGGGCGGCGGCGTCTCGAGCTCGAACGAGACCTTGCCCTTCTTCGTCGTCGCTCTCGCGGCGAGCGTGAACTGCATGACCTTGTCTTTTCGCATGACGAGCTTCATCGGCTCGCCCGCGTTCACGCGTGGTGGCGCCTCCCAGCCCGATGGCTGATCGAGGTAGTGCGTGCAGTTGTAGGCCTTGTCCGGGCCCGAGATCCATTTCGGTCCCGGAACGGGATCCGCGATCGCGACGCGGACGACACAGACGACAACCGCAATGATCGCGAGTCTCACCACGCGATCATACGCGGAGACCCACCTGAGTCATGGTCTCCCTGATCTGTGCTTTCAGCCACGTTTGCTCCGGCGGTGACGGATGTGGCTCGAACGACGAGGCATCGATCGACCACGTGTCGCCCGGGAAGAGATTGATCTGCAGGTGCAACGGCCCTGCATAGATCATCACTTCGATCGTGTTCTCTTCGGCGACGAGCGACTCGACCTCGGCGACGTCGGGCTGCGGAAAGTCAGCGCCATCGCCATCGATCGTCGTGGTCGTGTGCACGTCGAAGAAATGCGCGCGCAGCCGCTCGACGAACAGGCCGACGAAGTCGTTCATCTGGCGAAACGTTGCCTTCACGCTGTCTACCTGCCACGTGAGCTCGTTGCCCGATGGAGCCGGCGCCCGCGCGGCCATCTCCTCGAGGGACAGGTTCGCGAAGTCCACCATCGTGCTCGGCTCACGACCGTTGACGATGTTGACCGCGTACGGCTGCCCGCGGCTGGCCGCGATCTTCAGCCAGTGCTCGCCTTCCGCCGCTTCGCGCGGATCCAGGGACTCGCGCAGATCGATCAGGTTCGTCATCGCGCCGACGTCACCCGCCTCGGCCGCTCGCCGCCACCAGCGGATCGCTTCGGTATGATCCTCTTCGACCACGTCGCCGCGCGCATAGCGATCTCCGAGCTTGCACAGCGCGCGGGGATGGCCCATCGCGGCCGCCTGCTTCTCGAGCTCGAGGGCTCGGTCCTCGTCTCCATCGCAGCCGCGCCATCCCTGCGCGACCATCACGGAAAGTGCGAGAAGTGCCTCGGGGTTCGGGCCTGATCTCGCGGCCATCTCCAGCTCCTTGCCGGTCATCTTGTACAGCGGCTTCGTGAACATGAAGGAGAGACCGCGGTCCGGCCAGATGTGACGCGCGATTGCACGCCGTGAGCCTGCGTCGGCGGTCCCCGTGAACACCGACGCCCGTCAGCCGTCCTCATGAGGAGCGTGGCTACCGTCGACACGGACGAGCAGGATGCGATGAGCGTCCTGCTGGGAAGCATTCTCGATTCCTTCGAAAAGCTCGAGATCGTCGTGTTCCTTCACGGACGAGGTGACGATCGACGCGACACGCGATCGATCGGACGGCACCTACAACTCGAGCCGGAGGTCGTCGTCAACACGCTCGCCGACCTGGTCGAGGCGAACATCCTCTGCGCACCGCGCGGCGACGACACGGGATGGTGGTTCGACCCCGACAGTCCATGGGCGACGACGATCGAAGTCCTCGTGGAGCTGTACACCGATGATCGGAACGAGTTGATGCGCCTGATCCGACGCATCGCGCTCCAGCAGCTCGAGCCCAGCCTGCGTTCCAGGATCTTCGTGATGATGATGCGACGTCGTCGAGGCGCGGTTCCAAACTAAGAAGTTCGCCCGAGCGATTTCAACACATCGAGGACGAGCTGCCGATCGCGACCGTAGATGCTCGCGAGATCCGAGATCGCCCAGCGCGTTTCGACCGAGGACGGCGCTAGCTCGATGCGATCCGACGAGATGCGAAGCACGCCATCCTGCGCGAGCTCGTCGGCCATCGTCCGGACCTGACCACGAGGGATGTCGAGCTGTCGCGCGGCCATCGGCACGGTTGTCGTCGCACTCGGGGCCGCATGGACGGCGAGCAAGAACTCGAGCTTGACCACGTGATCGACGTGCTTGTTCAGGAACGCGACGACGTTCCGCGATACCTGTCCGCTCACGGTTGTGATCCCGTCAAGGTTGGTAGCTCCTCCAGGTTCGGCATCAGGATCAGCTCGATCCGGCGATCGAGCTCTCGGTTGGGGGCGAGATCGACGCCCGATGACGAATACGCGCGTCGACCAACCACCACAGCGCCGGCCGCAGCCCGAGATCGCAGATTGCCGTGACGTTGGCAGGGAGACCCAGTCCGACGTTTGTTCCCAGGGCCAAGCCTCGATCGCTTGGGCCGAGTGCTTCGAAGAACCGTCTCTGGTCGCTCACCATGATGATGCAGGGATCGAAGAGACGGCTCCGGGTCTCGGCGACAGCATGTTCTGGGGGCATTCGAAGCAACCAGGACCCGCGGAGCTTCTGGTGCAGACCAAGCGATTGTTCGGTACTCCGGTCGTGGACCAAGCCGATCCGGATGTCGACATGCGTGAGACCGTCGAGAACCAGGACCATCGCGCGATCGTCGCTTCGCGCGCTGCGGCTATTCTCCAGTGCGTCCACATCGACGATGACCGCGACGTGCGTGCTCGTGGCCATCGATTCGAGCGCGGTCGCGATCGGCTCCGGGTCGACGTGCTGCATCGCGGTCGAAGGACTTCCCGTCATCTCAGGACCCTCGGTTCGGCCGGCAGCGTGAACCAACGAGCACGTCCCAATTCGTTGGTGTCCATGCCCATGTGGCCTCCGTGCGCTTCGACGATCTGTCGACACAGCTGGAGGCTCACGTCGTCTACGGTGGTCGACGTTGCTTGGCCGAGCGAGTCGATCCATCGAGCGTCGAGCAGCGAGACACGAACACCGTCATCGACGGGCACCGCGCTCACCAGCAGTTCGGCACCCGGAGACGAAGCCTCGATGGAGTATTCGAGTAGCGATCCGACGACGAGGCCGATCCGCTCCCGATCAGCGACGACCGACAGCATCGGGCATGGCTCCACATGTACCGAAACTCCGCGCGTGGTGGCTGCTTTGCCGTGCATGCGAACGGCTCGCTCGAGAACCGGAGCGACGCTGAATAGCTCGCGGCTCAGCGATACGGCCCCCAGCTGAATTCCCGACACATCGACGAGTCGTCGCAACCGAGCCTCGATCTGCGAGACCCCCGCGGAGATCGACTCGAGTACTCGACGCTGCTCGTTCGCATCGCCTCCGGACCTGCGCAGCTGCTCTGCCGTGTTGGCAACGCCTTGGAGTCGAGCACACAGGTCCTCGGCTGCCCCGACGAGCTCGGTCTTGCTCCGCGTCGTCCGCTCGGCATCTCGCTCCACTTCGCGGGTCCGGGTGGACTGAGCACGTAGAATACGGAGAATCAGCACCATGTTTGCCGCGGCGAGCCCCACGCCGAGCAACGCGGCAAGGACGAGGGCCCATTGCGCGCTGCGTGCGAGGAGCTTCGACTTGCGTGCTTGGTCCTGTCGAGCGCGCAGGATCGACGTCGCTTCGTCGAACGTCTTGGCCAGAGGTTCGCGCACGAGCTCGAGGCTCGACTCGAACCGCTCGATGACCTCTCGATCACGGCGGTCGTCACCCATGCTGGTCTTCACGGAGACGATGTAGTTCCCGAGTCGTAATCCGAGGCCGGCTGGTGTGTCACCGGTCCGCCGCTCGAGTCGCTGCACGAGCGCCGTCGCTTGTTCTCTCTCCGCGACGTCCCCGGTCAACAAGTACTTGCGGGCAGCGCGCGCGAGCTCGCGAGCGTCCGTGCGGAGACGCGTTAGCTCGGAGAGGCTTTGATCGATCCGGTCGATCTCCTCGGTTCGGTGGACGCTGGAGCGAAGGGCAATGATCGCCGCCGCCGTGCTTAGCAAGAGCACCACGGCGATCGCGACATGCCCATAGATCAGCCGACGGCGGACATCCTGCGCCACCCCCTACAGGACGGCGGCGTACGGGTCGCGTTCACCAAAATCCGCGGGCGGCGCCATTTCACCGCGTGGATCGGTGGAGCGCGTGTGCCGCGAGTGCGCCGACCGTCACCAGGATCAGGGCCGTGAGGACGATGATCCCCCACGTCGCTCGTCGGGACATTCCGGTCGCGGTCAGGAGCAGGTCGTCGCCCCGAGCCTTCGACCGAGCGATGAAGGCCTCGAGATCGAGCTGGATGATCGGGCGCCATGTCGCGAGCATCCGCTCGAAGCCGTCGAGCGTCGTTGCCTCCGCGACGGCCAGTGCCAACCAGCCGATGAACCGGTCCGTGTTCGCATCGATCTGTTGCGCGGTCGCGACATGGAGAGCGTGTGCTCGCGCGATCAGCGCGTCCAACGCGGGCTCGATCTCTCGCCGGATGCGATCGATACGAACACGTTGAAGATCATCCGGCCGTGTGACGTATGCGCGACTCGCGTCGGTCAGCCGATGCAGTCCCCGCTCGACGCGTTCGAGTAGCGCCAGGTCACGCGCGATATCGTCGTAGGCTGCCCGCGATGACGAGGCGACGAGCCGGATCGTCACGACCGCCATGATCGATGTCGCTATCGCGAGCAGCGCGACGATCGAGTAGCCGCGAAGCAGCTGCCGGCGCTGCACCATCAGTTCGCCAGCTGAAGATCCACGCGGCGATCCGTTTGCCATCCCATTTCCTCTGCACCGGTGGCGTCGATCTCTCCGCGTGTTGTCGGGGACAGCCGGCTCGGAGGAACGCCGAGGCGCTGGAGGTAGGTGCGCACGCTGTACGCGCGGCGATTTCCGAGCGCGAGGTTGTATTCGTCCGTGCCGCGCGGATCTGTTCGACCGACGAGGTCCACGTTCGCGTTCTTGAGTGGACCTCGGGTCAGACAATCCGCGACTTGCTGCAACATGTCGCGATCCGCCGGGAGGAGCTCCTCATCGTTGTATCCAAACTTCGGCGCCTCCTGAATGTTCGCGAAGCGAAGGCGGCATTGCTTCGCGATATCGTCGGAGACGCTCACGTTCGGCGTCGTTGGAGGTGGTGTCGAGTCCTTCTTGGAGGCCGTGGGCGGCTCGATGGCTTCTGTCGCCGTCGGAGGAATTGTCTGCTTCGTCGCGGTCTTGCTACACGCGACCACTGCGAGTCCGAGGATGGCCAAGGTTACGGAACGCCTCATGCTCGAGAGGACGCACACGCGTCGATGCTGTTCACGGTGTATCGTCGTGAACAGAGGAGTCTCGCTGACGTCCTGATTCAATGGACGTTGGCATCTCGCCGATGTCGCAAAGAACGGAACCGGGATCCGATGACCAGATGGCCGCCCAATTCGAGCGAGTCATTCGACGCGTGAAGAGCTCGATGAACTACCGAGGCTCGTACAGTACGAGGGACATCCTGGGCTCTCTCGTCGCGCGCTGGCTGCAGAGCGGCGAGTGGGAGCGACTCAAGTTGCTGCCTGCTGAAGAACGCCACATCGGCGAGAGTGTTCGCCGCTTCATCCTCGATCGCATCGATCAGCTCCGGCGTCGCGGCGACCAGTCCGAGCTTCCGGACGACCTGATCTCTCTTCCCGACGAGGCGACGCTGACGGAGATGGTCGAAGCGGCCGAGTTACACGCGTGGATCGCGGCTCGCATCGTCGAGCTCGAGCACGGGACAGTCGATCGGCGGGTGAAGATCCCGCTCGGAAATCCGAAGCAGGTCGGTGCCGCGTTGCGATTGCACGTTGCCGGTGCGACCCAGCGCGAGATCGCCGCTCAGCTCGGGATTTCACTCGGCGCGACGAACAAGCGGATCCTCGAAGGAACGAACTACCTCATCGTCCTGCAAGGAATCGAAGCCGGAGGGCTGCCCTCGTGAGCGATGCCCAGATCCGAGAGAAGCTCGCCCGGATCTACGCACGACCGCCTGCGGAGTGGCCTCGTCAGCTCGACCAAGAGTTCCCCGGCGATCCCGTCATGCGAAGCCAGGCGTTGCTCTGGCTGCACGCGGAGAGGAACGGACCCGAGGTAGAAGGTGCCCCGCCTTCGCTCGGAGACGTAGCCGACGAACGCTACGAGCTTTCACTGCGACTCGATTCGGGCGCGACAGCCTCGGTGTGGAAGGCGTTCGATCGACGTCTCGGACGCCACGTCGCGATCAAGGTGTTCCCGCCGTTCGACGAGTCGGACGCTCTCGAGCAAGTGCTCGCCGAGGCACGCGCCGCGAGCGACGTCATTTCAGAACACGTCGTACGCGTTCTCGACGTGCAGTACGGCGATGGTCGCCCGTACATCGTGATGGAGCTCGTGAGCGAGTACGACTCGGAGAAGGACCAGGTGGTCCTCGGCGCGTCCGCGTCGGCGACGAGACCTACCGGCATCGAAGAGATCGCTCGCTGGGTGATGCATGTCGCCCGCGGAGTTCACGAAGCGCATCTTCGCAACGTGTTCCATCGGGATCTGAAACCCAAGAACGTGCTGATCACGCCGAACTCGCGCCGCGCTCGCGTGGCCGACTTCGGACTCGCCGTGAGTGGTGCCTCGCCAGATGCCTCGCATCCTTCGATCACCTTGCTCAAGCGTGGCCCGAAGGGACCGGTGAGCATTCGAGGAACCCCCGAGTACATGGCACCCGAGCAAGCTCGCGGACTGCCACTGACGCTGGATGCGCGCTCCGCCGAGGATCGCTCTGTACTCGTCGCGATCGACGTCTGGGGACTCGGCGCGATCGCGTACGAGCTGCTCGCTGGGCGACCACCGTGGCTGGCGCGCTCGGAGGACGATCTGAGCGCGTGGGAAATCGCGGCGTCCTCGGAACAACCGCCCCCGATGTCTCGCGCGCGTGGAGTGGCGCGGGTTCCGGCGCGTCTTGCTCGCATCATCGAGAAGGCACTCGCAACGGATCCGGCGCGCCGATACGCGAGTGCGGCGGCCGTTGCCAACGAGCTACAGGCGTTCTTGGCCAAGCGACCGACGACGCTCGATCGTTCGAGACCGCTGCGCATCGCGTTGTGGTGCCGCCGCAATCCGCAACTCGCCCTGAGTCTGCTCGCCGGTCTTGCGTTGGCCGGACTCGTCGTCGGGACGCATGCGACGGTGACGCGACTCCGCGGTGAACGCAACGCGCTCGATCGAGAGGTCGCCGCGCAGACGGCCGAGCTCGCCGAAGTCACGAAGACAACGAACACCACACGCTCCGAGCTCGACCACATGCGCATCACGCTGGCAGCCGAGCGCGAGAACCTGAGCAACCTCGAGAAATCGATCGCCGACGAACGCAGCTCGTATCAGTCCCTGATCGAAGCAAAGGAGCGCTCTCTTCGCGACGCGACGACGACGACTCGGCAGATCATGAGCCAGCTGGAGGCCGCTCGTGCGGAACGCAAAGCCACCGAGCAAGCGCGCGCTTCTCTCGAGCGCCTGGTCGCCGAGGTCCAACGCGACGGGGAGAAGGCAGCAAAAGACCGGGACCGCATTCGTCGTGAACGTGAAGCAGCACGCTCCGAACGAGACACCGCGCAGAAGGAGCGAGACGCTTCGGTCTCCGAGCGAGAGGCGGCGGAGAAGCAGCGCGACGCAGCCATCGTCGAACGAGACGCCCTGATGAAGCAGTTGCGAGAGCTCGAGACCCAGACCGCGCGCAGCGCGCGCGCCCGCTCGCCGCGCTAGCCGGATGTAGGCGAAGTCGTGCGTGAACACGGTTTCCCTGCGGCCGTCTTTCAGACGAGTGACGCGTGAAATCGCATGGTTTGCTGCCGTCGTCTTCGCGCTCCTCGTGGGGACTGCGACCGCATTTGCGGGAACCCACCGCCGGATCAAGTCGGCTCACGGCCCTGTCCACGTGTGGATGCCGACCGGATACGACAGTGCGACCGCAGGCGTAGTCGTCTACGTCCACGGCTACTTC
>Ga0154020_10002941_pt1 | contig 20705 bp, 16 predicted proteins | sample Klosneuvirus_201_FD_109709 | JGI IMG/M metagenome (GOLD analysis project Ga0154020, IMG submission 109709) | Active sludge microbial communities from wastewater, Klosterneuburg, Austria - Klosneuvirus_20160825_MG | ecosystem: Engineered > WWTP > Aerobic digester > Activated sludge | place... | reverse complement strand
TGTGTCCTTCGGCCCGGAGCCCGATTGAGGTCAGTAAGACGACCTGGTCGAACGTGATCGTCAGCACTTCTCCCCGGGTGATGTTGTCGTCGCTCGTGACCAAGGGGCTGATGGCGTAGACTCCCAGACCCGCGCCCTTGGATGCCGTCCAACCCGCCTCCTTGTCCTGCACCACCGCCGCGACGTTGCCATTAAAGGTGCCCGTTGCCACCGCGGTAATCCCGCCGGACTGGAACGTCAGGTCCCCGTTGAAAATCCCACCGTTGACATTGGAGCTGCTGAGATCGCCGCCCGCTGAGGGGATACCGTCCGTCGGCAGAAAATCACCGCCACCCAGACCGCGTCCGAGTTTGTAGAAATCGAACTGCGCCGCACCCAGAGGGAGTACAAGTACGGACAGAAGAGCGCCGATGACAAAGTTTTTGGTAGTGGAGTTACGCATGACGTGTAATTAATTTTAGGTTACACATCACTTAAGCAGCCGGCGGACCACCCCCCGAATTTCGCGCCGCGGACGCGCTTTAAAACCCACCTAGTTGATTCGAGATGAACGACTAAAGAATCTGATTTTTTTGATCCACCCATCTCAAATGAGGTGCGGGCGGCAGGACGATTCGTAAAGCAATCCGACGACGAACGTCTTTGAGTCGGTCCGAAGCGGAGTAATAAATCCCGCACAACGTTCATTATCATTAATTTAGATAGCCAGTCAGAAACGCCGTCACCCGCTGAGGAACCGATGGGCGATCTGCGGCTGCGTCGTCGCGCCAGGGAACTCCCTGCGGGCCCGGAGGACTAAACCCTAGAATCTCCCGACCCTACCATGAGCGCCGAAATCCTCCCAATCCTCTACGTCAAAACCGGCTGCCCTTGGTGCTCCGAGGTCACCGCCTTCCTGAAGGATCACGGCATCAGCTACCGCGAGCGAAACGTCAGCGATGACGGAACCGCGCGAGCGGAGATGATTCGCAAATCCAGACAGGACAAGGCGCCCACGCTCGATTGGCGCGGGGAAATTCTCGCCGACTTTGGGGTCGACGAACTCGTGCCGTTCCTCCGGGAAAAGGGCGTGACCTTTGAGGATAGTTGAACCGTCGGAACAAGTGCTAACGAAAAACCCCGACCTTGTGGGGTCGGGGTTCAGAACGGGTAGAGGCGAAACGCGCCGCTTGCAGGCTACTGGCAGGCCTCGCACTCGACGCCATTCCGCATCGCGTCAAGGCTGCACGCGAGCTTCTGGTCAGCCGTGAAGGCCGGCTTTGGCGCAGCCGCGGCCGGTGAAGTCATCCTCGACTCAAGCGCAGCGGACGCATCCGCTCCGGCAATGACCTCAACCGTACTCGGCGAAGTGCCCACGCCGATACGAACCTCCTTTTTGGAGGCGATCGTGGCCTTCTCGATGTTCGAGGCGCCGAGCGTGCGCAGGTAGTAGGTCGTCTTGAGACCGGCATGCCAGGCGTGCCGGTACATGTGACTGAGGTTCTTCAGATCCGGAGTCCGGAGCCAAAGGTTTACGCTCTGCGACTGGTCGATCCACTTCTGGCGGCGGGCGGCGGCATCGACCACCCACTTGGGATCAATGTCGAAGGCCGTCAGGTATTTCACCTTCAGGTCGGAGGGAATCGCCTCGATGTCCTTCAATTCGCCGTCGAAGTACTTCAGGTTGTCGATCATCTCCTGATTCCAGAGCCCACGGGCCTTGAGATCCTTCACGAGGAAGGGATTGAGCACAATGAACTCACCGGAGAGGTTCGATTTGACGAAGAGATTCTTGTAGGTCGGCTCGATGCAGGGCGAAGTCGCGGTGATGTTTGAGATCGTCGCCGTCGGGGCGATCGCGAGCACATTGCTGTTGCGCATGCCTTGGGCCGAGATCTTCGCGCGCAGGGGAGCCCAATCGAGCCGGCCGCCGCGGGGCACTTCCACTGAAACGCCGCGCTCCTGTTCGAGCAGATCCACGGTGTCCTGAGGGAGGAGACCCCGCTCCCATTTCGATCCCTTGTACGAGGAGTAGGTGCCGCGTTCGGCCGCCAGATCCGACGAGGCTTCGTAGGCGTAGTAGGCAATCGCCTCCATGGCCTCGTCATTGAATTCGACCGCCGCCTCGGAGGCGAACGCGTGACCGCGGAGGTAAAGCGCGTGGGCCAACCCCATTACGCCCAAACCGATCGGCCGGTGGCGCCGGTTGGCGGTCTCAGCGGCCTTCGTTGGGTAAAAATTGATGTCGATGACGTTGTCCAGCGCGCGGACCGCCATCCGGATCGTTTCGCGGAGCTTGGCGTGATCCAGCGAACCATCCGGCAACAGGTGGGAATCGAGAATCACTGAGCCCAGATTGCAGACCGCGGTCTCGTCGTTGGAGGTGTTGAGCGTGATCTCGGTGCAAAGGTTCGACGAATGAATCACCCCCACGTGGTCCTGCGGTGAACGAATGTTGCAGGCATCCTTGAAGGTGATCCAAGGATGGCCGGTCTCGAACAACATGGAGAGCATCTTCTTCCACAGCTCAAGGGCCTCGATCTTCTGACCGAAGATCTTTCCTTCCTCGGCGAGCTTCTCGTAGCGGACGTAGGCGTCTTCGAATCTCCGGCCGTAAAGCTCGTGCAGATCCTTAACCTCGTTCGAACGGAAGAGGGTCCAGGATCCGCGTGACTCCATGCGCTTCATGAACAGGTCGGGAATCCAGTTCGCCGTGTTCATGTCGTGCGTGCGCCGGCGATCGTCACCGGTGTTCTTCCGCAGCTCGAGAAACTCAAAGATGTCGTTGTGCCAGGTTTCGAGGTAGGCGCAGCCGGAGCCCTTGCGCTTGCCACCCTGATTGACGGCCACGAGCTGGTCGTTGTGCAGCTTGAGGAAGGGAATCACACCCTGTGATTCGCCGTTGGTCCCACCGATGTACGCGCCCGTGCCGCGCACCGCGGTCCACGAACCACCCAGACCGCCGGCCCACTTGGAGAGCTGGGCATTTTCCGCGATTCCGCGGTACATGATCCCCTCGAGGGAGTCATCGACGTAGTACAAATAGCACGACGAAAGCTGCGAATGCAGGGTGCCGGAGTTGAACAGCGTCGGCGTCGAGCTGCAGAAACGGCGGTTCTTGTAGAGATCGTAAAGACCGGTGATGCGATCCTCGCGATCGGCCGAAGGCTCCTCAAGGAACAGACCCATGGACACGCGCATCCAGAAAAACTGGGGTGTCTCGATGCGGCGGGCGGGCTTGCGCGTCTTGTCGATGATCAGGTAGCGGTCGTAGAGGGTCTGGATGCCGAGGAAGTCAAACTCGAGGTCTGCCGACGGATCGAGCGCGGCACCCAGTTTGGCGAGGTCCAGTTCGAGCAGACGCGGGTTCAGACGCTTGATCGAGACCCCGTGCTCCAAGTACTTCCGGAAGGCGCGTTGATGGACGGCTCGCAGTGATCCGACGCCATCGCGGACAATGTCCCAGCCGAGCACTTCTTCGTAAATGTAGGTCAGCTGAATGCGGCCGGCAAATTTGGCGAAGTCCGCATCGCGCTCGATCAGGGTCTTCGAATTGAGGATGATCGTGGCGTCGAGATCGCGCTGCGAAATCTGATCGAAGACGGAACGACGGAGTTCTGACTCGATCTGCTCGTTGGTCAGACAGAGGTCGAGGCCGATGCGGGCGAACTCGATGCGTTTGCGCAGATCGATCGCATCCCAGAAGTAGGTTTCACCACTGGCGCGCTTGACCACGACCATGGTCTCCTGGCCCGGAGCGGACGGCGCGGGGGCCGGAGTGTTGGCCGAGTCGTTGGTGGCGGCGGGAACATCCCGGGTCACGGCCCGCTCGGCACGGTAGAGAATGTAGGCCTCGGCCACCTTGTAATGGCCGGATTTCATCAACTCCTCCTGCACCATGTCTTGAATCTCCTCAATGTGCACGAAGGTCTGCTTCGAGGCGTGCACACGGGCGGCGACCGCTTGGGTGATGCCGATGGCGGGGGAAGAATCGCGCTGCAATGACAGGAACGACTTCCGAATCGCGATTTCGATCTTCTGCTCAACGAAGGGCACCACCTGATGGTTGCGACGAATGACCCGGATATGGCTCGGCGCCGTCGACGAACGATCCACCGCGAGTTTGCGGCTGCGGTTGAGCAAAAGGCTCTTGGCCACATCGTAGGCGTTGTTGTCGACCAGCGTCTTTTCAATCATCTCATAGAGCGCATTGAGCGTCAGTTTGAGCGGCGACTGCCGGCGAGCCTGCGTGGTTAACGTGCCGACGAGTTCACGCACGATTCCCACGACCCACGTGCGGTTCGCGGCGGTGAAGATGTCGCGTTCCCCCCGCGCCAGCAAAACGTTGGTCAACGCCTTGCCGAGGGTATCGGCGACCTCGTTGGCATCGAAACGTTCTTCGCCATGAGGGCAAAGCAGGGTGATTTCAGGGACGGCCAAAGCCTCGGAGGCGACCAAGTCGCGCCAAGCAAAGTGGGGTTTCTGTTCGACGGGGGTGTGGACGGTGCGCTTGAGCGCGAGATCGTGAGAGAGCGAGGGATTCATCCGAGGGTGAGGGCAACTGCGAAGGCGGGAGACGTGGAAAACGAGGGAAACGGAAAAGTGAAGCGACCAACGGCGCGGCGAGAGGACGGGTTTCGCGAGTCCTCTGACGTTTCCCGCACCGCCGCGGCCCCGGCATCGCCGTGGTCAGGGATAGGAGCAATCAGATGGAAACGAAGCGAATGACCCATGAGGGCGACAGTGGAAGAAACAATGAAGACGGAGGCAGACGGCGTGAGGGTGAAAACGGCGACAGCGAACCGATCCCCGGTCATTCTTTCGCGGACAAAAACTCAGCCGTTACGGGCCGGAGTCGTCAAGCGAAGGCTGATGGAAAATTTTAAATTTTCACCACGGGTAGCGGGCTGTTTGGCACGCCACCACAACCCCTAGTGGTCAGAGACGATTTAGGTTCAGAATCAAATCCCCCTGAAATAGTGGGGAATTGCCCGGGTGCGAACGACTTTGCCGTAATAACTGATTCTTCAGGAAACCGGGAAGGCGGTGGCATCCACGGTCTCCAGAAAGAGTGCAGCGATTGAACGATCGAGGCGCCGCTGAGGCCCGATCAAAGTTCGTCGTCGTGTGCGACCTCGAGGGCGGATGCTTTCTGGTACTCCGTGACGCGCCCCTCAAAGAAGTTCTGCTCCTTCTTGATGTCCATCATCTCGGCGAGCCAGGGCAAGGGATTCTTCGCTCCCGGACACAAGGGGGTGAGGCCCACGCCTTCCAACCGCCGATCCGCAATATAATCGATGTACTGGACGAACTCGTCGACGGCCAGCCCAACGGCGTTCACTGGCAGACAGTCCCGAATGAAATCCTTTTCCAGAAGCACCGCTTCGGCCATCGAAGCCCGAAGCTCCTCCTTGAACTCCACCGTCCAGATCTCCCGATTCTCTTCCACCAAGTCCATGAAGAGGTTACGGAAGACCTCAATGTGGTTGCTCTCGTCCCGCAAGGTGTAGCGGAACATCTGGCCGATGCCGGGAAACTTGTTTTGGCGATAGAGCGAAAGGACCATGCCGAACAGCCCGTAGAACTGGGTGCCCTCCATGCATTGACCAAAGACGAAGATATTTTTCGCCAGCAGCTTCTTGTTCTCCGGCTTCGTCAGGTCGAGGTCCCGACGCAGGTCCTTGGAGATGCGCGTAACGAACTCATTCTTCCTCACAATCGTCTGCACATCCTCGAACATCGCCTCGCACTCGTGCGGGTTGATGCCCAGCGATGAAATCATGTACAGCAGTGAGTCCGCGTGAATGTTTTCTTCATGGGCATGGCGGCCCAGGACGAGCTTCAGCTCCGGCGCAGTCACCAACTCGCGAACGACGTGCTGAATATTGTCCCCGACGATCCCCTCGGCGGCGGAAAAGTAGCCAATGCCCATGCGGATGATCCAGCGCTCAACATCGGACACATGCTTCAAGTCGCGCCATTGTTCGATATCCTTGCCCATCGGGATGTCCTCGGGCTCCCAATGATTGGCCTTCATTTTCCGGTAGAGATCGTACGCCCATTGGTACTTCAACGGGAGCAGATTGAAGGTCATGGTCTCGCGACCGTTGATGACCTTTTTGGCGGCGAAGGCTTCCTCCGCCTTGGCCTGATCGAGAACGAACGTCTTGGAACCAACCGTGAATGTTTTTTGCATCGAGCGAACCGGAGAATGAAAGGAGGGAGAAAGTCGAAAATGAGTACGCCAAGGACCATTTCAGCGGCTTCTTGGGCTCCGGCCACGCAAATGTGCAGGAACTTATCAACAGCTTGCTAACCACAACCCCTAGTGGCCGCTCCCCCGACGAGCCACTACCGATAGTGAGAGCGGTTCCGCCGTCAAATCGTTTCCTCAAAGAATGCCGGGATTTAGTGCTGGCGGCGCGCGTCCGGGCCGCGGCACGCTTGCCTCGGCCGCATCCGGCCGCAGGATCTCAGCCGCGCATGATTCAATCGTTCGTCTTCAGCGACGGAAAGCTGGTCGGTCGTGACCTCGAGATCGAAGCCCTGCGGCTTGTCCGCGCGGACAAGGGCCTGACGCTTTGGGTGGACCTCCAAAACCCCACCGACGAGGAGATCAAAATCATCCTCGAGACCGTCTTTCAATTCCACCCCCTGGCCATCGAGGATTGCCGTACGCCCAGCTCGCTGCCCAAGACCGAGGATTACGACGACTATCTCTTCCTCGTGACCCACGCGGTCGATTTCACCCGCACGGAGAAGTTCAATACCACGGAACTGGACCTGTTTCTCGGCAAAGACTACCTCGTTTCCTACCACGCCACCCCGTTGAAATCGATCGCGGCGACGATTGACCGGTGCGTCAAAGCGACGGGCGTCGTCGCCCGTGGACCGGATCGTCTGGCCCACCTGATCATTGATGGGGTCGTCGACCTCTTCAAACCCGTGACCGATGAGCTACGGGCGGAACTTGAGGAAATCGAGGAGGCCGTGCTCACGGCCTCGGATACCAGCCTGACCTCCCAACTGCTTCAGGTGCGGGGTGAGATCGCCCATCTGCGGCAGATCGTCCGCCCGCAACGCGACATGATTTCCCGATTGGCTCGCGGGGAGTCCAAGATGATCCGGGCGGTGATGCTGCCCTACTTCCGCGATCTCCGAGACAACCTCATCCGGATCGATGAAACGGCGGCGTCCTTCGCCGATCAACTCCTGATCTCCTTTGATCTCCACCTCAACCGTTCGAGTTTCCAGACCAACGAGGGCATCAAAGCGCTGACCGCCCTGACCGCGATCAGTCTGCCCGCAACGATCATCGGCACGTGGTATGGGATGAATTTCCGGAACATGCCCGAACTCGACTCACGCTTCGGCTACCCGGCGATCGTGCTGACCACCGCCGTGCTGACCTTCTTCATGTGGCGCTGGTGCAAGCGTCGCCGTTGGATTTAGGTCCCAGCGTTTCTGGATACTGCACGGACCGCCATGATCACGACGCTCGTCTACCGCGACAGCAAGCTCTCGGCGCACAACCCGCCGCCAGAGACCCTGGTGGCGCTGCGGGCCGAGCCAGGAACGCTGCTCTGGGTCGACCTTTCCGCGCCGACGGAGGAGGAAATCAAGCTGGTCCTTGAAACCACATTCACCTTTCACCCGCTCGCGATCGAGGACTGCGTGATGGATTCCCCGTATCCCAAATTGGAGGAATACGAGGACCATCTCTATTTGGTGATGCACGCGGTCGACTACACCCGCACCGAACACTTCACAACCACCGAGGTCGACCTGTTCATCGGAAAGAATTTCCTCGTGACCTTTCACCGCCAGCCCCTGCGCCCGGTGCAGGCGGCCATCGACCGTTACCTGCGCGGTCCGGCAACGCCCGTGCGGGGACCGGACCGATTTGCCCACGTCATTCTCGACCTGATGGTTGAAGCTTATCAACCGGCGATGGACGAGTTGCACCATGACCTCGAGGAAATCGAGGAAGGTGTGCTCAATGACATCTCCTCGGACGACCTCTTTCCGCGGGTGATTGCCCTGCGCAAACAGTTCTCCGCTCTCCGCCAGATCGTCCGGCCGCAGCGCGAAATCGCGGCGGTCCTCGCGGAAGGAAAAACCAAGTTGATCCGCGCGGTCATGGTTCCCTACCTGCGCGACCTGACCGAGGACCTCGCTCGGATCGAGACCCAGACCCACGCCTGGGGGGAGCAGCTGATGCTCTCGTTCCGCGTTTACCTCAACAAGTCCAGCCACGAGGCCAATGCCGGCATCCGCGTGCTCACCGGCATTACCGCGCTGACCATCCCCGTGCTGCTGATCAGTGGTTGGTTTGGCATGAACTTCGTTCACATGCACGAGTTGGGAAAACCCTACGGCTACCTCGCGGCCGCGTCTCTCACGCTGGCCGGAACCGTGGGCATGCTCTTCTACATGCGACGGAAACACTGGCTCTAGCCGCTCACCGCGGCCGGCTCGCCAGAGGTACAGGAAGCAGGATGGGCATCGGAGGATGCGCACCGCGAAAACCGACGTCCTCGAACATCGCTTCCTTCAACGGCTTGAGAATCCAACCGCTGACGGCGGCCTTGGCAGCACCAGAGGAGCTCCCGTTCCAGGGTGGATGAGGACTTCGAGGTGCGGGCCATACACCGGAATCAACACCTCGGCGCGCAGGACCTCGGCAGGTGTTCCGACGGCACACAACCGCCCTCCGGACAACAACGCCACCCGATCGGCGCAGGGCGCAACCAGTGCGAGGTCATGCAGTGTCAGGACCACCGCCATTCCGTCAATCCGCGCCAGCGACCTCACCAGGCCGAGCAGCTCCGCCTGATAGTGTAAATCCAGATACGTTGCCGGCTCGTCGAGCAGCATCACCCGCGGCGACTGCGCAAGCGCGCGCGCGAGCAGGACGCGCCGGACTTCTCCACCCGAAAGCGTCGAGAGCGTGCGACGGGCCAGGCTCTCCACCCCCAAGCGAGTCATCGCACGCCGGACTGCTCCGTGGTCCGCCGGAGTGTAGGGTAAAAGCCAGCCGCGATGCGGCGCCCGCCCCAAGGCCACCGCCTCCTCGACGGTCAGTGGCCACGCGGTTTGGGTTTCCCTTTGCGGAGCCAGCGCGACCGCTCGCGCCACCTCCCGCGGCGTCAGGCGCCAGATCGACCGACCTTCCAGCCGCACCTCACCCCGCATCGGTCGGAGCAAGCGGTCGAGGGTGTGCAGGAGCGTGGTTTTGCCGGAACCGTTCGGGCCGATCAGCGCGAGGACTTCTCCGGCGCGCACCTCCAGGCCCACCTCCACCAACACCGGGCATTCGCCGTAGCCACACGAGAGCGCCTCTGTTTCCAGCAACGAGCTCATGCGAGTCGTCCTCCCCGCCGTTTGAGCAGAACGAGGAAGAAGGGGCCACCGATCCCGGCGGTGACGATCCCCACCGGAACCTCGACGGGCGCGAGCACGCTCCGTGCACCGATGTCCGCCCAGACGAGCAGGATCGCCCCCAACAGCGCACTCGCCGGAAGCAGGCGGCGGTGTCCCGCCCCGAACAGCAATCGGGCAACGTGCGGTGCGATCAATCCCACAAAACCAATGATGCCGCTCATCGCCACCGCCACACCGGCCGCGAGGGTCGCCGCCCCGATCACCAGGAGTCGCACCGCGCGCACCGGCAGCCCGAGGCTGCGCGCCGTCTCCTCGCCACTGGTCAGCGCATCAAGTGGACGGGCCGTGAACCAGAGAACGACGAAACTGACCGCGAAATACGGCCAGGCCACTGCCACATGGGCCCATCCGCGTCCGGAGAAACTTCCCAGCAGCCAATTGAAAACCTGGAACCACGGCTGGTCCCGCCAGAGCAGCAAGAACGACACCGCCGCCGAAAACATGGCTCCCAGCGCCGTGCCCGCGAGCAGCAGCGACGTAACCGAAGCCCCCCCGCCTGTTTCCGCGAGCAACAGGGCGATTGTCACCGCCGCCAGGGCGCCGAGGAAAGCCGCCGGTGGCAGCGGTCCGAGTCCGGCAAAACCCGTCGACCAGCCCAAGGTCAACGCCAGCGTCGTTCCCAGTGCGGCTCCACTGGAGGCGCCAATCACGTAGGGATCAGCCAGCGCATTCCGGAAGATCGCCTGGAAGGCTGTGCCGGCGATCGCCAGTCCCGCCCCCACCGCCGCTGCCAGCAGGGTTCGCGGCAGGCGCAAGTCCCAGAGGATCACCTGCTGAACCGCCTCCCCCGCCGGGTCACGCCGCAAGGCCACCCACAACTCCTCAAACGAGAGGGTCACCGCGCCCAGGCACAGGCTGGCCGCCATGCTCAGGAGCAGGATCACGCCCAACAGCACGGACCAGCCACCCAAACGTCTTCCGGAAACCGGTTCGGCCACCGGAGGCCCGGCGACGGCGGACGACTCTGACGAAGGGCTCACTTTCCTGCTCCTTCCGCCATCGGCGGATAGAGTGCGTCGGCCACCTTTTCCAGGCCATCGACCAGCCGGGGTCCCGGGCGCGAAGTCGGATCCGCCGGCAGGGTGAGGATCCGTCCATTGCGGACCGCCGCGATCGTCGACCAACCGGGACGGGCCCGCAGGATCTCCACCGTCAAAGCCCCGCCCTGGGTCATGTCGGCGCCGAGGATCACCTCGGGATTGCGCGCCACCACCGCCTCGGTATTGACCTGCGGATACTCCTCGCGCACGTCGGCGAAGACATTGATCCCGCCCGCCAGTTCAATCAGCTGGCCGACCATGCTGGTCCGGCCCGCACTCATCACCGGAGCGTCAAAAACTTCCCAATACACGCGGAGGCGTCTCTCCGGCGGGATCAGCTGCGAACGGGCCACGACCGCATCCACCCGCCGCCGCAGTCCCCCGACCAATGTCTCCGCCGCTTCCCGTTCCCCCACGAGCTGGCCGACCTGACCGATCACGGCATAGAGGCTCGCGAAGTCCCTCACCTTGACCGACAGGACCGGTATTCCCAGCTGGGTCAGGGTCCCGGCAACCAGGCTCTGCGCCTCGTCTCCGGCGATCACCAGATCGGGACGCAACGCCACCACCGCCTCCAAATGAATCGTGGCGGCGGCAAATCCGCCGATCTTGGCCCGGCTCTTCGCCTCCTCGGGATAGGTGCACCACGTGGTGACTCCCACCACCCGGTCGCCCGCACCCAGGGCAAAAAGAATCTCCGTATTGGCCGGCGTCAGCGATACCACTCGCAACGGCTTCCGGTCGATCTTCACCGACCGTCCCAGTCCATCCGTCACCACCTGCGGCCATGACTCCACCGCTCGCACCGTCCCGCTCGAGACCGAAAGGCCCCAGACGGTGACGAAAATGGCAAGTCGTCGGAGCGGCAAGGAAAGGCGGAGGGCGAAGTTCAACGTGACCCATCAGGCTGGGCTTTCTCCCGGTGGCTGTCGCGAGAAAAGTCGCGTAGGCGCCAAACGAGGCCACGGACTCGGGCGACCGCCAAGCGTGATTCTGCTTTTGCCAAACCGCGGAGTGTTACCCAGGTTCTCCCGTTTCGCCAACCACCTCCACGAACGCCCACCATGCCTCGAGCGCTTGTTTTCGACTTTGACGGACTCATCCTCGACACCGAAACACCCCTGATCGATGGCTTTGCGGATGTCCATGCGGCGCACGATCTGCCCTTTGATCGCGACCTGTTTCTGCGCAGCGTCGGCCATGCCGAGTACGCCTTCGACCCATGGAAACGGTTTGGACGCGACGTGAATCGGCAGGATCTGGAGGTGGAACTGCAGTTTTACAAACGCATCCGCGTGCTCGCCCAGCCGGTGCTTCCCGGAGTGATCGACTTGATGAACGCGGCGGACGCGACCGGCTGGCCACTCGCGCTGGCGTCCAACTCGGGACACACCCATTGCGAGGAACATCTTCAGCGGCTCGGACTGCTCAGCCGCTTTCGTTTCGTCGCCTGCCGCGAGGACGTGGCCTCGCCAAAACCTGAACCTGATCTTTATCGATTGGTCGTGAATCAACTCGGGCTGCGCCCCCACGAGGCGGTCGCTCTCGAGGATTCCCACACCGGATCCCTCGCTGCGAAGCGGGCCGGACTGTGGTGCGTGGTGGCACCGAACGCCTCGACCGCCCACCACGCGTTTGATCACGCGGACTGGCGGGTCGCGTCCCTCGAGGAAGTCACTCCCGATGTCCTCATAAAACGTTTCGGCGGCAACGGACGTGGCGGTCTTCCGACAGCGAGCGGCTGACCGGGGCGAAAGACGGTCAGAACAGTTCGCCTTGGCGCAGACCGTCACGCTTCGCGCCATCGAGCGTGCTCAGGGCGAGAATCTGGGTGGTGGAGAGCCGGCTGAGCTGCGGGTCGCGGGCGAGGACGCAAAGAAGCAGGGCGCCGGCCAGCGCATCATAGAGCGCGGCATGGTATTGGCATCTCAAGGGAGGACAATGGCGGGCCGCCAGTGCATCCAGTTCGGACTGGCGCCCGATCGCGGCAACGAGGCCTTCGAGCCGGCCTGTTCCGAGCTTCGGATACAACTGAAGGTAAAGCGCGCCGGTGTCGATCCAGGGCCCCCAGTCGATCACTCGCTCGCCCGGTCGGGCGAAGTTTGTCGAGGCGCGGGGGTAGGGCCAGACCGACTTGAGCAGCGAGTTTTCCACCCCCGCATAGTGGGCGGCGAGCGGGCCGCGCTCTCGCAGGTCGGCAAAAAAATCCCAATCGTCGGAGAACGGCGCTTCGGATGCCACCGAGGCTTCGGTCAACTGGTGCACCGCAGAATCCTCCGGGCTGATCTCACCCATCGCCCGGCACAATCGCGTCCGCGTCTCCATCACCTGCCCGCCGACGACCGTGGCGACGCCATACTCGAGGATGCCGCTCGCGCGGTTGCCCTCAAAATCCACGAAAAAAATCGGCTGGTCAGTCCAAGACATGGGTTACTCGGCGCTCCACGTGATTAAAACGCGAAAAAGGGATTCGATTCCATGCGAAAGCGCTGAATTCTTTGGCCCATGCCCCCCGAAGCTTTCCGCCGTTTTGCCTTGGAGCTGGCTGCCGCCAGCGGCGATTATATCCGGCCGTTCTTCGCCAACCCGGACTTGTCCGTCGAATTGAAGAGTGACGATTCGCCGGTGACCGCGGCGGACCGGGGAGCCGAACTGCTCATGCGGGAGCGGATCATGCGCCAATTTCCCGATCACGGCATCATCGGGGAGGAGTTCGGCACCGAGCAGGGCGACGCCGAGTGGGTCTGGGTGCTCGATCCCATCGACGGCACCAAGTCATTCATGACTGCGTGCCCCTTGTTTGGCACCTTGATCGCGCTGTTGCACGAGGGTCAGCCCGCACTCGGAGTGATTCACCAGCCCATCCTGCAGCAGCTGATGATCGGAGACGGCGCCACCACGACGTTGAACGGCCGCACCGTCCGCGTCCGTCCGTGTGCGCGGCTCGAAGAGGCAACGCTGCTGACCAGCGACCCCTTCAATCCGGCGAAGTATCAAAACGGCAACGGGTTCGATTCGCTGGCCCGGCGCGCCCGATTGGTGCGCACGTGGGGTGACTGCTACGGTTACCTCCTGCTGGCTGGCGGATGGGCGGACATCATGCTCGATCCGATCATGAATCCGTGGGACATCGCGGCGCTCGTGCCCGTGGTCCGTGGAGCCGGCGGGGTGATCAGCAACTGGCAGGGGGGACCCGCGTATCCCGCGCAGTCAACCCTAGCCAGCTGCCCGGAGCTCCACGAACAGGTGGTCGCGGCGTTGGCGCAGGTCTAGTCAGGCCTTCCGCGCTGACTTCCGTTTGCCCCGTTTCGGGGGCGTCCACTCGGCGGTGACAATCGAGGTGAATCCTCCACGGGCTTTCCAATGGGAGATCACCGTCAGTTGCCGCGGCTGCAACGCGGCTCCCAGATCGTCGCAAATCCGGTTGGTCACGGCCTCGAAGAAGATGCCTTCATTGCGAAACGCATGGAAATACAGCTTGAGCGATTTCAGTTCTACACACGTGCGGTCGGCGACATAGCGGATCGTGATCGTGGCAAAATCCGGATGCCCGGTCATGGGGCAAACCGAGGTGAATTCGTGGTGCGTATGCTCGATCACAAAGTCGCGCTTGGGCGCGGGATTGGGAAAGAACTCAAGGAGCTTCGAGTCAGCCATGCGCGGACCGTGGCTGAAAGTGCGGGGGACGGAAAGACTGAACCGGACCCGGAAGCGGCTAGGTCGCAGTTTCGGTGAAACGCGATTCGCGGATGACCGTGACTTTGATCGTGCTCGGGTACTGCAGCTCTTCCTCGATGCGGTTTCGCAGCGTCTTGGCGAGTTCCCGGGCCTGTTCATCGGTCACCTTCCCCGGAGCCACCACCACCCGAATTTCGCGACCTGCCTGAATCGCATAGGCGCTTTGCACGCCCTCAAGCGTGAGCGCGAGTTTCTCCAGCCGCTCGAGGCGCTGCAGGTAATTGGTCATCGACTCGGCGCGGGCGCCGGGGCGGGCGGCGGAGACCGTGTCCGCAAGGATCACCAAACCAGCGTAAACCGTTTCCGGCAGGACCTCTTCATGGTGCGCCGCGACGGCGTTGACGACGATCGGAGTCTCCCCGTGCCGCTTGACGAACTCCGCCCCGATGTGGGCATGACTTCCCTCGAATTCGCCGTCCACCGCCTTGCCGATATCGTGGAGGAGGCCGGCGCGTTTGGCCAGATTGGGGTCCAACCCCACTTCGCTGGCGATCAGCGAACAGAGGAAACCCACCTCGACGGAGTGATCGAGGACGTTCTGGGTGTAGCTGAAGCGGTATTTCAGGTTGCCCAGCAGCTTGATCACCTCGGGATGGAGCCCGTTGATCCCCAAGCGTTGCACCGCATTATCACCCGCCTGTTGGGCCTGCAGTCCGATGTCTTCCTGCGCCCGCTTGACGAATTCCTCGATACTGGCCGGGTGAATCCGGCCGTCCTGGACCAAACCTTCCAACGCCACCCGCGCAATTTCCCGGCGGACCGGGTCGAAGGACGAGATCAGGACCATCTGCGGGGACTCGTCGATCAGAAGGGTGACCCCGGTGGCGGCTTCGAAGACCTTGATGTTACGTCCCTCGCGTCCGATGATGCGCCCCTTCATTTCCTCATTGGGCAATTGAACAATCGTGGCGGTGATGTCGTTGTTGGGCCGGGAGGCGAGCCGCTGCATCGAGGAGATGAGGATGCGCTTGGCCTGATTTTCGACCTCCTGGTCGGATCGCTCGAGCACCTCGCGGCGCAGGGAGCGGAGTTCGTCCTGACATTCGCGCATGACTTCCTCGCGGAGTTGCTTGCGGATCTCATCCGCATCCATCGCGGCCATGCCCTCGAGGCGGGTCCGCAATGACTTCGAAAGCGTCCGGAGGGCATCGCGAGCTTGTTTGACCGCGGCGCTTTCGCGGGAAAGACGTTCCTGCTTCTGCTCCAGCTGCAGATCGAGCAACGCCAGGGATTCCTCGTGTGAACGGATTTCGCGGAGCTTGACCTCGCTCTCAATTTCCCGCCGGTCGAACTCGCGGTTGGACTCGGCCCGGTGTAACTGAATTTCAGCCTCGGCCTTCTGTTTGGCCTCCTCCGCGGCGACGGCCGCCTCACGTTTGGCCACCTCGATCATTTGCGCCGCTTCCATCGCCGCCAGGCGACGGGCTTCCCTCTTCAAGAGCCAAGCGGCGGCAAAACCAAGTCCCAGACCTGCCGCCACGGCGAGCCCTACCGGCAACGACAAGGAGTCGCTCTCGGGAAACAGAATGGCGGCGAAGTCGGCAACGCGCACAGTCACGAGTTCCAAAAATGGTGTGCGACCGATTACAAAGCACAAGCCTTTCTCCCGGTTAACCTAGAGCCACGACGCTGCAGCCGAAGCCTGGTCGTCACGGAGAACCGGAGGGATCCCAAAGGGCCGAGTACGAAAGAAATTTTCGCGCGGTGCCCGAACGGGGAGTTGCGATCGGGGACGGGCCCCGTTTTCTCCAGAGAGCCTGTGAACCTCCCCGCACCCATCGCTCTTCTTCGCGTTTTCAAGACGACCACGCGGGGGCGCTGGGATCTGCTTTCGCCCACAGCGATTGTAGCCTTGGGCGCGATCGGCATCGCTTTTATCTACAGCGCGCAGTTTTCCACGCCCCAGAATAATTGGCTTACCCAGATCGTCTGGCTGTTGGCCGGCGCGATGATCTATGTCGCGGTTTCGTTGGTCGACTATCGGTTGTGGTTGAGCATTGGGCATTACTTCTATGTCGCCTGCATGATTCCCTTGGTTCTGGTCCTGATTCCAGGCATCGGATCCGAACGGTTCGGAGCCCAGCGGTGGCTCGACTTTGGATTCTTCGCCTTTCAGCCCTCCGAACCGGCGAAAGCCGCCGTCCTGCTCTTCACCGCCAGCGCGTTGATCCGGTCACCGGTGGGCACGATGCAGCAATCGCTCGGGGTATTGGGTAAATTGGCCCTTGCGGTGGGGTTGCCCATGTTCCTTATCTTGCTTCAGCCCGATTTGAAGTCGGTGATCGTGCTGCCCCCGATGGTGTTCTCCATGCTCTACGTTTCCAAGCTTTCAACCCGCTTCTTCGCGGGCGCTATGGGGGCGTTCCTGCTGGTCGTGGGGCTCGTCGGGTGGGACAGCTACAGCTACGTCAAGTACATGCAGTCCAATGAATTGGACTTCCATCGTCAAAAAGGAAGCTACGAATCGCAGACGTGGTTCCCCCTGAAGGACTACCAGCGGAATCGCATCCTGACCTTCGCCGCGCCCGAGATCATTGATCCGGCGGGTACCAAGGACGCGTGGAACCTCAACCAGTCGCTCATTTCGGTGGGCAGTGGAGGTCTTTCGGGCAAGGGCTGGACTCAGGGGACACAAGCGCAACTGGGCTATCTGCCTACAGCGGTGGCGCATAACGACTTTATCTTCTCGGTCATCGCCGAGGAGATGGGATTTTTGGGAAGCCTTACGGTTCTCAGTTTGTTTGGGATAATGATGTTTAACGGCATCCGCATCGCTGGTCTCTCGCGAGACCGCTTCGGCACCTTACTCGCCCTTGGCGTGACGGTGCTGTTCGCCGTGCATGTGTTCGTCAACATCGCCATGACCATCGGGCTGGTGCCCATCACGGGCATACCGCTTCCCTTTATTAGCTACGGTGGCTCTTTTGTGCTCAGTTGCTGCTTGCTGCAAGGACTGGTCCAGAGCGTCTATCGCTTCCGAAAGGACTTCACATGAGTGTGATCTTCTTCAGCGATAACGACCGCTCTGCCAGGATTTCCTGCGCCGCGACTGTCGCCCAAGGGTGCCCCGTCCAAAAACAGGACAAACACCACCATGCGCGATCAATCGCAATCCTCACCATCCCCGGACGACCACGACGAGTCTGCCGATCCCGCACACTATGATGCGGAGCTGACCAATCCTCCACCGGTCACCGACGCGCCGGACGTTGACAACGACCAGCTCCGAAGCAGCGCCCAAGAGCGCTCCAAACAGCGCCCGCTCCTCCAGAAGATCCTGAGCGTTTTCCAAAAGCAGAAAACGTCCTACCGCGAGCTGATCATCAACTCCGAGCCACTCGAGAAGCGCGTGGCGCTCCTCGTCGACGGCCGATTGGAGAAATTCGAAATCGAGCGTCACTCTGACGACCGCATGGTCGGGGGGATCTTCAAGGGGAAAATCAAGAACCTCGACCCGGGACTGAAGGCCGCGTTCGTCGACATCGGCTACGCCAAGAACGCCTTCCTCCACTATTGGGACATGCTCCCCGCCGCCGCCGATTCGTCGGTGGAGGTCGTGCGGGTGAACAAAAAGAAAGACTCCGCGCCCCGGCCCGCCGAGCCAACGGTCAAAGACATCCCGAATCTCTACCCGCCCGGCAGCGAAATCGTCATCCAGGTCACCAAGGGCCCCATCGGCACCAAGGGTCCCCGGACCACGACCAACCTTTCCATTCCCGGCCGTTACCTGATCCTGACCCCCTATTCGGATGGCTGCGGGATCTCGCGTAAAATCGAGGATATCCACGAACGCAAGCGGCTCAAACAGCTGATCAACGAGCTCACCATTCCCGAGGGCATGGGGGTTATCGTCCGCACCGCCGGCGAGGGCAAAAAGGCCCGCTATTTCGTCCGGGATCTCCACATTTTGCTCAAAAAGTGGGAGGAAATCACCTCGAAGATGCAGTCGGAGCGGGCTCCAGCCGGACTTTACCAGGAGCCGGATCTGGTTGAACGCACCGTGCGCGATTTCCTGACCGAAGAGGTGGACCGCGTCTTGATCGACAACCGTGAGGACTACGAACGCACCGCCGATCTGGTCGGCCTGATTTCCAAGCGTTCACGCTCCAAGATCGCTTTTTACAAAGACAGCATCCCGATTTTCGAGCGTTTCAACATCGAGCGCCAAATCGAACAGACCTTTCACCGGAAGGTCACCCTTCCAAGTGGCGGCGAGATCATTATCGATGAAACCGAGGCCCTAATCGCGATCGACGTTAACACCGGTTCGCACAAGAACCGATCCGGCGACGAAAAGAACACGATTTACGCCGTCAACCTTGAGGCGGCCGTCGAGATCGCCCGGCAGATCCGACTGCGCAATCTTGGCGGTCTGATCATTTGCGACTTCATCGACATGAAGGAGCGACGCCACCGCAACGGCGTCTACGAGAAGATGGTCGAGTGCATGTCGGAGGATAAGGCGAAGAACCACATCCTGCCCATCTCGCAGCTTGGCATTCTCCAGATGACACGCCAGCGACAGCAGGAGTCGCTTTCAAGCAACCTCTACACCGACTGCCCGTACTGCCGCGGTCGTGGCATCGTCAAGAGTGCGACGACGATGTCCGTCGAGCTCCAGCGCCGCCTCGGATCCGTCGCGCGTCGGATCCAGCTGCGCAACGATGGCAAGGATTACAGCCTCCGCGTTTTGGTTCACCCCAGCATCCTCGAACGCTTGCGAAACGAAGATGCCGACCTGCTGGTCCGGGTCGAAAAGCTTTACGGCGTCAAACTCGCCTTCCGCGCCGACCCGAGCTACCACGTCGAGAACTTCAAAATCGTCAACGCGACCACCGGCGAAGAGTACCGCTAAAGCCGGCCGGACATTCGGACCTTGGACCCCACCGCCTAACGCGCGGTGGGGTCTTTTTATGTCTCCTGCAAACTCTGCCCTCGCCCAGCAAAGCCAGTCTTCAGCACTCCGTCGGACGACGTCCAAGCATTAGTTTCTTGTATCCTGTGCGACGTCTGCCTTATAGCCACCCTCCCGTTTTCGAGGTTTCAAGCCACGAGCAACTCTCCCGTTCCGCGACAAAATCCCGCAAAACTTCGTGTATTTTCCTGTTTTTTGGCCCGATTTAAGCCCAATCGGCCGTTTTTGACGAAAAATTCGGAGATTGCACAATTAGGGCAGACTGTTTTTGAACGCCACTCCTGACTTGGACACTAACTCCAGTCCCTTCAACTCAACCCAGGCTCAAATTTGGACCTCAAACAGATCAAGCAAGTCATCGACTTGATGAAGCGTTCCGACCTCACCGCATTCGAGCTGGAGGAGGAAGGTTTCAAGATTAAGATCAAACGCGGTTCGGATGCGATTCCACTGGTGCATGCCAGCCGTATTTCGGGAATTTCCTACGCCGATGCGTCACCAGCAGACGCCACCGTTCCTCCACGGATCGCCGCCCCGGCCATTCCATCGATCAACCCGGCAAGCCCTGCAATCGATGAGGTGGGCATCGCCTACATCAAGTCTCCGATGGTCGGAACCTTCTACCGAGCCTCCTCTCCGGAAAGCAAATCATTTGCCGACATTGGCATCAAGGTGGCCGAGACGTCCGTGGTCTGCATCATCGAGGCGATGAAGATCATGAACGAGATCCAAGCCGAAACCAAGGGTACGATCCTTGAAATTCTCGTCGAGAACGGGCAACCGGTCGAGTACGGCCAGCGCCTCTTCAAGGTCAAACAGGACTAACCGCCCTCCAATTGTGAGCCGCTAGGCTCCATCGGTACCGTTCTCTCGGTGGGAACGCGCGTTCGATGGCGTTTGGCGGCTTCGTTTTCTGCCACCCATGATTCAAAAGGTCCTCATCGCCAACCGCGGTGAAATCGCCCTGCGCATCGTTCGCGCTTGTCGCGAACTCGGCGTCAAGACGCTCGCGGTTTACTCCGAAGCCGATGTGCAATCGCTTCACGTTCAACTGGCTGATGAGGCAATCTGCATCGGAGGCCCCAAGAGCTCAGATAGCTACCTGCGCGCCGATCGAATCATCAGCGCTGCGGAAATCGCCGACGTCGACGCCATCCATCCCGGCTACGGCTTCCTTTCCGAAAATGCCAAGTTCGCCGAGCAGTGCGAGTCCTGCAACATCAAGTTTATTGGACCCAAGTCCCGCAGCATCAAAATGATGGGTGATAAGTCGGTCGCCAAGGAAACCGTGCGCAAAGCCGGTGTACCGATCGTCCCCGGTTCGGATGGACCGGTCGAGAGCGAGGGCGAGGCGGTCAAGGCAGCCCGCAAGATCGGGTATCCGGTGATTATTAAGGCGGTCGCCGGCGGCGGCGGTCGCGGCATGCGCATCGCCCATAATGATGTCTCTTTCGCCAAAGAGTACCATGTCGCCCGGAATGAGGCCGAAAAGGCATTCGGCAACGGCGCGGTTTACATCGAGAAATACATCGAAAAGCCACGTCATATCGAGTTCCAGATCCTCGCTGACAGCCATGGCAAGGTCATCC
>Ga0154020_10002940_pt1 | contig 20705 bp, 16 predicted proteins | sample Klosneuvirus_201_FD_109709 | JGI IMG/M metagenome (GOLD analysis project Ga0154020, IMG submission 109709) | Active sludge microbial communities from wastewater, Klosterneuburg, Austria - Klosneuvirus_20160825_MG | ecosystem: Engineered > WWTP > Aerobic digester > Activated sludge | place... | reverse complement strand
TCCCCGGATGGCACGCGCCTGGCCGTCAACATGGACAACACCACGGTGCCCACGGCGTACAACGTCTACACCCTGCCGGCAGATGGCAGCGCAGCGCCGGTGGCGTTGACCAGCAACACCACCGCGGGCCGCAACGCAGACTTTTTTGGCACCATCACGTGGAGCCCGGATGGGTCCCGTGTGGGTTATTGGGCGGATTTCACGGCGGACAACGTCTTTGAACCGTATGTGGTGGGGGCCAATGGAACCACTGCGCCGGTCAAGCTGGCCACGCTGCCGGCCACCGGTGACGCGTCCAACGTGGTGTTTGGCATGAACAGCACGGTGGTGGCCTACCGGGCGGATGCTGATGCGGACAACGACATCAAGCTCTACGTGGTGGACCTCACCACCAACACCACCCAGCTGGTTCAGGACATCACGGTGATGGGTGGGGACGTGTATTCTGAATGCCTGTTTGCCCCGTGACCTTCACGGTGGCAACACCGGGTCTGGTTGCAGCGGCCCAAATGGCGCGCGGGTGAAGTTGCCCAGCGTGGCCTCCCTCAGGGTGACGGCGCGGGCGTTCAGTTCCTTTTGATAGAAGGGGCTGAACGTCCTTCCCTCGGCGGTTTGGATGAACGGGGCATCCGTGGCGTGACACGCCGCACAACCCACCATCTCCAAGTTCTGCCGAAGGTTGGGATACGCGGTGAGGACATCCGCGCGCACCCCGGCCAGGTCCAATGGCACCCACGGCACGCCCTGGTTGGCGCGCACGCTCTGCTGCCGGAGCGATGCGGGGATGAGCAGCCTGCGCGCGTTGAGTTGCGCGGCGTTGGTCTCCACAAACTGCAGGAACTCCGCCCGCAGCGGCCCGCTGTTCAGGTTGGCCGGCGCCAGTTGCTGGAACAGCGGAGGATTCTCCAACGCGCAGGTGCGGCCCGGGGCGGTGGTCGGCGTGGTGGTCCATTGACGCCACTCCCACGGTGAGACTGTGAACTCCACGGATTCTGCGAGAAGGAACCGGTCTGAGCGGATGTGTTCATTGAGCAACGTGCGCACCTCCTGCAGCGCGGCTGCTTCATCCAGGGCAGACAGCGACGCAAAACGGCGCGCCAGGGCCACACAGTCCCCGTCCATGCGGAACAGGAAGATGAAGTGCAGCGGCCGGTAGATGGGATGGCTGGACGCCAGGCTCACGCGGAACTCCCCGCAGTGGGTGCCGTCCTGCAGGTCCAGGCGGTTGTGCACGCCGGTGATGCGGAAAGGCAGGGACTCCAAAGGCCACACCGTGGCGTCGGCGCCGTGGAGGGAGACAAGTTCATCCGCCAGCAGGGCCGGCCCGGCGCGCTCGGAGTGGGCGGTGGTGTTGAAGGCGTGCAGCCAGTGCTCCAGCAGCGCGCCCGGGGAGGACCCGGGACACATGGTGTCCAACACGCCACGCAGGGAGACCGCGGTGGGGTCATCCAGCAACGCGGGCTGGGTCCACGCCAGGCTCTTTGTCACGTCCACGTTGGGCGGCACATAGGCTGCGTCGCTTCTTCCAGCATCGGTGGTTGCAGCATCGGAGGTTGCAGCATCGGACGTTGCAGCGTCGGTGGCGGCGGCATCCTGTGCGCCTGCGTCAACAAGGGTGGGGGCCGCGTCCCCGGTTCCACCGGAGGACGTCCCGCCGTCCGCCTCGCCGGTGGTGGTGCAACCCACCACCAGGCTCAACCACAACACACCCGCACAACGTCTCATCACGGCACACCGTGTAGCGCCCGGGGTGGTGTCATGCATCCCCCCGTGGGCTGACGCGGGGCCGGATGGTGGTAACGTCCTGGTGAACCCGTGGAGACCGCCGTGAACAACCCCTTTGACAAGCTCAAGGACCTGCGTGACGCGTTGCCTCCCGGTCCCGAGCCCAAGAAGCCGGAACCACCGCCGGACCCCATGGCCAAGGCGCTCAAGGGGAAGATCACTGTACGCCATGAACGCAAAGGCCGCGGCGGGCGCACCGTGACGGTGGTGAGCGGCATTGGCCTCCCGGACGTGCACCTGGAGGCCCTGTGCCGGGAAATGAAAAAAGGCATGGGCTGCGGCGCCACGGTGGAGGACGGGGCGGTGATTCTGCAGGGGGAAATCATGGACCGCGCGTTGGAGTGGCTGACCAAACGCGGAGCCACCAGGTTGGTGCGCGGAAGCGTCTGACGTCTTGGATGGCTGTCCAAAGGTGGCGGGTTGCCCGGTGGTGGGCGCTGTGTCAGTTGGGGGCACATCTCATTTTCACAGTGTTGGGTGCGCCATGGGTGACGTGCTGTTGGTCCACAAAGCGGATGGGGTTTGTACGTTGACGCTCAACCGCCCGGAGCGCCGCAACGCGCTGTCCGGTGAGCTGCAGGACGCGTTGATTGCGGCGTTGTTGGACGTGCAAAAGGATGCGTCCGTTCGCGCGGTGGTGCTCACCGGCAGCGGTGACAAGGTGTTCTGTTCCGGCGGGGACCTCCAGCAGATGGGCGGGCAGGAGGGCTACCTCAACATCCACGACGGGCGCTTCCAGTTTGCGGCGTTGCTCAACGCGGTGCTGGACTGCACGCGCCCGGTGCTCTGCCGGCTGGGTGGCCACGTCATGGCGGGCGGTGTGGGGTTGATGCTGGCGTGTGACCTGGTGGTTGCGGCGGATGACGTGACGTTCTCCACGCCGGAAATCCAGCGCGGGTTGTTCCCCATGATGATCAGCGCGTTGATGGTGCGCGAACTGGGCCGCAAACGCGCCAGCGAGCTCATCATGCTGGGAGACCGTTGGACCGCTGCGCAAGCGCGTGAGGCGGGGATGGTCAACTGGGTGGTCCCCCGTGACGCCCTGGACCAGAAGACCGCCGAGGTGGCGGCGAAGCTTGCGGCCAGCAGCCCGGCCATCATGGGGCTGGGCAAGAAGGCAATGCGGTCCAGCAGTGAGATGGGTTTGCGGGATGCGCTCACGTTCCTGCACAGCCAGTTGTCCATCAACCTGCTCACCGAGGACGCCATGGAGGGCATTTCGGCGTTTCTGGAGAAGCGCCCTCCGGTGTGGAAGGGCCGTTGACAGGCGGGTGGGCCACGGTCCAAACGCGTCACCACAACCATGATTGCCGCCGCGTTCCCCGTGATGATGGCAGTGCTGCTGGCGCAGGCCCCAGCGCCCAACGAGGCCCAACCGGGCCCGGACGTTGCGCCGCCGACCGTGGCGCCTGCTGCGCCGGCTCCTGCCGCGCCCGCGCCGGCAGACCCTGACGCGGCTGCCCAGCTGGTGCTCCAGGACGCCGCGGACAAACTTGCCGCGTTGGATGACGAGGGAGCCCGCGCGCTGGCGGCCCCGCTGGCGGATGACCCCACGTTGACTCCGGTGCTGCGCGCGCGCGCGTCCATGACGCTGGGCGTGGCGTTGGCGCAGCTGGGCCGGACGGATGAAGCGCGCAACGCGTTTGTGCTGGCGTTGGCGCAGGACCCCAAGGTTGCTCCGCCGTTGCAGGCGCGGCCGGAGGTGCTGGCGTTGCTGGAGGAAGCCCGTGGCCTTGCAGCCGCGCCCAAGGCGCCGCCCACGGCGTTGCCGGCGCGGCCGGACCCGGTGCGGGAAAACGCGCTGGGATGGGTGCGGCCCACCAGCTACGTCATCATGGGTGCCGGTGCGGTGGTGCTGGTGTTGGGTGCGGCCACGGCGGTGGGGGCGTTTGTGTGGCGCGAATACGTCTACCGTTTTGCAGACCCGGCCCAGGCTCCACAGTTCACGCGGTTGTTGTTTCCCATGGCGTTGGCGGCGGGGCTGTTCATCCTGCTGAGCATTCCGACGGCGGGGACGGGCCTGGCGTTGTGGTTCCTTTCCGGCGCGGATGGACCGCTGCGGGAGTCCCGCCCGGACGCGTTGGCGGAAGACGCGCCGGCACCCAAACGTTGACCGCGCAACATTTCTGGTGAGGTGAAGACATGTTCAGCAAAATTCTGGTGGCCAACCGCGGGGAGATTGCCCGCCGGGTGATGCGTACCGCCAAGCGTTTGGGCATCAAGACGGTGGCGGTCTATTCGGACGCAGATGCCAACGCACTGTTTGTGAAAGACGCGGATGAATCTGTCCGGTTGGGCCCGCCGCCACCGCGCGAGAGCTACCTCAACATGGACCTGGTGATTGCGGCGGCCAAGGACAAGGGCGCGCAGGCCATCCATCCGGGGTACGGGTTTCTCTCGGAGAATGCGGCCTTTGCCACGGCGGTGGCCAACGCGGGGCTCACGTTTGTGGGGCCCAGCCCACACGCCATGAACGCGCTGGGGGACAAGATTGAGGCCAAGGCCAACGTCACCAAAGTGGGCGTTCCGGTGGTGCCGGGGTTTGTGGGCGTGCTGGAGAGTGAGGACCACGCGGTGGCCGAGGCCAACAAGATTGGCTTCCCGGTGATGCTCAAGGCGGCCGCGGGCGGTGGTGGCATTGGCATGCACCGCTGCAAGACCGAGGCGGACCTTCGCAAGAACTTCCACGACGCGCGCAAGAAAGGTGAGATGTTTTTTGGGAAGAGCGCGGTGTTCCTGGAGAAGCTCATTGAGCGCCCGCGCCACGTGGAAGTGCAGATCATGGGGGACGCGCAGGGCAAGGTGCACGCGTTGTTTGAGCGTGAATGCAGCGTGCAACGTCGTCACCAGAAGGTGCTGGAAGAGGCACCCAGCCCGGTGGTGGATGCGGCCATGCGCCAGGCCATGTCCGCCGCGGCGTGCAAGGCGGGCGAAGCGGCGGGCTACAAGAACGCGGGCACCGTGGAATTTATTGTGGATGGCGTCACCAAGGCGTTCTATTTCCTGGAGGTCAACGCGCGGCTGCAGGTGGAACACCCGGTGACGGAGATGATCCTGGGGGTGGACCTGGTGGAAGCGCAGCTGTGCGTGGCGGCGGGGGAGAAGCTCCCGTTTGATCCCACCGCGTTGCGCATCCAGGGCCACGCCATTGAGGCGCGGTTGTGCGCCGAAGACCCGGACAAACGTTTTCTGCCGTCCCCCGGGACCATCAGCGCGTTGCAGTTCCCCAGCGGTGAGGGCGTGCGCGTGGAGACCGGCGTGGAGGCCGGCAGCGTGGTGACGCCGTTCTATGACAGCCTCATTGCCAAGATCATTGCGCACGGGGCCACCCGCGCCCAGGCGTGTGACCGTCTGGTGGCGGCGCTGCGGGGCACGCGCGTGGAAGGCATCAAGACCAACCTGCCGGTGCTGGAGAAGGTTGTGGACTCGGAGGTGTTCCGCAGCGGGGAGCTCCACACCGAGCTGCTGGTGGAACATTTTGGTCTCAAGAGCTGACCGCCACCAACGTCAACGCACGCTGATGTCGTACGCGCCCTGCGCGCCCTGGTAGCCCAGCACCATCACAAAATACGTGCCTGCGCTCAGGGCCAGGGAGATGTTCTCCTGGTCTGAGGTCCCGGTGCTGCGCGCAATGTTGCGGTTGGACCCGCTGCGGAACAGGTAGATGTCCAGGTCTCCCGCCGCGTGGGAGAACGCCACGTTGACGGTGAGGGTGGCGGCCTGGGCCAGGGTCACCTTGAACATGTCCCGGTCCTGGGTGGCCACAAACAGGCCCTGGGCGGCAAAGGGGCGGGCCACCGGGGTGGCGCTGCCGGTGTCATTGTTGGGCTCCAGCGTGTCCAAGGTGGGGTCGGTGACGGGGGGCGGAACCACCGCGGGCGGGGGCGGGGTGCCGGTGGTGTTGCCGCCGTCAAAGATGGACGCAAAGTCCCGGCGCAACACCGGCAGGATGACGTCCATGCGCACCGCGCGGTTGGAGCTGCCGCGGCCCAGGCTGTTGCCTCCAATGCCCAGGTGGTGGAGGCCCACAATGCGTCCCTGGGCATCAAACATGGCGCTGCCGGAGGAGCCTCCCAGCGTGTCCGCGCTGTGGTCATAATCCGTGCTGGAACGGCTGTTGATGATGCCGCTGGAGACCTTCTTGTCCGGCGTGCAGCTCTGGTTGAGGAAGTAGTCACAGTTCTGGTGCACCACAAAAACAGGCGTGTTGTTGGCCACGGTGCCGTCAAACAGGGCGGCCACGCCGTGGCGCTCGCCGGGGCGGTTGGTGCAGCGCAACAACGCAAAGTCCAGGGCGGCGTTGGCGCCAATGAACGTGCCGCAGTCCACGTTCTCCCGCAGGCTGTCCGGCACCCCGCTCTCGGCGTCAAAGACCGCAAAGGCGCCCTGTGCTTCGGCCTGGCTGGACACGCAGTGTTCGTTGGTCATCAACACGTCCATGCCAATGAGCGTGCCGGTGCAGCGGCTTCCGGCGGCCGGCAGCCACAGCAGTGCCACCGGACGGCCCGCCACGCGGCGCACGTCATTGGTGGGCAGCGTGCCGGCTTCCACCCAGTCCACCTCGCCCACAATCACCGGGGCTTCTTTTTCGGCCAGGGCCTCTTGCGTGGCGTTGGCCACCGGGCCGTCCTCCAGACCAACCGCGCACCCCCCAAACAACCCACCCAGGACAACCAGCTTCAGAGCCTGTGACTTGGCGCGCATGTGTTTGCTCTCCTCAAGCGGCGTGTGCCCAACCGCATGAGAAGAGTGACCGTGGAGGATCGGCAGCGCTGTCCGCCTGTTGTCCGTCCTGGACGCGTGGATGATGCGCGCGGCTCCCACCGGACACCCGCCGGATGCTCCAAGATCCCACGTTGTATCTTTCCGACGTCACCACGCGTCCGCAACGCGCAGTGTGGACTGCAGCCCAAGCATGGATGACCGATGGGGCGATGTATGACGACGGGCACCATGCGTGCGTCCAACCCCGACGTCACGGCACACCTGCTCCGGATTGACATGCAAGTCGATCCACTGTTTTTGGGGCGGGATCCGGTCTTTTCGGGCTCAGGTCCAACGCACCGGGAGGTCTTCTCCGGCGCGTACGTGGTTGAGCGGTCCTTCACGGCCGCGCACCAGCACGGTGTCCCGGCTGCCCCAGCCCCGGTCATCCTTCTCCGGGACGTCCATGTTGAAATGCAGGCCGCGGCTTTCCCGGCGCAACGTGGCGGACCGGACAATGAGCTCGGCCACCACCACCAGGTTGCGCAGCTCAATGAGGTCACGCGTGACGTGGAAGCTCCAGTAGTACTCCTGCACTTCCTGCTGCAGCAGCTTGAGACGGGACGCGGCGCGGGCCAGGCGTTTGTCACTGCGCACAATGCCCACAAAATTCCACATCAGGCGGCGTATCTCGTCCCAGTTCTGGGTGACCACCACGCCCTCATCCTGCGGCACCGCGGCGCCGGGGTTCCAGGCGGGCATGGAGGTCAGCGGGCGGCGTGACAGGTCTGCCGCGTGGGCTGCTGCAGCGCGCCCAAACACCACACCCTCCAGCAAGCTGTTGGAGGCCAGACGGTTGGCGCCGTGCAATCCCGTGCACGCCACCTCGCCCACCGCGTAGAGCCTGGGGATGGGCGTGCGGCCCAACCGGTCGGTCACCACGCCGCCACACGTGTAGTGCGCCGCGGGCACCACGGGGATGGGCACCTGGGACATGTCAATGCCGTACTCCAGGCAGCGGGTGAAGATGGTGGGGAAGCGCTTCTTCAAAAACGCGCGGGACTTGTGGGTCATGTCCAGGCCCACGTACTCCTCGCCGGTGCGCTTGAGCTCGGCGTCAATGGCGCGCGCCACAATGTCACGCGGGGCCAGGCTGCCCATGGGATGCACCGCGTCCATGAACGCGCCACCGTCCTTGCGGCGCAGGGTGCCACCTTCGCCGCGCAGCGCCTCAGAGATGAGGAAACTTTTGGCCTCCGGGTGGAACAGGCAGGTGGGGTGGAACTGCATGAACTCCATATCCGCCACGGGGCACCCGGAACGGAACGCCATGGCAATGCCGTCCCCGCTGTTGGTGTCCGGGTTGGACGTATAGAGGTACGCCTTTCCGGCGCCACCGGTGGCCAGCACCACCGCCTTGCGCGCTTCCACGGTGATGACGCCACCGGTCTTGGTGGACAGCACGTAGGCGCCCAGGCACTCATCCTGCTGGCGGCCCAACCGGCGCGCGGTGATGAGGTCAATGGCGTGGTGGTCTTCCAAGAATGAGATGCCGGTGGTGGCGCGCGCGCGGGACAACAATGCCTGGGAGATTTCTGACCCGGTGATGTCCCCGGCGTGCAGCACCCGGCGGCGGTGGTGACCACCTTCACGCGCCAGGTCAAAACCAGCCTTCTTGCCCTTGAGCCGCGCAAAGTGTGCACCGGCGCGGGTCAGGAAGTTGATGGCGTCCGGGCCGTGCTCCACCACAAAACGCACGGTGGCCGGGTTGCACAGGCCCGCGCCGGCTTCCAGCGTGTCCTTTTCGTGCTCCTCGTACGAATCTTCCGGGTCCATCACCGCGGCAATGCCGCCCTGCGCCCACGCCGTGGAGCCGTCCTTGGCGGTGCGTTTGGTGATGACCGCCACCGTGCCGTTTGCGGCGGCCTCCAGGGCAAAGGACAGCCCGGCAATGCCGCTGCCCAGCACCAGGTAGTCCACAACCAGCGGGGTCTGCTTGCGTGCCATGGAGGTGCTCCGGGTGCGGGAAAGGTGACGCGGTTGCGCCGTGGGCAGGAGGCAGGATGGGCGTGATGGCCGCGGCGCCGCAAGGGCATTGACACGGGCAAAGAGGGCATGGGAGACGCGCCAAGGTTTTTCCGGGAGTTCTGCCTGTTGCGCTCCCCGTCATCCAGCAAGGACGTCACGCCATGATCCACCCCAAGTTTGGCACCAAGTTCACCTGCTTCAGCTGCGCGGCGAAGTTTTACGACATGAAGAAGCAGGACCCCAAGTGCCCCAAGTGCGGCTCGGACCCCAAGGATGACCCGGCGCTCAAGGCGTCTGAAAAGGGCTCCAAGAAGGGCTCCAAGGATGACGCCGAGGCGGAGGACTTTGAGGAGGAGACGTTTGAGGCGGACATGGACGAACTCGTCAATGACGAGGAAGAGGCCGCCGAAGACGAAGGTGAAGTGGAAGAAGTCTCCGGCACCGACGAAGAACCCTGAGCCACCGCGGGGGTGGGATGTTGGCCGGCCTCTCTTGACGTGGGCCGGCGCCCCGCACCGCGTTGCTCACCCCCCCTCCGAAACAAAAGAAGGCCGACCGACGTGGCGCTGGAGCCCCGCGGGTCCGCGCCCGCAGCATCCTGCACGGGCGCGCGTTGCATGACCCACAAACGCAAAAGCCGCCCGTGGGGGCGGCCTCTGGTTTCTTGCGCATACCAAGACAACTCAGGACTTCTTGAACAGGTCCTTGGCGCTCTTGGTGCTGCCGGCCTTGGCCAGCGCGTTCTTGCGCTTGCGGCCTGCGGTGACCCGCTTGCGGGCGCGAACAGTCTCGGTGTGGCTTGTGGGTGATGGCATGTGATCCTCAAAACGCGCCGTTTGGGGCGGGCAATAAAAGAAAGGGCACGGGCACCTAGCAGCGTGTGGCGGGGCTTTCAACCGCGGGCAACACCCCCTAACATCCCGGACCATGGACCAGGACGTGACGGCGGCGGCGGGACGGCTTCGGGGGGCGGTGGCCCAGGCGGCCGCGGGCCTGGTGGAGCGGGAAGCCCTCACCGAGATGATCCTGCTTTCCGCCGTGGCCGGCGAACACCTGCTGGTCATTGGGGCGCCCGGGACGGCCAAGAGCCAGGCGGTGCGCAACGTGGCTGGCGTGCTGGGTGGCCGCTATTTTGAGTACCTGCTGGGCCGTTTCACCGAGCCCAGTGAGATCTTTGGCCCGGTGGACCTGCGCCGGCTGCGCGAGGGCGTGGTGGAGACGGCCACCACCGGCATGCTCCCGGAGGCCGAGGTGGTCTTCCTGGACGAGGTGTTCCAGGGCTCCACCGCCATCCTCAACACGCTGCTGGGCGTGCTCAATGAGCGCATGTTCCTGCGCGGGCACACCCGGACGCCGGTTCCGCTCAAGGTGTGCGTGGGCGCGTCCAACACGCTGCCGGATGACCCGTCCCTGGCGGCCTTTGCGGACCGGTTTCTGGTGCGCGCGTTTGTGCAGCCCATTGGGGATCCCCGGCTGGAGGAACTGTTGGAGGGTGGCTGGGCGGCATCCGCGCGGCCGCCGCCCACGTCGGTGGCGTCGCTGGCGGACCTGGATGTGGTGGCCGCGTGTTCGGCGGCCATGGAACCTGCGCCGGTGCGGGGCCGGCTGGCCGAGGCCATCCGTTTGTTGCGGGGTGCGGGCGTGGTGCTGTCTGACCGGCGCGCGGTGAAGGTGCAGCGGCTCATCACCGCGGCCGCCGCGCTGGCCGGGCGCAAGGCCCCAACACCGGCAGATGTGTGGCCGCTCATCCTGGCGGTCCCCACGCCGGAAGAACAGGCCACCGCGCGTGAGGTGCTGCGGGACGTGCTGGGACCGTCCGAAAACGCCACGCTCCCCGCCGTCACCGAAGATGCCAGCGCCGGTCCCGCGGCACGCGCCGCACGTCTGGCGTTGGCCGCGCGGGGTTTGCTTGACGCGCGCCCGCAGGATGACCCGGAGGCGCTGGCGGGCTGGCGGCTCAAGCTGGAAGGGGTGGCGCGGGAGCTGGATGCGGGGTTTGCACCGGAGCGGTTGCCGCAGGGACTCAAGGAGCTTCGCAGCCGGGTGGTGGAGGCGTTGGGAGGCCGCGCGTGAGTGTTGCCGTGGAGCTGGTGCCGGCGGAAATCCCGGGGACACCGGTGGGCGTGATGGCCACGGGTGCGGCCGCGCTGGCGCTGGCCCGCCGGCTTCTGGAACGGGAGGACACGGCGCTGGCCGGGCTGCGTGGGGTGCACCAGGGGCGCAGTGGGCTGGCCATTCTGGGCCACGTGGAAACGCTCCCGTGGGTGGATGGCGTGGTCTACCTGTGCCGCGGTGAGGACGCGCCGGAGCTGTTGTGGCCCAGCGCGTGGCGCCCCACCGTGGCGCCGGCGGTGTTGTTCCAGGCGCTGCGGCGCGCGTTCCCCACCCTGGGGTGGCCCGGTGCCTTGGTGATGGCCGGGGATGGATTGACGGTGTGGCCCTTGGGCGGCGCGGTGCAGGTGGACCGGGACGTCCTGGCCACGTGGTTGCGGGAGGCCGCGTGAACGCGCCGGAGCTGCCCGCCGCACTTTCGCCCTGGCGGGCGCAGTTGGCCATCCTGCCGCGGGAGCTGGCGGTGTCCATGGGGCCGCTGTTGCAACGCCTCAGCGTGCTGGTGGGCAGCTTTCCGGCGCACCGGCAGGGTGACCAGGGGGATCCCAACGGCCTGGACGGCATTTCGCGCCGCGGCCGGTATGAACGGCTCATGTTGTCCCAGTGGGCGTTGGCCCAGGAAGCGCCGGACGAATTTGTCCGGCGTGCGGCGCAACAGGAGCTGCAGTTCCTGGCGCTGGCGCGGCAACGCCCCGACGGACGGCGCCGCAGCGTGGTGTTGTTTGACGCCGGTCCGGCACAGATGGGCGCGCCGCGCATTTTTCAAGTGGCGGCACTGGTGCTGCTGGCCGCCCGCGCGCAGGCCGCGGGTGCAACGTTTGGGTTTGGGCTGCTGCAGCACCCGGAGGTGGGGCTGTTGGGCGAGGTCACGGCGGCCGCCGTTCGGCAACTGTTGGCCGCGCGTGGCGCCGGTGTGCCGGAGGAAGCGCACCTGCTGGCCTGGGAGCGCGTGTTGGGGCCGCCCAAAGCGCTGGATGACGTGTGGCTGGTGGGAGACGCCGTGGTCCCCGCGGCGTGGAAACCGGCACCCGCGCGGTTGTGGGCGAACGACGTGCTGGAGCTGGAAGGGCGTGCGCTGGCGGTCACGGCCCTGCGCGGTGGCGTCAAGCGCAACGCGCGGGTGGAACTGCCCAATGAGGAGCTGTGCGTGCGCCTGGTGCGGGACCCGTTCCAGGTGGCCACCGCGCCGCGGCGCGTGGTGAGCGCCGAACATGCACCCACGTCCAATCCGGTGTTCTCGTTCCACGGGCAATGGATGTTCACCCGCGGGCGCCCCGGCCAGGTGGTGGCGTGGCCGGTGCCAAATTCGCCGCGCGCGGTGCAGGGGCAACCGCGGGTGCTCACCGTGCCTTATCCCAATGCCAACGTGGTGGCCGTGGGCATGCGCGGCCGCGGCGTGGTGGTGTTGGCAGCAAGCGAAGACGCGCTGTTTTTCACCACGTTCAACAAACGTGGCAGCGTGGAGAGCGCGGTGATGCGCCAGCTCCCACGTGGACCGTTGATGGGGCCTGCCGTGGACCAACAGGTGTTGCGTGGGCTGTACGTGGCGCCGGGAAACCCCAAGGCCATGGTCCTGGAAGACCCCGTCAAGAACGTGGTGTGGCGCGTGGCGCTGGAGGACCTGGCGGTGACCCGCGAGGCCGTGAATGCGTGTTGCCTGTCCACGGTGGACCGCGGCGTCACCGTCCACGCCGAGAAAGACGGCCAGACCATTGCCACGCTGTGCCTGGCCGGCCCCGCGGGGAAGAGTGTCACCAAGGTGGGCTGGCTGGCCCAACACGCGCTGGTGGGACCGGCGCGGTCTTTGCGCGGGTTTGGTGGCGTGTTGTGGGGCTTGCGCCGTGGCACCACCACCCACGCGGTGATGACGCGCAGCGGGCCGGTGGAGCTGACGCCGCCGGATGGCCACCAGGTGTTGGGCGTGTGTGAGATCCACAAGGACGGTGCCCACGCGGCACTGGTGGTGCTGGAGCCGGACCGGCGCACCGTCATGGCGCTGGGCGTTCGCACATCCCTGCAGTTGGTGCGTTTGCCCGCGCCGCTGTTGGAAAACGGCCTGTGCGCTGGAGCCCCGGTGCTGGCCTGTGTGACCACGGCGGGGCACGTGGTGTTGGTGTCCACGTTGACCGGCGCGCTGTTGTTGCAGGCGCAGGCGCAGTCCGGTGACGTCATGGAGGCCGCGTGAAGGCGCGGGCACCCCGCCAGCTGGTGTTCCAGGGCCGCGTGCTGGCGCACGGGGTGGCGGTGTCCCGGGCGTTGCTGGGTGAGAAGGGCGCGTTGTCCCGCGTGTTGTCGCTGGCGCACGCGGGCACGCGCGTGACGTTGGTGGGGGGGCACTTTGTGGTGCAGTGGGTGAAGCCCCAATGGTTGCGCGTGGCCAACGCTCCGGGCGCGCCGTTGGTGCTTTTTCAGGGAGCGTTGTGGGCGGCGCCGTGGCCGGAGCGCAAAGACCAGGCACCCCACGCGGGCGCGGGCCAGGTGGTGCTGGTTGTCGGCGGAGTGTTGGAGGTGCACACGCTGCGTCCCGTGGACGCGGTGGATTTGGCGTTGTGGGTTGACGTCACCGGCGTGGCGGTGGTGGACACGCAGCCCCTGGGCGCCCAACCGGTGGCGGCAGCAGCACCGCCCGCTGCGTTGGATGTCCGTACGGCGTTGACCGTGGGGACCGCACCCCCGCAAGCCGCTGAAGTGGCGCGGGCGTTGCGCGAAGGTGGCGCCCAAGGTGGCGCGGCCGGCTGGCTGGGACAGTTGCTGCAACTGGTGTTGCACCGCCTGCGTGGCGTGAAGCCAAGGCCGGATACGCAGCGTTCCGGCGCGTTGGAAGGCACCCAGCCGCCCATGCCCGGGCTGTGGGACCGGCTGGGCCGGTGGCTCAACAACACGCTGTGGAAGGGTGCGCTGGGAAACCTCCTGCTCAAACGCCACGCCCAATACCTGCACAAGGTCATGGAGCTGTTTGAGGGCGGCAACCTGGAGGAAGCGCTGCGGCATGCCATCCCCTTGGGACGTGGTGGCGGCGGTCCGGCCACACACACGCCGCTGGGTTTGCCGGGTGCGCGCCAGGATTTGCGCATTGGTGCACGCGCGCGCGCTGGTGGCGGCGCGCTGGGGCTGGCCGAAGATTTGTTTGGCCACCTGGAACGGCTCTACCGCAACGCCGTGGACCGGCTGGTGCGCGCGGGACGTTTTGAAGAGGCGGCATTTGTGCTTGCCGAGCTGCTCAACCAGGACGCCGAAGCGGTGGCGCTGTTGGAGCAGCACGGCTTGTTGGAGCGCGCGGCAGAAGTGGCCGAGGCCCATGGCCTTCCGCCGGGCATGCCGGTGCGCCTGTATTTCCTGGCGGGAAAAGTGGAGCGCGCGGTGGACCTGGCCCGACGCCACGGGGCGTTTGCCGACGCTGTGGCGCGGTTGGAGCGGGGCAACGCCGCGCAGGCCACCGCATTGCGCATCCTGTGGGCCAACGCGCTGGCCGAATCCGGCAACTACCTGGGCGCGGTGGAGGTGGCGTGGCACCTGGGCGTGGCGCGGGGGCTGGCCTTGGAGTGGCTTCGCCGCGCCGTGGAAGGTGGCGGCGTGGGTGGTGCGCGCGCGCTGGGGCGGCTGCTGTGGGCGGACGTCAACAGTTTTCCACTGGTGCGGGACCACGTGGTGGCCCAGCTGGAGGATGCCTCGCCAGAAGCCGCGCGGTGCCGCGTGCCGTTGGTGGAGGCGCTGCTGGAGAGCCACGCGGGCCGGGTGCTGGCGCGCCCGGCGCTGCGGCGGGTGTGGCAGGACGCGCAGCAGGGCCACGTCACGTTGTCTGCGTCACGCTGGCGCAAGCTGGTGCAGGGGACGCAGGACCCGGTGTTCCGCGCGGATGCGCCCTCGCCGCCGCGGCAGGCGTGGCCCACGCTGTCTGAACGCGCCGATCCGCTGCTCATCATCAAGGACGCCTCCGACGTGGGGACGCTGCGCGCGCAGGACGGGTTGTTCCTGCCGGACGGCCGCGTGGCCCTGGCGCTGGGGAGCCTGGGCGTGCGCGTGCTCAGCCGCAGCGGCGCCACGTCTTTCACCATGGATGAACCGGCGGACCGGCTGGTGCCGTCTGAACACGGGGACCGCGCGTTGGGCGTGTGGCGGCTGCCAGAAGCGGATGCCGGCACCGTGCGGGTGTCCACCCTGGATTGGACCACCGGACGCGGGCGCGCGTGGCTGCAACAACGGCTGCTGGCGTTTTCCCGGGACCACGACGGAAGCCTGTGGATGGTGGGCGCGGGCGGAGACCTCCAGGCGCTGGACCTGGCTGCGTCCATTCCGCGCGTGTTGTGGCGCGTCCCGGATGTGGGGCAGGGCCAACCCGCGGCAGTGCGTTGTGTGGCGCGCAGCGCGGCCAGCCTGGCATTTGTCTCCACGCCGCTGGACGGGGTGAAGGGGGACACCGTGGCGTGGCGGTATGACGTCCCGGCCATGGCGTTGCGTGAGCGCCGTGATTTGGTGGACGTGGCGCCGCAGGTGGTGGTGGCCATGACGGTGAACGCGGGCGGTCAGGTGTTCCGTCTCACCGAACCATCACGCACCGGCGGCCTGGTCCTGCATTCCCACTGGTTGCATGGACCCAGCCTGCAAACGGTGGTGGCGCCGCCGGTGGCCGAACACGGATCCCCGCGCCACGCCGGCGCATTGTTGCGCGCGTCCGGGCCGTGGGTGGTGGCGGGGTACCGCGTGGAGGCCGGCTGGCGCGTGGCGTTGTTGGATACGGCAAACCTGCGCGTGCGGCTGGAAGTGTTCCTGCAGGGACGGCGCAAGGTGAACGCCCACCTCCAGGATGAACACCTGGTGCTGGTGGATGATTGCGGCACGGTGTTGGTGGTGGATCTGAAGATGGGCCAGCTGGTGCGTGACCTGCGCATCTGAAACGGCAACGCCTCAACGCCAGCGCAAGGCCGCTTCCACGTGCTGGACCAGCGCTGAAGGGAGCCCGTCCCGCACCTGCCGCCACATCTCCAACGCGCGGGACGGCGTGTCATCCCCGGGACGCGGCACCATCACCGGAGACCGGTTGGCCTGTGGGCTGGACTCACCGCCGTCCACGGGACCGGCGGTGGTGGGATGTTTCTGATCCCAGGCCACCATGTGTTCGGTCTTGCCGTCCTGGAAGCAGAACTGGAACGCGCTGATGTTGCCCCGCGGATCCTTCCAGACAAACAACTCGGCGCGCGGGTGGCACAGCCAGGTCTTCTCAAAGCCCGGCGCGTCCTGCTTCAGTGGCACCACCGCACGCCACTCACCTTGGAGCGCCGCCACCGGCGCAGCCAGGTCTGGTGCGGCCGGAATGGCCACCGGTCCGGTGGTGGAACCCTGGGCACGTTTGGGATCAGACATCACGCATCAGCATAGCCCCACGTGAAGACGGGGGCATGGGCGCTTTCAATCGCCCATCCACCCATGGCAGATCCCCGCCATGACCCTGGCCCAGCCGCAAGCGTCCACCCCCAAGGCTCCCGTCTCCATTGGCGCTCAGACGCCCATGATGCGGCAGTACTTTGAGTCCAAGGCGGCGCATCCGGATGCGTTGATGTTGTTCCACATGGGGGACTTCTACGAGACGTTCTACGAGGACGCGCGCACCTGTGCGGCGGTGTTGGACCTCACGCTGACCACGCGGGACAAGGACAAGGGTGAAGAAGCGGTGCCCATGGCCGGGTTTCCGGTGCACGCGCTGGCGCCCAACCTTTCCCGGCTCATTGCTGCGGGCCTCAAGGTGGCGGTGTGTGACCAGCTGGAAGATCCCAAGCTGGCCAAGGGCCTGGTGAAACGCGGCATCACGCGCGTGGTGACGCCGGGAACCGTGATGGATGAGGAGTCCTTGGACGCGCGCGCGCCTTCGTACGTGGCGGCGGTGCATCCCGGGGCAGGACGGGAACGTTGGGGCCTGGCGTTTCTGGACATCACCAGCGCGCAGTTTTTGGTGACCAGCGCGTCAGACCGCGCCAACGCCATGGCCGAGCTGGCGCGGCGGGAACCGCGCGAGGTGTTGGTTCCGCCAGGGACGGATGTGGGCGGGCTGGGGCTCAACCGGTCCGGCCGCCGCATGGAGGAGCGCGCCAACCCAGAGGAGTGGACCGCCAAGGTTCCGGGGGACCTTTCCGCCGTCACGCCGCCGGATGTTGCTGCAGCGTCCGCCGCACATGCCCTGTGGACGTACGTCAAGGCGCTGGCACCGTCCGCCGTGGCCCACGTGAAAACGGTCACTCCGTATGTGCTGGACGAGCAGTTGTTGTTGGACGAGGTGACGGTGGCGCACCTGGAGCTGGTGCGCACCAACCGGGAACTCAAGCGTGCGGGCAGCCTGCTCAGCGTGGTGGATGCATCCGTCACGGTGATGGGCAGCCGGCGCGTGGCGGCGTGGTTGCTGGCGCCGTCCCGGCAGAGCGCGGTCATTGCGCAGCGCCATGACGCGGTGGCTTCATTTGTGGCGCGCGCGGGATTGCGGGAGCAGGCGCGCGAAGCGCTGGCGCAGGTGAGTGACCTGGAGCGCCTGGTGGCGCGCGCGGCGGCGGGGGTGGCGTCCCCCAAGGATCTTGGCGCGGTGCGGGACAGCCTGCTGGCGTTGCCCGGCGTTGCCGAGATTCTGCAGCAGGATCCCACCCTGGCCGAACACGCCGAGGGACTGGGTGTGTTGCAGCCGCTGGCCGAACGTCTGTCCGGTGCGTTGGTGGATCGCCCGCCGCCACTGGCGCGGGAAGGGGGCATCATTCGCGCGGGGTACCACGCGGGGCTGGATGAACTGCGCGGGCTGCATGAACACGCCAAGGACATGTTGGCCGCGCTGGAGACCAACGAGCGCACCAAGACGGGCATCAACAGCCTCAAGGTCGGGTATTCGCGGGTGTTTGGGTATTTCCTGGAGGTGACCCGCACGCACCTGAGCAAGGTGCCACCACACTTCATACGCAAGCAGACGGTGGCCAACGGCGAGCGCTACTTCACCACCGAGCTCAAGGAACTGGAGGAAAAACTCTCCAGCGCCGAGGACAAGCGGCTCACGCTGGAAGAACAGCTCTTTGTGGCACTGCGTGACGTTGTGGCGGCACAGGCTGCACCGCTGCTGGCGCTGGCCGATCAGGTGTCACGCCTGGATGCGCTCATGGGCTTTGCGCACGTGGCCGAACAGCGACGCTACAGCCGCCCCAAGGTGATGGACCCGCAGGAGGCGCCGGGGCTGCCGTTGTCCATTGTGGGCGGGAGGCACCCGGTGTTGGAGACGCGCGAGCGCGAGCTGGGTGAACCGTTTGTGCCCAATGATGTGGCCTTGTCGGCGGATGCGCGTCAGGTGCTCCTGGTCACCGGCCCCAACATGGCCGGCAAGTCCACCGCCATGCGCATGGTGGCGCTCATCCAGGTGCTGGCGCAGGCGGGCAGCTTTGTCCCGGCAGACCAGGCCGAGCTCACCGTGAGCGACCGCATCTTCACGCGCATGGGCGCGTCTGATGATCTGCTGAGCGGGCAGTCCACGTTCATGGTGGAGATGTTGGAGACCAGCCGCATCCTCAAGGAGGCCACCGCCGGCAGCCTCATTCTCCTGGATGAGATTGGCCGCGGCACCAGCACCTATGACGGGCTGGCGTTGGCGTGGGCCATTGTGGAGCACCTGCATGAGACCGTTGGTGCGCGCACGCTCTTTGCCACGCACTACCATGAGCTGACGGACCTGGCCCGGCAGCTGCCGCGTGTTCGCAATGTGCATGCGGCGGCCAAGGAATGGGATGACCGCGTCATCTTCCTGCGCAAGATCCTGGAGGGCCCGGCAGAACGTTCCTACGGCATCCAGGTGGCGCGTCTGGCGGGCCTGCCGGATCTCGTGCTGCGCCGCGCGCGGGATGTGTTGCAGGGGCTTGAAGGTGTTGCCCCGGCGGATGATGCGTCCCAAGGCCCGCGGCCCAAGCCGCGCAAGAACCGGCAGCTGCCACAACTGGGTCTGTTTGAAGAGGCTGCGCCCGCAGGGGCCGCACCGGCGGGGGATGGCCGCGTGCACCGCGTGGTGGCGGAACTTCAGGCGGTAGACGTCAACAACACCACGCCACTGCAGGCGCTCAACCTTCTTGCTGCGTGGAAGGGCCTGGTGCGCTGAGGCGCAGCGTTGGAAATTCAGGCTGCTGCTGGCCCCATCAAACGCGTGACGCGCAAGAACAACACCGCCGCCACCACGCCCAGCACCACGCAGCCACCCCACAACCAGCTGGCGCCCACGCCCGCCATGATGATGCCACCCAGCGGTGACCCCACCATGTTGGCCAGGGGGAACGTCATTTGCGCCACACCCAGGTAGCGCCCGCGCATGGTTTCCGGCGCCATGGACGTCACCAGCGCCTGCATGAACGCCGCCTGCATCAGCTCGCCCATGGTCCACACCACCACCGTGCCGGCCAGGGTCCATGCGTCCGTCACAAACATGGTGAGCCCAAAGCCAATGCCCACCACCACGCTGGCCACCGCCATGGCGTTGCTCTTGTTGAAGCGCGTCATGAAGCCCGCCATGGGCAGCTGGAAGATCACAATGAGCATCCCGTTGACGGCAATGGCCCGGCCGTAGACGTCCTCCAGGACGCCTTGCTGGCGCGCGTAGATGGGCAGCGTGGAGATGTGCTGCACGTAGACCAGGGACAACAGGAAGGACGCCGCACAAAAGCCCATGAAGGCCGCGTTGCCCCGCATGTGCCGCAGCGCCGCGCCCAGCGGCGGAACGGCCTGTGGCGTGCCCTGCGCGTGGTGCGTTGGCGGCGGCGTCCGGATGCCCAGCGCAACAAACACCGCGCACAACACCGACGTGGCTGCGTCACCCCAGAACAGCCAGGAGAACGCGTGCCGGGCCAGCGCCCCGCCAATGACCGGCGCCAGCGAGAAGCCAAGGTTCACCGCCACGTAGATGAGGCTGTAGGCGTGCGCGCGTTGGTGCTCAGGCACCAGGTCTGCAATCAGGGATGACGACGCGGGACGGTACATGTCTCCCACCACCGCCAACGCCACAATGCACACCAGCACGCCAGCCGGGTCACGCACGTGGCCCAACGCCACCATGAGCACCGCACTGCCCAGGAGGCTGCCCACCATCACAACCTTGCGGCCCAGCGCATCCGCCAGGTGCCCACCCCACACGCTGGCGACAATGCCCCCAAGACCAAAGAGGCCAACCGCTTGCGTGGCAAAGGGCGCGCCCAGCCCCAGTTGTTGCGTCAGGTAGATGGCCAGAAACGGGACAATGAGCGTGCCCGCGCGGTTGACCACCGTGCCCAACGCCAACAGGTAGATGGCCGCGGGGAGTTGCAGGTACGCGCGCATGACGACGGGACGTTGAAGCCACCAGAAGCGAAACGCAAGGTGTTCAGTCGCCTGCCCGTTCTGTCAGCGCACCGCGCGGATGATTTCCCCAGCCAGCGCCGCGGGGTCTGCGTTGCGCTTTTCCGCCGCCACGCCAGCCAGCCGCACCACATCACGCGCCATGTCCCGCAGCGCCTCCACCGTGAGCTGTTCCACCTGGCGCCCCGCTCCCACCGCGCCAAGCACGCGCGCATTGATGGCCTGTTCACGGTGACCCGGGGTGGGGCACACCAGGACGGGCTTTCCCAACGCAAGGGCGTCCACCAGGGACATGTGCCCGCCATGCAACACCGCAAACGGTGCCGCGGCCAGGGCGCTTAAGAACCGCTCCTCGTCATGGCGGTGGTACTTCACTGCGCCAACTGTGGCGCTCGCTTCCGCGCCAAACACCTCCACCGGTGGACCGTACGCCTCCAGCACCGCCCGCATGCCCGGCGTGAGCAGCACGCCCACGTACACCACCACCGGGCCGGAGGATGTGACCTGCGCTTCCACCACCCCGGCGCGCACCGGTGGTGGGACCCAACGCACGTTGGGTGCGTCCATTTCCAGCCGGGTGAAATACGGAACCAACCGGAGCGTGGCGTAGGGGACAATGCTCTGGTGTTGCCGCGCCATGCGCTGGAAGAACGCTGCATCCTGGGCGCCAAAGCCGGGCAGCTGCGCAAACCGGAACGCCGCCATGTGGTCAATGGCAATGACCGGGATGTTCAACAGGG
>Ga0154020_10002938_pt1 | contig 20706 bp, 14 predicted proteins | sample Klosneuvirus_201_FD_109709 | JGI IMG/M metagenome (GOLD analysis project Ga0154020, IMG submission 109709) | Active sludge microbial communities from wastewater, Klosterneuburg, Austria - Klosneuvirus_20160825_MG | ecosystem: Engineered > WWTP > Aerobic digester > Activated sludge | place... | reverse complement strand
GCCCAACGCCGCCGCGCTGGGCACGCCGACCAAGACCGTCGGCGACGCGCTGCGCGACCGCACCTGGAACCGCCTCGGCGGCTTCCCGAACGATGCCGCGGTGCGCCTGGCGCTGTTCACCGTCGCGGCCAAGCTCGGCATCATGGAGCTGAACCGCCCCGAGGACGTCGAGTGGAACCCGCTCGACCCCAGCGGGACGCCGCGCCTCTACGTCGCCTTCACCAACCACACCGGGACCACCGCGCTCGATCAGGAGGGCCGCGTGTTCGACCCCGCGATGCACGCCACCATGGCGCCCAAGCGCACCGACTCGACCGGCTCGGTGTTCGCGATGCAGGAGGCCGACCCGGCCAATCCGGCGATCTCGACCACGTTCAGCTTCTTCCGGGTCTGGGCCGGCACCAAGGCCAGCGGCGTGTATGACGCCGCCAACCCCGACAACCTGGTCATCGATCGCCAGGGCGGGGTGTGGTTCGGCACCGACGGGAATTTCGGGACCAACGGCCACTCCGACGCGGTCTACTACCTCGACCTGGATCCCGCGCACCGCAGCACGCTGGTGCCGACCTACGGCAAGGCCTTCCGCATCGCCGGCGTGCCCAGCGACGCCGAGGCCACCGGGCCGGCGTTCACGTCCGACATGCGCACGCTCTTCATCGCGGTGCAGCACCCCGGTGAGGATCGCGACTCGGTGTGGCCGCCGCGCTGATGCGGCGCCCGCGCCTCCGCAAGTGGCTGGTCGCCGCCCTCCTCGTCGGGGGGGCGGCTGCCGTTTTCGCTGCCGCAGTGCAGCGAAAACGTCCGGCTCTGGATCCGGCCACGTCCGCCGCGACAGATCCGCTCGCGGTCGCGCGCGCCGCCGGCCCGGTGGTCAACCGCGAGGCCACGGTGCCGCCCATGTGCTACACCAAGACGGCCGGCACCGCGAACCCGTGCTGGACCTGCCACACCGTCGGCGCGGCGCCCAACCACCTCGACGACTCGCGCCTGCAGCAGGAGTACTCCTTCAGCGGCTTCGCGCTGGAGAATCGCTGGAAGAGCCTGTTCACCGATCCGCGCGCGGCCATCCGGCGCACCAGCGACGCCCAGATCGTGGCGTGGATCCGCACCGACAACTACAGCGCCCTGCGCGACGCGCTGGCAACCCGGGTCGACTACCCCGGCTATCGCCCGGACGTCGACCTCATCGCGCCCCTGGGTGCGGCACCGGGCGCGGTGTTCGACGACGCCGGCTTCGCGCGCGACGGCTCGGACTGGCGCGCGCTGCGCTACCAGCCATTTCCAGGCACCTTCTGGCCCACGAACGGCAGCGCCGGCGATGTCCTGGTGCGCCTGCCGGTCGCCTTCCGCCGCGACGCCACTGGCCAGCCGTCGCGTGCCGTCTACCAGCTCAACCTCGCGCTGCTGGAAGCCGCCATGGCGGCGCCGCCCGGCGTGCCCCTGGCCGACCTCTCGCGCGAGGTCGAGCCGCTCGACGAGGCCGTCGCCGCCGTCGATCTCGATGGTGACGGCCACATCGGCGGCATCATCACCCACGTCCGCGGCCTGCCCACGCACTACCTCGGCGGCGCCGCCGACGTCGCGCTGGAGCGCGCCCAGGCGCCCGCCGGCCTGGAGCTGCTGCACACCGTGCGCTACCTCGATCCCGACTCGCCCACGCTGCTGTCGCGCCGCCTCAAGGAGCTGCGCTACATGCGGAAGACCCGCAGCCTCGACAACTGGGGTCGCATCCGCCAGTACGAGCTGGCGCTCGACGAGAAGCAGGACGGCGTGTTGCCGCGCTTCGCGGGCGCGCCCGAGGTCGGCTTCGCCAACGAGTTCGGCTGGCAGCTGCAGGCCTTCATCGAGGACGCCCGCGGCACCCTGCTCCTGCAGACCGCCGAGGAGCACCTCAGCTGCATGGGCTGCCACACCAGCCTCGGGGTCACCGTCGACCAGACCTTCTCGCTGGCGCGCAAGGTCCCCGGCGCCGCTGGCTGGCGCCACCAGGATCTGCGCGGTCTGCACGATCGCCCCCAGCTCGGCCACCCGCGCCCCGAGGTGCTGACCTACCTCGAGCGCACCACCGGCGGCGACGAGCTGCGCGCCAACGACGAGCTCCTGACCCGCTTCTTCGACGCGCGCGGCGCCGTGCGCGAGGCCGAGGTGCGCCGCGCCGCCGTCGGCGGCGACCGCGATCTGGCCTGGCTGCTGGCGCCGTCGCGGGCTCGCGCGCTGGCCCTCGACAAGGCCTACCTCGGCCTGGTGCGCCAGCAGCGCTTCGACCTCGGCCGGCTGCCGCTGCTCGGCCCGACCAGCAACGTACACGCCCGGATCGACAACGGTTCCACCGATCTGGCGGCCACCGGCAAGACCTTCACGGATGGGCGGTTGCAGCTCGACTGGCGCTGAACCGAAGCGCCGCGCCGCCGCGCGTCAGCGCTCAGTGCCACGGACTTCCGCGTCTTTTCACTTTCGACGCAGACAAGTGACGGAGCCGTGACCCGGTTCTGCCCGAAGTGTCACCCGGCTCGCCTACATCAGTCTGCAGATGTTCGACGCATTCCACGGCAAGGGCGGAGCGGCGACGCGCAAGCGGTTCCTGGGACCGACCGCGATCGCCATCGCGGCCTACGCGCTCATCGGCGGGTCGGTCGCCCTGTTCGCCAGCGGGGGCAGCGCGAAGCCGCCCGAGGATGAGCCCATCGACGTCGTGCTGGCCAAGAAGCCGCAGCCCAGCACGGCACCGCCGCCGTCGCCGGTGGTCAAGCCGCCCGATCCCGCGCTGCCCAAGCGGCCGCGCTCGTCGGCGCCGCCGCCGCCCGCGCTGCAGGCGCCCAAGGCGATGCCCACCCAGGCGCCGCCCGAGGACGACGCCAGCAAGAACAAGGAGCCCGGTCCGGTCGACCCCGGCGCCGAGTACGGCGATGGCGCCAGCGATGGCAGCAACGAGCCGGGCACCGGCAACGTGCAGCCCACGCCCTCGCCCACGCCTTCGCCGACCCCGGTCGCGCCGCCCAAGCCCAAGAAGATGGAGCCGGTCGACCTGCCCGAGAACGCCACGCCGCCGGTCCCGGATCCCGACAACGCCGCGCCCAGCTACCCCGAAGCGGCGCGCGCCGCCGGCCAGGAGGGCCTGGTCATCCTCAAGCTGGCCATCAGCGAGAAGGGCAAGATCCGCAGCATCGAGGTCTTGAAGAGCGACCCCGCCTTCGACGACGCCGCCATCGACGCCGTCAAGCGCTGGAAGTTCACCCCCGCGATGGTCAGCGGCTCGCCCATCGCGGTCTACCGCATCGTCAAGATTCCGTTCCGCCTCGGCGGGTAGCTCGGACAAGGCACAAGGAGAACGCAACAATGAGCTTCGATCTCGTCAAGATCTGGCAGGACATGGACTGGATGGCACGCGGCGTGGTGTTCGCGCTGCTGGCCCTGGCCCTGGGTGCCGCCGTCGTCTTCGTGGAGCGGCTGATCGCGTTCGCGCGCTCGCGGCGCGAGTCGCGCTCCTTCGCCGCCGAGGCCGCGCGCCTGATGGACGAGGGTGATCATGACAAGGCCGCGCAGCGCACCAAGGCCTATCCGCACAGCCACCTGGCCCAGCTGCTGGGGCCGACCCTGGACATCTACCTCAAGCACGAGGATGACCCGGCGGGGCGCGGCCTGGGCGCCGTCGAGCTGACGCGCCGCGAGCTGGCGCGCCGCCAGGAGGAGGTCGGCGCCGACGTGCGCAAGGGCTTCGGCGTGCTGGCGACGGTCGGCTCGATCTCCCCCTTCGTCGGTCTGCTCGGCACCGTGGTCGGCATCATCGCCGCCTTCACCAAGATCTCGTCCACCGGGTCGGGCGGCCTGGGCAGCGTGGCCGGGGGCATCTCGGAGGCGCTGGTCGTCACCGCGCTGGGCCTGGTGGTCGCCATCCCGGCCGTGCTCGCCTTCAACTTCCTGAACGCGCGCGCCGACAGCATCACGCTCGGGCTGCAGAGCTCGGCGGGGCAGTTCCTCGACCACCTCGAGCACCGCCACACCTCGCGCCTGCCGGTCCGGCAGGTGACCGCCGACAAGAAGGAGCACGGTCATGGGCGCGCCCTCGACGTTCCCGCTGCCTCGTAAGGCACGCGCGCAGATCAAGCCAGAGATCAACGTCACCCCGCTGGTCGACGTCGTGCTGGTGCTGCTGATCATCTTCATGGTCATCGCGCCCCAGCTGGAGAGTGGTGACCGGGTCGAGCTACCGGCCATCGCCAACCCCGACAAGACCGCCAAGCTGGACGCCCTCACGCTGACGGTGACCGCCAGCGAGCGCTACCTGCTGGAGAAGGTGCCGGTCGAGGCCGCCGACCTCGGCAAGGAGCTGGCGCGCGCGCACCTGGAGGCGCCGCAGAAGCGCATCGTCATCAAGGGCGATCGCGGCTTGCCGTACGCGACCATGCGGCGCGTCTTCGGCCAGGCCCAGGACATCGGCTTTCCGGGCGTGGCGCTGATGGTGGATCAGAAGAAGGGCGCCCACGCGCCGGCCGCAGGGGAGGAGTAGCCCATGGGCATGAACGTCGGAGGACCCGGCGGGCGGGTCAAGCCCGAGATGAACGTGACCCCGCTGGTCGACGTCGTCCTGGTGCTGCTCATCATCTTCATGGTCGTCACGCCGCTCTTGACCAAGAAGATGTGGCTCAACGTCCCCAAGAAGGACGACAAGGCCGACGCCGTGCAGCAGCCGCCGCCGCCCGAGAGCAGCCGGTCGGTCGTGGTGTCGCTGGATGACAAGGCGGTCATCCGCATCAACCAGGACATCGTCGCCGAGGCCGACCTGGGCGAGCGCCTGGGGCGCATCTTCGCGGCGCGCAACGACCGCGTCATCTTCTTCGACGCCGCCGACGGCGTCGAGTTCGGCGCCGCCGTCCACGTCATGGACGTCGCGCGCGGCGGCGGGGCGCAGACCATCGCGGTCCTGACCGAGAAGCTCACTCAGTAAACACCGCTCAGCCACACCCAGGCGACGGCGCTGTCACCGTGCCGTCGAAATCAGCTCACCGAAGTTCCCCACTCGTCACCGCGGCCTGCTCCAGGCCGCGATAAGGACACTCGCGTATGCGGCGTTTGCTCCCGTTCCTGTTCGCGCTGACGACGATCCTGCACGTGCTACCCGCGCGCGCCGACGACGACGATGACGACGAGGAGCCCATCATCATCAGGAAGCCGCCGCCGGGTAGCGCCAAGCCGGCCGGCGGTGACAAGCCCTCGGGTGGTGACAAGCCGGCCCTGCCGGTGGCCGCCGACAAGGGCCGCATCAGCGGCATCGTGGTCGACGCCAAGACCGGCGAGCCCGTCATCGAGGCCCAGGTCACCGTGGTCGGCAGCACTCTCAAGACGCTGTCCGACGTCGAGGGTCGCTACACCCTGACGCTGGCGCCCGGGACCTACACCCTGCGGGTCTGGTACGAGCTGTACCAGGCCCGCCGCATCACCCAGATCGAGGTCGCCGCAGGCCAGACCGTCACCATCGACGTGCAGCTGGGCAGCGATCAGTCCGCGGTCCAGGAGGTCGTGGTCGTGGCCCAGCCCGACACCGCGACCGCCGCGGTGCAGCTGGTGCGGCGCAAGAAGGCCGCGACGGTCTCGGACGCGGTGAGCGCGGAGCAGATCGCGCGCTCGCCGGACTCCAACGCGTCCGACGCCGTCAAGCGCGTGGTCGCGGCCACCGTGACCGAGGGCAAGTACGTCACCATCCGCGGCCTGGGCGGGCGCTACTCGACCACGCTGCTCAACGGCGTGCAGATGCCCTCGGTCGATCCCGACCAGCCCTCGGTGCCGCTGGATCTGTTCCCGGCCGCGCTGCTGGCCAACCTCACCGTGGTCAAGACCTTCAGCCCCGACATCCCGGGCAACTTCGCCGGCGGCTCGCTCAACATCGAGACCCGCGACTTTCCCACCAAGTTCGGCCTCAAGGTCAAGCTCGGCATCTCGGGCAACACCGAGACCACCTTCCGCAAGACGCGCACCTATGATGGCGGCGGCCTCGACCTGCTGGGCTTCGACGACGGCACGCGCAAGCTGCCGTCGCGCATCCCGATCAAGGCGCCGCTGCTCGACGCCAGCTTCACGCCGGAGCAGATCGAGAGCGCCGGGGAGGCCTTCAAGAACGTCTGGACCTCGCGCTTGCACACCGCGCTGCCCAACGGCAGCCTTGGCGTCACCGTCGGCGATACCGTGCGCCTGGGCCGGCGCAAGCTCGGCTACCTGGCCACCGCCAGCTACAACCACAAGTACGAGCGCCGCCTGCCCACCATCCGCCGGCTGGGCGCGGCCGGGCCGCTGGAGGAGTTCTCGTCCGAGGTCGGCCTGGAGTCGACCAACATCGGCGCCCTGGGTTCGCTGGGCCTCGAGCTCGACTCGCGCAACCGCCTGGGCATGATCTGGCTGTACAGCCACAGCCACGACGATCGGGCCCAGTACGTCGCCGGCTTCAGCAACGACGACAACAAGAACATCGAGGGTACCCGCCTGCAGTGGGTCGAGCGCCAGCTGCTGTTCGGCCAGCTCACCGGCGAGCACGCCCTGATGAAGAACCGGCTCAACCTGGCCTGGCAGGGCGACCTGTCCGTGGGCAGCCGCGGCGAGCCCGACACCCGCGACACCACCTACAACCAGGAGAACACGACCTTCCAGTTCGAGAATGGTCCCGGGTCGGGCGAGCGCTTCTTCTCGGACCTCAGCGACCTCAACGGTGGTGGTGGCCTGCACGTCACGGTGCCGTTCAAGCCGCTGCGCGTGAAGCTGGGTGGCGCGGTGCAAGCGTCGTCGCGCAGCTTCGACGCCCGGCGCTTCCGCTTCCGGGTCTTCGACGACACCCTGCAGGCGCTGCGCCCCGCCGAGCAGCTGTTCACCGCGGCCAACATCGCGCCGAGCCGGGTCGAGGTCTCCGAGGTCACCCTCGCCGCCGACACCTACGACGCGTCGCTGGCGGTCTACGCCGGCTACGCGATGCTCGATGTCACCGCGCTGGAGCCATTTCGCCTCATCGGCGGGGTACGGTACGAGCACTCGCGGCAGACCCTGCAGGACGGCAGCAAGTTCGCCGTCGATCAGACCAGGGACGACATCGAGCGCAAGTACGACGATGTGCTGCCCGCGGTCAACGCGGTGTACTCGCTGTCCGACTCCATCAACCTGCGCGGCGCCTACAGCACCACGGTGGCGCGGCCCCAGTTCCGCGAGATGGCGCCGTTCTCGTTCTTCGACTACACCAAGCGGCGCTCGATCTCGGGCAACACCGAGCTCGTCGAGACGCGCATCCACAACGCCGACCTGCGCTTCGAGAAGTACCTGGCCGCGACCGAGCTCCTGGCCGGCAGCCTGTTCTACAAGCGCTTCCAGAACCCGATCGAGTCGGTCATCACCAGCGCGACCGGTGACATCCAGTTCAAGAACGCCGAGGGCGCCGACACCTACGGCCTCGAGCTCGAGGGGCGCGTCAACCTGCGCCACCTGCACAAGCAGCTGCGCGAGGTCGATGTCGGCGCCAACCTCAGCCTGATCCGCTCGCGCGTGGACCTCAGCGCCGAGCAGGCCGCGCAGTCCACCAACCTGGAGCGGCCGCTGCAGGGCCAGTCGCCCTACGTGGTCAACGTCGAGCTCAACTGGAGCCACGTCTGCACCGGCAGCCAGCTCGGCATCCTCTACAACGTCTTCGGCCCGCGCATCACCGATGTCGGTGCCGCGCCGCTCGATGACGCCAAGGAGCAGCCGTTCCACCGCATCGACGTGGCCTACAACCAGAAGTTGCCGCACCGCCTCGGCCTCAAGCTGGCGGCGACCAACGTGCTCGGCCAGGACGTGGTCAGACGACAGGGCGCGTTCGAGATCGAGCGCTACGCCAGCGGGATCGGCTTCTCGGCCTCGCTGGAGTGGTCTCCCTACTAGGAAAGGAAGAACTCATGAAGTCTGTACTCGGAACCTTGCTTGGCCTGACCCTCGTGCTCGGCGCCGTGGGCTGCGGCGATGACGACGACGCCATCGACCCGATCGACGCCGCGGTGGTGATCGACAGCAGCACCACCACGGTGGACAGCGCGGTGGTCGTCGATGGCGGCGCCGCTGGCTGCACCAGCAACGTCGACGTGATGGGCGAGATCACCGCCAGCACGAGCTGGACCAGCGACAAGTGCTACTACCTGAAGTCGCACGTCTTCGTGCGCTCGCCCGCGGTGCTGACGGTGGCGGCCGGGACCCGGATCTTCGGTGGCCTGGGCTCGTCACTGGTGGTGACCCAGGGCGCCAAGCTGATGGCGGTGGGTACGGCTGCGGCGCCGATCGTGTTCTCGTCGAACAAGGCGGTCGGCATGCGCCGCGGCGGCGACTGGGGCGGCATCGTGCTGCTCGGCCGCGCGCCCATCAACCCGCAGGGCGGCACCCAGTTCATCGAGGGCTTCCCGGCCAGCGAGACGCGCACCGTCTACGGCGGCACCGATCCGGCCGACTCCAGCGGCGAGCTGCGCTACGTGCGCATCGAGTTCGCCGGCTTCGAGCTGTCGCCCGGTCGCGAGCTCAACGGCCTGTCGTGCGGCGCCTGCGGCTCGGGCACCGTGATCGACTTCGTGCAGACCCACATGGGCTCGGACGACGGCGTCGAGATGTTCGGCGGCACCGCCAACCTGAAGCACCTGGTGATCTCGTCGCCTGATGACGATGGCCTGGACTGGGACTTCGGCTGGGTCGGCAAGGTGCAGTGGCTGATCATCCAGCAGACCGCGTCGCTGGGTGATGCCGGCTATGAGGCCGACAGCCACCCGACCGACTTCGACCGCACTCCGCGCAGCATGCCGACCATCTCGAACGCGACCATGATCTCCAACCGCTCGGCGACCAAGAACCAGGTCGGCATGGTGCTGCGCCGGGGCACCGCGGCGCGGTTGACCAACCACATCGTGGCCTTCTTCTCGGGGCTGGCCGCCGACGTGCGTGACACCCAGATGCTGGCCGCTGGTGGCCGTCCCCAGGTGATCGCGGACACCTACATCAAGAACAGCATCTTCTTCCAGAACGCGCCGGCGATGGACAACTTCCCGGCCGAGGCCATGACCGGGACCCCGCCGGCCGACAACGACGGCAACCTGTTCGACGAGGCCGGGATCTTCGGCGTCAACGCCACCAGCATGAACCGGGTCACCGATCCCATGCTGACCGACGCGCGCAACGCCACCGCGCCGAACTTCAAGCCGATGGCCGGCTCGCCCGCGCTCACCGGCGCGGCGGTGCCGACCGACACGTTCTTCGACCAGGCCGCGACCTATGTCGGCGCCATCGGCGCGACCGACTGGACCACCGGCTGGACGGCCTTCCCCGCGAACTGACCACCGCCCGAGGCTGATTCACCACCGCCCGCTCCGGCACCTGCCGGGGTGGGCGGTGCCATTTCCTACCCACCAGCGTTACGGACTCTTCGCAGCCGCGTCACGCCAATGTCACACGCAACGCTTTATCTGGCCGCGTCACATGAGAGGTGACCAGATGAAGCGAATCGGACACGTTGCAGCTGCCGCCAGCCTCGCCCTGACCCTGCTCCCCACCCTGGCACACGCCTCGGACGAGGAGGCGCCCGTGGTGGTGGGCCACAAGAAGATCTTCACCCTGAAGACCGAGGACGGCCGGTTCAGCCTCGGCATCAGCGGCCGCCTGCAGGGGCGCTGGGAGGCGGTCTACCTGCGCGGCGACGACAGCGAGCTGACCGATCGCTTCCTGCTGCCGGCGGCGCGCCTCGGCTTCGAGGGCAAGCTGCGCGGCACCACCGAGTTCAAGGCCCAGATCGACGTCGGCAAGGGCGTCGTCACCCTCAAGGACTACTACTTCGACCATCCCGTCGGTGGCCCGGCCTGGATCCGCGTCGGCCAGTACAAGAAGCCGTTCTCGCGCCAGCAGATCAACTCGTCGGGCAATCTCCAGCTGGTGACCCGGTCGCCCTCCGACAAGTTCTCGGGCAGCGGCCGCGACCTCGGCGTCATCGTGCACAACGCCTATGACAAGTCGCCCAAGGGGCTGGAGTGGGCGGTCGGCGTGTTCAACGGCCTGGGCGAGGCCCCGGTGACGACCTGCAAGGATGCGACGATGCCGCAGACCTGTACGGCGTCGAACGTGCCCACCGACATCGGGCCGCAGGCGGTGGCGCGCGTGGGCTGGAACCACGGCGGGATCAAGGGCTACAGCGAGGCCGACCTCGAGGGCGGGCCGCTGCGCTTCGCGGTCGCCGCGGCCTACATGCTCGACTTCAAGGACGGCAAGTCGGAGCTGCTGGAGCACCGCGTCGGCCTCGACTTCATCGCCAAGGTGTGTGGCTTCTCGGCCGCCGGCGGCGCCTACCTGGTCGACAAGACCGACACCGATGGCAAGTTCGAGTTCGGCGACCAGTTCGCGGGCTTCCTGCAGGCCGGCTTCCTGGTCACCAAGAAGATGGAGGTCAGCGCGCGCGGCTCGCAGGTGCCCATCGCGGGCGGCGAGTACTCGCACGAGATCCTGGTCGGCTACAGCTGGTACGGCGCCGGTCACGCCTGGAAGTGGCAGACCCAGGCCGGCGTCATCCATGACACCGGCGACGCGGGTGGCACCGACAAGGTGCTCAGCACGCAGGCTCAGCTCGTTTTCTAGCTACAGCGTGGGTATCATCAGCCCCGCGTGAGCACCCTCTATCTCATCCGGCACGGCCAGGCCAGCTACACCAGCGACGAACCCCCGCTCAGCGATCTCGGCCACCAGCAGGCCCTGCAGCTCGGGCGCTGGGCCGCCGAGCGCGCCTTCACGCTGGACGCGGTCTACCAGGGGCCACGGTTGCGCCAGATCGACACCGCGCGCCACTACCTGACCGGCCTCGGCGAAGGCAAATCCAAGGGCAAGGGCCACGGCCACCCCCAGGTCGCCGCGCCGCCGCTGCCCCTTCCGCAGCTCGACGAGTTCGACGAGTACCACGCCCAGGCCATCCTGCGCGCGTGCGGGCCGCGCCTGGTCAAGCCGGGCAGCGAGTTCGAGGCGCTCTTCAATAGCGACTCGACCGAGGACCGCGTGGCGCAGCGGCGTCGCTTCAACCGCTTCTTCGACCGCGCCATCGAGCTGTGGCTGGGCGGCGACCTCCACGAGGACAAGGTCGAGCCGTTCCTCGACTTCGCGGCCCGGGTCGCGCGCGGCATGCACGAGGTCATGCGTCGCAGCGGCCGGGGCAAGCGCGTCGCGGTGTTCACCTCGGCGGGCTGCATCTCGGCCGCGCTGCGCCTGGCGCTGGGCCTCGACGACGCCACCACGCTGCGCATGGCCTCGGTCGTCCTCAACACCTCGATCACCGAGTTCCGCTTCCGCAGCGAGCGCGACCTGACCCTGGTCGGCTTCAACGCGGTGCCGCACCTGACCGATCCAGCGCAGATCACCTAGGAGAGTGAGTCACATGGACTTCTCGATCCCGGCCGCAACCAAGCAGCTGCTCGCCAAGATCGACGACTTCGTCGACCGCGAGGTCATCCCGCGCGAGGCCGAGGTCTTCAAGCTGGGCTACTTCAAGGCCGAGCCGATGCTGAAGGGGCTGCGCGGCAAGGTGCGCGAGCTCGGGCTGTGGGGGCCGCAGCTCCCGAAGGAGCTCGGCGGCCTGGGGCTGACCCTGGTCGACCATGGCCTGGTGTCGCAGTCGCTGGGGCGCTCGCCCATCGGCCACTATGTCTTCGGCTGCAACGCGCCCGACGCCGGCAACATCGAGGTGCTGCACAAGTATGGCAACCCCGCGCAGCAGCAGCGCTGGCTGGAGCCGCTCGCGCGCGGCGACATCAGGAGCTGCTTCTCGATGACTGAGCCCGACAGTCCGGGCTCGAATCCCACTGAATTGACTTGTCAGGCTGTCAAGGATGGCGACGACTACGTGATCGACGGCGAGAAGTGGTTCACCACCTCGGCCGACGGCGCCGCCTTCGCCATCGTGATGGCGGTGACCGATCCGACGGCCCCGCGCCACCTGCGCGCCAGCCAGATCGTCGTCCCCACAGACACACCCGGCTTCGAGCTCGTCCGCAACATCTCGATCATGGGCCACGCCGGCGAGGGCTGGATGAGCCACGGCCAGATCAAGTACACCGGCGTGCGCGTGCCACAGGCAAATCGCCTGGGCCCCGAGGGCTCCGGCTTCCTGATCGCGCAGGAGCGCCTGGGCCCGGGGCGCATCCACCACTGCATGCGCTGGCTGGGGATCTGCGAGCGCGCCTTCGATCTCATGTGCAAGCGCGCGGTCAGCCGCAAGATCGACGGCGATAGGCCCCTGGGCACGCGCCAGCTGGTGCAGGGCTGGATCGCCGAGTGTCGCGCGCGCATCGACGCCGCGCGCCTGATGACGCTGCACGCGGCCTGGCGCATCGACGCCGAGGGCTTCCACGCCGCGCACGAGCAGGTGTCGACCATCAAGTTCTTCGTCGCCGACGTGCTGATGGAGGTGCTGGATCGGTCGATCCAGACCCACGGCGCGCTGGGCATCACCGACGATCTGCCGCTGGCGGGCTGGTGGGCGCACGAGCGCGGCGCGCGGATCTATGACGGCCCCGACGAGGTGCACAAGGTCTCGCTGGCCAAGCGCATCCTCAAGCGCTACGGGATGTCCGGGCCGGCATGAGCGTCGACACCCGCGCGGTGCGCCCCGGCGAGGAGCTGGATCCCGAGCGCCTGGGTGCCTTCCTGGCCGAAAAGGGGCTGGCCCCCCCGGGCACGCCGCTCGAGATCAGCCAGTTCCCTGGCGGCCACTCCAACCTGACGTATGAAGTGCGCGCGGGCGCCGAGGCCTGGGTGCTGCGCCGGCCGCCGTTCGGGACCCAGGTCGCCACCGCGCACGACATGGGCCGCGAGCTGCGCGTGCTGTCGCACCTGGCGCCGGTGTACCCGCGGGCGCCGCGCCCGGTGGCGTTCTGCGACGACGCCGCGGTGCTGGGCGCCAAGTTCTACCTGATGGAGCGCCGCCGCGGCGTCATCCTGCGCAAGGAGGTGCCCGCCAGCCTGGGCCTCGACGGGCCGACGGCGCGCCGGCTGTGCGAGTCCTTCGTCGACGCGCTGGCCGAGCTGCACGCCATCGACTACGCCGCGGTCGGCCTCGGCGAGCTGGGCAACCCGACCGGCTATGTCGAGCGCCAGGTCAGCGGCTGGAGCAAGCGCTACCGCGATGCCGCCACCGACGACATCCCCGCGGTCGAGGCGGCGGCGAGCTGGCTGGCCGCGCACATCCCACGGTCGGGCGCGCCGGCGCTGATCCACAACGACTTCAAGTTCGACAACATGATGCTCGACCCGGCCGATCTGGCGCGCATCACCACGCTGCTCGACTGGGAGATGTCGACCATCGGGGATCCGCTGATGGATCTCGGCACCGCGCTCTGCTACTGGGTCGAGGCCGGCGACGCCCAGGCGGTGCGCATGTTCGCGTTCGGGCCGACCATGCGCGAAGGCATGATGACGCGGCGCGAGCTGGCCGAGCGCTACGCCGCCAGGACCGGGCGCGACCTCGCCAACATCGGCTTCTATCACTGCTTCGGGCTGTTCAAGACCGCGGTGGTGGCGCAGCAGATCTACACGCGCTGGAAGCAGGGCAAGACCAGGGACGAGCGCTTCGGGGCGTTCATCCACGGCGTGCGCCTGCTGGCCGACAGCGCGGTCGAGGCGAGCCAGAAGCCGCTGCTGTGAGGCAGGGCAGGGCGGGCTCGGGGGCAGCGGCGCTGCTGGTGCTGGCGGCCACGCTCGCCGCGAGCGGCTGTCGCAAGACGCCGCGTCGCGGTGACGGCCCGTCCGGCCCGGTGACCGGGCCGGTTGCGCGTGACGCCGCAGTCCCGGGCGAACCCGACACGCTGGCCCTGGTCGCCGGCGTGCCCGTCGATCTCGCGCTGAGCCCGAGCCACGTCTACTGGGTCGAGCTCGGCAGCCTGGGCGCCGCCGACGGCCGCCTGGTGCGGGTGCCCCGGCGCGGTGGCGCGGTCGAGCTGCTGGTCGGTCACCTGGCCTCGCCGTCGGCGCTGGTCATCGACGGCGACGAGCTCTGGTGGACCAACCTGCATGACGGCGCGGTGCAGCGGCTGCGCCTTGGCCCCGGCCCGCTGCAGCCGCCCGAGACCCTGCTGGCCGGCGAGGAGGGCGGCGGCTCCGAGGCGCTGGCGCTGTCGCCCGAGCGCATCTTCATCGCGCAGCGCAAGAGCGGCCTGGTGGCCTGGCTACCGCGTGGTGGCGGCCCGCTGCGTCGCATCGTGTGGCGCGACGGCTCGCCGAACTCGATCGCGACCCACGGCGACACCGTGTACTGGCTGACACGAACCTGGGTCACGCAGACCGAGGGCGTCCTGAGTCGCTGGAACGACCGCGAGGCCGGCGTGCTGGTGCGCACCGGGAGCAACCCCTCGGTGCTGCGGGTCGACGCTGGCGCGGCGTACTGGATCGATGACGTCGGGCTGCACATGCTGGGGCACGGCCAGGGCGACGCCGAGCTGCTGCTGGCGGGCGACCTGTACCGGGCGCTGGCCATCGATGGCGTCTATGCCTATGTGTTCCGCGCCGCCGGCGAGGGTGTCGACCTGCTGCGCGTGCCGACCCATGGCGGCGGTGACGTCAACCGCATCGCGGCCACCGACTGGCCGACGGCGATCGAGGTCGGTGATGACGCCATCTATGTCCTCAGCCAGCGCAATCCCCAGCAAGGCCGCGTGCTCCGCCTGCCGCGCTGAATTGGTCGACCGCCTGGCGGGCGGGCCAGCCGTCGACCTGAAAAACGACATGTGCGCCCGCGTGAAATCAGCAGGTTATATCGATTGAACCAGAGGCACAGGTCGTGCTATTCGCCGCCCTCAGACAACCCGAGTTCGAGGAGCCTGTAGATATGAATCGCAAGGTCTGGATGGGCGCACTGGCACTGGCGGCACTGGCGACGGCGGCGGGCTGTGCCCAGGAGAAGGAGCCGGTCGGTGACGAGTTCACCAACCTGGCGGGCACCGAGGCGCCGGCCGACGACGGCAAGGCCGACGTGTTCTGGTCGACCGCGGGCTGGAAGATCGTGGGCTCGCTCGAGTACGGTCAGACCTCGGGGCTGGTCAGCTACACCCGCAACCCGCGCTATCGCGTCTTCAAGTTCGCCGGCGCCGCCGGCGACAAGGTCGACGTCTGGGTGCGCTCGACCAATGGCGGCGACGCCGTGGCCTGGGTGCTCAACGACAGCTTCCAGGTCCAGGGCTACAACGACGACGCCCCCGGCACGCTGGACTCGCACGTGGTCACCACGCTGCGCGGCAACACCCGCCCCGGCATCGTGACCTACTACATCGTGTTCCGCGACTACGACCTGTCGCGCGCCACGTTCCGCGTCTCGCTGGCGCGGCAGGGCTGCTTCTACGACGGCCAGAACTACTCCGAGGGCGACTCGTTCCCCAGCACCGACGGCTGCAACAGCTGCTTCTGCGGCGCCAATGGCTCGGTCGGCTGCACCAAGCGCGCCTGCATCAGCACCTGCGAGTACGACGGCCAGACCTACAACGCGGGCGACGAGTTCCCGGCCACCGACGGCTGCAACACCTGCAACTGCGGCCCCGGCGGCGTGGTCGGGTGCACCAAGATCGCGTGCGCGACGACCTGCTCGTACGGCGGCCGGACCTACGACGCCGGTGACTCGTTCCCGAGCACCGATGGCTGCAACACCTGCTCGTGCAGCACCGGTGGCCGCGTGGCCTGCACCGAGCGCGCCTGCGTGAACGACTGGAACAAGCGCTACGTCGGCACCCCGGCGACCTGCCCGCTGATCCGCTTCGTGTGCGAGCCCGGCACCCAGTACTTCTCGGACGCGCGCGGCTGCGGCTGCCAGCAGCCGTCGGACTGCCCGGAGTGGATCAACTGCCAGCCCCCGCGCGACTGCTCGGCCGAGCGCACGCGCTGCCCGCTGTCGCAGATCGCCTGGTAGCCCCCTCAGGCCCCTCGAAGCGCAGCTTCGAGGAGTCCTGTTCCGGTCCGTCTCCGTTCCGTCTCCCTCGACCAGCGCCCCGCTCATGCGGGGCGTTCGTCGTTTCGGGGCCGGGTGGCAATCGCTGGCAGGAGCCCCTGGAGGGCAGGCGCTTGCCGTACCGTGCCATGGTACGCTGCGCCCCAAATGGTTGACATGACAGGCGGGCGACGGAGCGCGGGATGGGCGGCGCTGGTTGCACTCTCGGGCTTGCTGGCAGGCTGCGGCGGTGGTGGTGGCGGGGACGCGGTCGACGCCGCGCTCGGCGTCGACGGCGCGACGACCGATGCGGCGCCCGCGGTCGACGCCGTGGTCGTCCCTGACGGTGCCGAGCTGGACGGCGCGCTACCCGACGCGGCGCCACTCGATGCGCCGCCCGCCGACGTCGCCATCGACGCCGCGCCGACTGGAGGCGAGACCTGTGCCCTGGCGACCAGCTTCGGCGCCGGCACCTATCCTGGCCAGAGCACGGTCGGCGCCAGCAACGACTACACCGGAGCGCTCAGCGCCAACGGCTGCACCGGCAGTGACGACGGCCGCGATCTCGTCTATGCCATCGTGGTGCCGCCGAACAAGCGGCTGATCGCCTCGGTGACGCCGACGGGGGCCTACGATCCCTCGATCTATCTGATCGCGGCGCCAGCCAGCGCTTGCGCCGCGATGCCGCGCACGTGTCTGACCTCCGATGACTCGGGTGGTGCGGCCCAGACCAACACCGTGCGCTACATCAACAATGGCAGCAGCGACCAGACCGTGTACGCCATCGTCGACACCGGCAACCCCAGTGATCCGGGCGGCGTGTTCACCTTGACCATCGCCCTCGACGATCTGCCTGCCGGCGACCTGTGCGACAGCGCCCCGGTGACCGCGCTGTCCAACCTGTCGGCGCAGAGCACCGATGGGTTTGCGCCCCACTACAACTTCAGCGCCGGCGGCTGCGTGGCGGCGGTCGGGCCCGACCGGGTCTACAAGCTGACCGTGCCGGCAGGACAGCGCGTGGTCGCCACCGCCATGCCGGTCGGCGGCTTCGACGTCGCGCTCAATGTGGTCGAGGCCACCTCTGCCACCGCGTGCACCGCCGCGCCCAGCTGTGTCAGCAGCGCCAACGCCGGGGCCGCTGGCGGGCTCGAGACCGTCACCCTGCTCAACGAGTCCGGCAGCCCGCGCGACGTCTTCCTGATCGTCGATTCGGTCGGCGCCGTGGGCGGCACCTTCGATCTGTCGCTGCAGAGCTCGAGCCCCACGCTGGGCGACATCTGCGGCTCGGCCAGCCCACTGGCCGGCGCGGGCACCACGTCGGGCCAGACCACGGTCGGCTTCGTCGATGACTACACCGCGTGCGACGGCGCCACCCGGGGGTTGGATCGGGTGTACTCGATCGGCGTCCCCGCGGGCCAGCGGCTGGAGGCGCGGATCACCCCGGGGCCGTCGTTCAACTCGGCCACGTACCTGGTCGCCGCGCCGGCAGCCAGCTGCAGTGCCGCCAGCCGTGCGTGTCTGGGCTGGCGCCAGGAGGCCGGGACGGGGCTGGTCGACTCGACCGGCTGGACCAACGCCACCGGGAGCGCGCAGACGGTGTTCGTGGTCGCCGACTCTGCTACCGCGGCGGCCGGTGGAGGCCTCGACCTGGTCACCACCTTGACCACGCCGATCACGGGCGACACCTGCTTGACCGCGTCGCTGCTCACCGGGGCGACCACGCTGACCGGGGAGACCCTCACGGGCTTCGTCAACGACTACAGGGGCAATAGCCTGGCGGTCAACTGCGGCTCCATCAACGTTGGCCAGAGCGTCGATCGCGCCTACGCCGTCGCCGTGCCGCCGGGCAAGCGGCTGCGCGCCACGGTACAGCCCAGCGGGTTCGACGCCTCGCTGCAGCTGGTGCGCGGCGGCCCGGAGGCCTGCGAGCTGACCGCCCGGACCTGCACCGCAGCGGTCGACGCCAGCACCTCCGCCGGCGCACCCGAGACCATCACCTGGGCCAACGCCAGCGCCAGCAGCGAGACCCTGTACCTGGTGGTCGACTCGCGTGCGGGCACCGGCACCTACGATCTCACGCTGTCTATCGAGGACGTGCTCGCCGGCGACACCTGCCTGCCGCCCGAGGCGCTGCCGCCGACCGGCTCGGCCATCAGCCTGAGCACCTCCGAGGACGACTTTCGCACCACCGCGACCAGCACCGGCTGCGGCGGCTTTGCCAACGACAGCGTGGGGCGCGATCGTGTCTTCGCGGTGACGTTGCCGGCCGGCGAGCGCTTCTCTGCCCAGGTGCGACGCAGCTCTGGCAACCAGGATCCGGCGCTGTTCCTGGTCCCGGTCGGCGGCTGCGGGCCGCCCGCGCCCAGCTGTCGCGCAGTGGGTCCATCGGGATTCAACGCCGAGGGGACCTATCTGACCTACACCAACACCGGAGCGGCGCCCGAGCAGCTCCTGCTGGTGGTCGACGGGATCACCGATCTGGCGACGCAGCTCGTGCTGGATTGGCAGTTCGGGATTCCAGCCACCGGCGATGTCTGCGCCAGCCCGACCGCGCTCGCGGTGCCATCGACCATCGCTGGCACCACGCTGGGGTCGGTCAACGACTACGCGGGTACGGCATGTGGCCTCGCCAGCGGTCCCGACCAGGCCTACGCGCTCTCGGTCGGGGCGCGTACCCTGGTCGAGGTCGCCATGACCGCGTCGTTCGCTGGACAGCTCGCGCTGGTGGCGCCGCCGGCCAGCTGTGACAACGCCACCCGGACCTGCGTGGCGCCCCACGCGGGTGCCTTCGGCCCGACCACGGTGCGGCACTACAACAGCGGCGCGGCCGCGCAGTCGCTGCAACTGATCGTGGACGCCGACCAGGCCGGCGGGCAGTACTCGCTGACCAGCAAGGCGACCGTCTTGACCGCGGTGGCCGAGGTCGAGCCCAACGACCTGTTCGGGATGGCGACGCCGATCTCGGGCCTGGCCACCATGGCCACCGGCAGCATCGAGACGGCATCGGCGAACGACATCTACAGCTTCACCTTGACCAACGCCGCCGACATCCTCATCGAAACCTTCGATGGCGATGCCTCCCGCCTCGACTGTGTCGGCGTCGACACCGCGATCCAGCTGCTGGCAGCCGACGGCGTCACCGTGCTCGCGACCGACGACAGCGCGGGCATCAACAACTGCGGCATGCTCGATCCGGTGGCCAACGCGGCAGTCGGCAACCTGCAGCCCGCGACCTACTATGTCCGGGTGTCCTCGCCCACCGCGGGGACCGCGTACCGCCTGATGGTGCGCCGGGTGGCGCAGTGTGGCAACGCCGTCACCGAGGGGCGCGAACAGTGCGATGACGGCAACATGCTCGAGACCGACGGCTGTGACGTGGGCTGTCGCATCAACACCTTCCTCGACGAGACCGAGCCCAATGACGATGGCAGTGTGATGACGGGCGGCACCCTGGGCAACGACTTCTCCAGCACCATGACCAACGGGCCCATCAGCGGGCCCCTGGTGATCCGCGGCAGCCTGGTGCCCGCGGGCGACGAGGACGTCTACCTGCTCGCGAACACCACCGCTTCGCCCCGGGTGGTGCGGCTCGACAGCTCCGTCGATGCCGCCGGGGCGTGCCCGTCCGGCACCGACACACTCCTGCATATTCGCAACGCCGCGGGGACGTCGCTGGCTTCCGATGACGACGGTGGAGAAGGCCAGTGCTCGGCCTTGACCTTCTCGATTCCCCCGATGACCTCGGTCTACCTGCACTTCTTCGACTATCAGGACAACGGCGCCGTGCCCGCCTACCAGATCCTGGTGCGCTTCCCGTGAGCGCTCCCAACCAGGTCAGGCCCGGCGAGGTGCTGGCCGGGCGCTACCTCGTCGAGCGCCAGCTCGGCGTCGGTGGCATGGGCGTCGTCGTCGCGGCCACGCACATGCAGCTCGATCAGAAGGTCGCCCTCAAGTTCCTGCTGCCCGAGGCCATGGGCAACCAGGAGGCAGTGCAGCGCTTCCTGCGCGAGGCCCGCGCCGCGGTCAAGCTGCGCAGCGAGCACGTGGCCCGGGTCAGCGACGTCGGCACCCTGGAGAGCGGCGCGCCCTACATCGTGATGGAGTACCTCGAGGGCTACGATCTCAGCCGCGAGGTGGCCCAGCGCGGGCGCCTGCCGGCCGAGGAGGCCACCGAGTACGTGCTGCAGGCGTGCATCGCGCTGGCCGAGGCGCACAACCTCGGCATCGTGCACCGCGACATCAAGCCGGCGAACATGTTCCTGACCCGCCGCGCCGACGGCACGCCGCTGGTCAAGGTGCTCGACTTCGGCATCTCCAAGGCCATCGCGGGCAACACCGATCAGCAGCTGACCCGGACCCAGTCGGTGATGGGTTCGCCGAACTACATGTCGCCCGAGCAGATGCGCGGCACCAAGAACGCCGATCATCGCTCCGACATCTGGTCGCTGGGCGTGGTGCTGTACGAACTCCTGGTCGGGCGCGTGCCCTGGGCCGGCGAGAGCTTCTCGGCGGTGTGTCTCAAGGTCGCGATGGAGCCGCTGCCCGCGATGGACATGCAGGCCGGCCAGCTGCCCGCGGGGCTCGAGGACGTGGTCTCGCGCTGCCTCGACAAGAACATGCAGACCCGGTTCCAGAGCATCGCGGAGCTGTCGGTCGCGCTGGCGCCGTTCACGACCAACCGCGGTCGTGACGCGGTCGACTCGATCTGCAGGATCTATTCGCTGTCGCCCGAGGCGGTCGCCGCGGCCGCGGGCGGCGCCGCCGTCGCGCTGCCG
>Ga0154020_10002937_pt1 | contig 20707 bp, 15 predicted proteins | sample Klosneuvirus_201_FD_109709 | JGI IMG/M metagenome (GOLD analysis project Ga0154020, IMG submission 109709) | Active sludge microbial communities from wastewater, Klosterneuburg, Austria - Klosneuvirus_20160825_MG | ecosystem: Engineered > WWTP > Aerobic digester > Activated sludge | place... | reverse complement strand
TTGTGGTGAGAAAGATACCCACTTCTGTTAATTTAGAATTTTCAATAGGCTACGTTTATTTATTCGGAGATTACCCCCCATGCATGATCGCCTTTTTATTCCGGGTCCCGTTGAAGTCCGCCCAGAATTGCTCCAAGCCATTGCTCAACCACAGGTCGGCCACCGTACCCAGGCCTATATGGACGTGCATTCGGCTACGATTCCTCTGTTAAAGAAGATCCTCTATACCGAACAAGACGTTCTTCTGTTCACCTGTTCCGCAACCGGTGTGATGGAAGGTTCACTGCGCAATCTGTGTCAGAAGAAAGCTCTGCTCACGGTCAACGGAGCGTTCTCGAAGCGCTGGTACCAGATTGCCGGATTCAACGGCATTCCCGCCGACAAGCTCGAAGTCCCGATGGGCCAAGCCGTCAAGCCTGAAGAACTTGACAAGGCTCTCGCCACCGGACAGTACGACGTGTTCTGTGCCGTGTTCAACGAAACTTCGACCGGCGTGCGTGCGCCGCTGGAGAAATATTCTGAAGTCTTGAAGAAGTATCCAGATGTGATGTTCTGCGTGGACGCCGTGTCGGCGATGGCCGGTGACAAGATTGAAACCGACAAGCTCGGTCTCGATGTCTGTTTGGCAGGCACGCAAAAGTGCTGGGGACTTCCCACTGGTATGTGCGTGACCATGATTTCCAACAAAGCCATGGCTAAGGCTGCGACCGCGAAGGCTCCGGGCTACTATGTCAATTTCGTGGATGCGAAAAAATACAACGACAAGCATCAGACGCCGCACACGCCCGCGATTCCAATTCTCTTCGGTTTGCATGCGCAATGCAATCACATCGTGAACGAAGAAGGTCTCGACAACCGCTGGAATCGTCATCTCGAAATGCAAAAGCTCACGCATCAGTGGGTAAAAGACGCGGGCTTTGAACTCTTCCCCGATAAGGGTTATGAGTCGGTCACATTGTCATGCATCAAGAAGCCTGAAGGATTTGATTTCAAAAACCTGAACGGCCAGCTTTCCAAGCGTCACCATTGTGTGATTTCAAATGGCTACGGCGATATCAAGGAACAGACATTCCGTGTCGCTCACATGGCCGACACCAAGGTTGAGGAGATGAAGCAGCTCTTCAAGTGGATAGACGCCATTCTCGCCGAAGCAAACGTAACGGCATAAGCAAAAAATGAAGGCGGAAGGATGTTAATTGTCCTTCCGCCTTTTCTTTTCTCGATTTTTAATTCTTGATTTATCACAGGGGAGTGTGCATGAAGGGTTCAAAGTTTGTCATAATTTGCATAGTACTCGCTGTCATCGGGTACTTTGTCTATGGCTTGATGTGGCAAGAAGCCCCGCCTGAAGTCTTAAAACGCGACGGAAACGGGCTATTCCCCGGTGAAATTAACGATCCCCACTGGCCTGTCCCAATTATTGCCTGGGTTGCCGATAGCACCTGCTCTGATTCCACAAAGTGCCCGCCGACCGGTGAGGGCTGCGCGTTCAAGAATTTTGTTGTGCAAAAAGACACCACGTATTTCTTGACGGTCAGCTTTTTCAATGGCGATACATTAAATCCCAGTTGCCGCACCTGCGGAACCGTATATGGCGACCGCAACGTCGTCGCCAACTTGGTGACCGCATGTCCGACAGGCGGTGAATGGGTAACCGTCATGCGGCTCGTACCCGGCGTTACCTACACAGTCGAAGCCTGTTTACAGACTTGTCCCAATGTCCCCGGCTGCAAATGCGGCGAAAGAGTCCAAGCCGATGCCGTCGTTTCCATGCGCCGGCTGTTCTAAATCAATCTAAGTTCGTTTTCTCCAGCGGTGGGTCCCGCAAAATTCATGTGATTCGCCGTTGTGGGTCTCCAGACCCGCAATGGCGTAATCAGAAAAGGAGAGTCTTATGCGGTGTCTTATTTTGCTTCTAATGGTTGGAAGCGCATTTGCGCAGCCCGTGTTCGGGCCGTTTCAGGTACATTTAGCTGATTCGCTTGTCAGAGATACTGAGGTCAGTATGCGAGGGGATTCTGCGGACGTAATTTGGATAGAAAATAACCGTGTTCTCAAGACAAGTATATCGTTGATCTCGAACCAACAATCTGAACCACTCTTGCTGTTTTCTCCGGGAGTGTTGAATTCTCCTCACTTGTTTGATGCCCAGCCATTCGGGATTGACCGCACAACGGTTCTCTTGTCGCAGTCCACGTCGAGTCAGAACAGCGGTTCAGATGATTTGCATTTCCTTGCATTTGACCAAGATTCGCTTCAGGTTAGTCAAATAGTCGATGCCCAGTATATTTTCATTCCAGGAGTTCACGCAAGCGGAACAACAGCTCATGGATACGCCATGAGGTCAAACGGATCACACATTGTTGTTAGCTACTGGGGTGGAAGCGTAACAATATTTGACATATGGTACAGTACGACCATGACAGTTTTGGATCAGAATCTAAGTCCTGTCAACTCTGGTGAATATAGCATTCAATCACCGTGGCCGGGGAATAGCTCCGTATATTCGTTCCCCTTTCAAGGGGATAGCCTCTTGCTTGCCGCGGAGTCCGTGGAAGGGTCTGTTTCCGATAACTTTTGTTTATTCAGTTTAGGCTCAGGTTGGACTGATGTTCACTGCTACGAATTGGATTGGGAGGAGACTGCCGATCCATTAAATCTCGCAATGACTCTTGACCGTTCGCTGATTGGACTCTATACAGATGGTTCGTTTCGCGCTACTACGTTTGTTGATTCTGAAACAGTTTCGCGGGAAACACTTCCTGCAAGCTTACCCGATACCTGGCGTCCTGCTTCCGCCTTCCACCCTAACTACGGCTTCGCCGCAATACAAGCTCTCCCCGGCTACTTGCTACTTTCGCGCATTGACACAAGTGGCAACGAAGTCCAACCCGTCGGCGTGCTCTACGAAACCGACGGAACAAGTTTCATCGTTGATGCAGATGTCACCATTTCCGACAGCGGCGAAGTTATCGCGGTCTGGAGTGAATACTCCGATTGGAATGAAGGACCGCACGTCCTCAAAATCGCGTGGACGGATTGGACAACTTATCTTGACACACCTGAGCAGCAAGCTCCCGCAATACCAAGCCAGATTTCTCTGTCAAGCTACCCTAACCCCTTTAACAGCACAGTAACGATCAAATACGATCTGCCGCAAGCGTCGCGCGTTTCACTTTCAATCTTCGATATCCAAGGCCGCTTAGTCGAGACCATACTCAACGACTTCACACCCTCCGGCAGTCACACGCAAGCATGGTCTCCAACCAAGCTTGCCAGCGGAGTCTATTTCGCGCGGTTGAACACCGCGACAGCTACTCAAAACACAAAACTACTTTATCTTAAGTAGGAGGCCGACATGAAAGGGATGTTTTGGCTTCTGTTGCTGTGCTCCGTAACGAGCGCGCAACCCGTCTTCGGACCCTACACTGTTCATGCTTCGAATTCCGCCATCGGCGATCTTGAAGTTTGCGTGCGCGGCGATACGGCGGATGTCGTATGGGTCGAAAATAATCATGTTCTTTGGCAACGATTCTCACTCGCTTCTCAGTCTCCGTTCGGGCAACTTGACACAACACTCGCGCTCAATCCGTGGCCGCATCTCGAAGTGCATGACCTAACCGCGCGCAACGATTCAAGTTGGTGCTGTGTTGTGTATCAAGATGAGCGGCTGAATCCCGGTTCACCCGGCGGGCTTCAAAATATAGTTTCATTGCTCGTGACCGAATCGGATGACATCCACTCAATTGAATTGGCTACCGGCATTACAGGACAAGGATACACAACACGTGGGGATAGTCCTCCAAAAGGGTTTTCCGTTTCAAATTCACCTGCAGGCAGAATTGGCGTCGCGTGGACTTATGCGTTTTACGACTTGCGCTGGACAACGCTCTACATGATGGCCAGCCACATTGACAGCGATTTGATTCCTCTATGGGTAGATTCCGGTGAATATGGAATATGGTTTTCAGATTGGTATTCTAACGCCTTGGTCATTAACTCGCATGAAGATTCGCTTACGGTCATTTCGGCTATTCCCTATGGCGGCGTGCTCGGAGCGTGCAAGTTTCCTAATGGCGAGATGTATGAGGCCTGCCTCTTTCAAGAAGGGCCTGATTTCTATATTTCAGCCTATATCGAGTTAGGCAATCTTACAGAATCAGAAGCGCTCATGCTCTATGCACAGTCGGAAAGAAATCTCAATCCTGCGATTTGCCTTGTAAGCATAGATGATACTCTGGCGCTAACTGCGGATTCACTCGGCCCCGTTGGCCTCGACTACCTTTCCTCATCTTTCTTCCACCGCAACTACGGTTTTGCCGCGCTTCAAGTTCTACCAAATAACTTGCTGCTCGCACGTATCGACACAACCGGCCAAGCCGTTCAACCGGTCGGTGTAATTTATGAGAGTAATCTCGGCACAAACATCGCTGATGCGGATGTCACCATTACTGACGACGGCAAAGTTGTTGTCGTGTGGAGTGAAGTCAGCGATTGGAACGACGGCCCACGCACTTTGAAAATTGCCTGGACGGACTGGCACGAATTCCTCGATATACCGATTGAAACCGTACTAGTCATTCCACAAGAATTTTCGCTCTCAAGCTACCCCAACCCCTTCAACAGCACCGTTACCATAAAATACGATCTGCCGCAAGCGGGACATGCCAAACTGACGGCATATGACTTGCAAGGTCGGGTTGTAGCCACACTGATTGACGAATTTGCCCCTGCCGGAAACACTGAACTTCACTGGTCACCGGAAAACCTTGCCAGCGGAGTTTACTTTATTACCCTCGAATCACCTTTGGCCCACGCCACTCACAAAATACTCTATCTCAAGTGAACTGGGGAGTTCAGATAATGCACCGATTGCTCGCGCTCGCTTGCCTCTTAGTTTTTGCAACCGCTTTTGCCCAGACCAAACCCATTACCGTCGTACAGCTCGACAACAATGAGCCGTTGGTCGGTGTCTGGGTTTACGATGAAGCCCAACTGATCGTCGAACAAACCGATGAATCCGGCGCGTTCGATATCGGACGCTTCTCGGACAAACAGCAGATGATCTTCTTTCACCCCGATTACGTGCGCCGCGTGCTAACCAAAGCGCAAATCGAGCAGGAGAATTTCACCATCGCACTCGAGCGCGTAAGTTACACATCGGATGAAGTTGTTGTAGAGGGCTACCGTTTCGGCAACGACCGCGCACAAATCGCGCAAGCAACTTCTGAAGTCAGCGCCAAGCAAATCGAGTTTCAGCAACCGCGCACAGCCGGAGAGATGCTCGAAAGCGGCGGCGTGTTCGTGCAACGCAGTCAATTCGGCGGCGGCTCGCCGATGATTCGCGGCTTTACAGCTAATCAAGTTCTGCTCGTGCTCGACGGCGTGCGCATGAACAACGCCATCTATCGCGCAGGCAATTTGCAAAACTCCATTCAAGTTGACGCGAACGCGCTCGGTTCGGCAGATATTTTATTCGGCCCCGGCTCCGTTCAATACGGCAGCGACGCGATGGGCGGCGTGATGGTGTTCAACACGTTTGAACCGTTGCCGTCATTGATGAAGAGTGCGAAGGTCAACGCAAAAGCCTTCACACGCTACGCCACCGCTAACGAAGAGCAAACCGCCGGCGGTACAATCGAATACGGTTTGCAGAAGTGGGCTTTCCTCGGCAATTTCACCTACAGCGATTTCGGCGATTTGCGTAGTGGCCGCGTGTTGAGTGACGCCTACCCCGAATACGGTCGCCGCCGCGAATACGTCGAGCGTCAGAATGGTGAGGATGTTATCGTGCACAACGACAACACAAGCATCCAACGCTTCACCGGCTATACGCAATCCAACATTCTCGGTAAAGTTCGCTATTGGCATAACGCGCATCTGAACGCCACCTACGCGCTGATCTACACCACAAGTTCAAACATTCCGCGCTACGACCGCCTCGAACAATACCGCAACGGCGCATTGCGCTACGCCGAATGGTACTACGGCCCGCAGGAACTGTTGATGAACCGCATCACGGTCAATTCATCTTCAGGTGGAAAGCTTTATGACGACGCTGAATTCACCGTTGCGCATCAGGACTATCAAGAGAGCCGTCACGACCGCACACGCGGCAACGTCAACCGCAACGACCGCGCAGAAGACGTCAGTGTGATTTCTCTCAACGCCGATATGGACCGCGAATTGGGAGCAGGTAAATTGTTCTACGGCGCCGAAGCTGTTTTCAACGATGTGCAATCCAGCGCGCAAACAACGAACATCGTCACAGGCGAAGACGGTCCGCAATCCACGCGCTATCCCGACGGCGGCAGTAACACCATCACGCTCGCGGCTTACGGCGGTTGGCGTGCACCCGTTTCACCACATATCGTGATGACCGCAGGTTTGCGCTACACGCAAAACATGTTGAAGTCGAAATTCGATGATAAGAGCTTCTACAACTTTCCCTTCGACGAAATCAAATACAACAGCGGCGCACCCACCGCAAGTCTCGGCGCTGTATGCTCCGTTTCATCTTGGCAAGTGCGCGGTGTGCTGTCCAGCGGATTTCGTGCACCGAACGTTGATGACGTCGGCAAAATTTTTGAAACCGGAGATGGCGTTGTTATCTTTCCGAATCCCGACCTGAGTTCTGAGTTTTCCTACAATGGCGAACTTGGCGTAGATCGTACCTTCGGTCGTTTCAGCGCAGGCATTACGGGTTACTATTCGCTGTTGCAAGATGCTGTACTAATACGCGATTCACAATTCAACGGACAAGACTCCGTTTTGTACGACGGCTCGATGGCTAAAGTAAAGTCACTGCAAAATCTCGGCGAAGCCTATGTCACTGGATTTGATTTCCGCGTCAAGGCGCACCTCACCGAACATGTCACCGCATCCACGTCACTTTCCTACGGCGCGGGTCACGACACCGAGAGCGATCTGCCTCTTCGCCCCGTGCCGCCGCTCTTTGGACAAACAAGCGTAATCTACGAAGCCAAACAATGGACGGGCGAGCTATACGCACGCTACAACAATTGGAAACAAGAGCACGACATGCCGATTTCCGGCGGTGAAGTTTCAACCTACACTCCCGACGGCGTACCGTCGTGGTGGACACTCAATCTGCGCGGCAATGCCAAAGTTGTCGAGCATCTCGAACTCGTCGCCGCACTCGAAAACATTCTCGATCTACACTACCGCCCCTACGGTTCAGGCATCAGTGCACCGGGCCGCAACTTAATCGTCAGCTTAAGGGCAGCGTTGTAGTTGGATTGCCTTCTGATTTCTGACTTCTGACTTTCAAAATTTCTCCCAACGGTGGGTTCCGAAAAGGGGATGGTGTCATGAGATGGTTTATTGTTATCCTTATTTTCGCACTTGATGCTACGGCGCAGCCTATCAACGGGCCTTACTTGATAACTTCGGTTGACGAACCCGCTGAACTCTTCACTTCTCCGCTGATGCTAATTGACAGCGTAGGGTTACTGCACGTATTCTATGTCGAAAATGATCCGTTAGAAGTACGCATCATGGGTTCGACGCTGCATGCGCGTACCGGCGAAATAGTCTTAGAACCGGACACAGTTTTGCGTGCTCCGGCGGAGGACATTCTTCTCGAAGATGTTGCAATGAATGAGAATGGCAGGATTGTCTTGCTGTTCATTCAGTCCAACGGCGTCCACCATCACCTCAAATTGTTTGAACTCAATGATGACGGCGCTCCTCCAGTGGTGCTGCTCGATACAACGGATACTATGGATCCGTACTGGGGTGGGTCAGACTTCGAGGTTCTAAGTCCGAGGTTTGCGGCTCTCACGTCTGAGTATAGTCAAGTCGTTTACTGGTTACGAGAGAACACATTGACCCGGATCGGTGATTGGTGGTGTGGATTGACATATGACTGGCCAAGCGTTGCCTTCACAACATTCTCTGATTCAGATACGACTATCACTCAGCATTTGCCTTTCGAATTTGGTTACGAAGATTTTGGATCTATACTTGCCGAATCATTATCGTTGCAATCGCTTCGTGTTTGGCTTGGGGATTATTCTTCGCAAAAGCGTTACCTTGTGGATGCTTTGAATGGATCTGCCGAAGAGTCTGTGATAAATTGCCGTATTGCGAATTTGGCAGGTCAGACTTTCCACAACGGCACTCGCGTGCATTTACGCGGTGAGCATTACTACAACAGCCCGACCTCTCAATTCGGTGTCTCCGAAATTTTGGATTCGACATGCATACAGTTAACGGGTTACACTTGTGAAGGGACAACCAGCCGCGCCGTAAGCAATCCGGATTTTGGATTTGCCTTTAGTTGCAATAATGGCATTAGCATCGAACTGGTGCGCCTCGATAGCACGGGACAGCTTGCCGCATCGGCAGGCTCCATTGCATGGCGCGAAGAGGGATGGTATTTTTCACATTCGACAACAGCGATTGGTCCTGACGGACTCGTTGCCTCTGCTTGGGTAGAAAGTTCAAGCGACTTGCAAAGGCGGCGCGTTGCTTTTGCAAGCTGCGAATGGGCCACCCCACTTGATGTAAATGAAATCTCAACACCCGTGCCGCAAAGCATTTCCCTCTCCACCTACCCCAACCCATTTAATTCGAGCGTTCGCATAGACTACGAACTCCCGCGCGCAAGCGATGCCCGCGCGAGCATCTACAACACGCTCGGTGAAGAGGTCGCAACGCTATTTGATGGCCACACCAACGCCGGAACCCATACGCTATCTTGGTCACCCAACTCCGCCAGCGGCGTCTATTTCGTCAAGCTCGAAGCCGGCGATTTCGTAACCAGCCGGAAGATTTTGTATGTTCGCTAACTTCTCACATCTATTGTTTCGGTAAATCCGAAAAGGAGATGCTATCATGAGATGGATAATCACGTTTCTACTCGCATCGGTAGTATGCGTTATGGCTCAACCGCAATTGGGTCCGTTCACGTTGTATAATGTGATGGATGGCCACGCAATTCGCTCTCCTAAAATTGCAAGCTATCAGGACACCCTTGCGACAATCTATTGGGTTGATGAAGGTCCAGAGTCTTCCACCGCGTACCACGCGATCCTGAATCGCAATGGCGCTCTGTCGAACATCATTGAGATCGCGCATTGCGCTTCTCCGAATAAACTCGTCATTGATGCCGCGAGCACAACTCATGCGGCGATTAGCTTAAGGCATGATAATTCATTTGATCTTTTTGTCGTAGAAATCGACATCAATGAGCCGCTTGATTCAACCTTGGTTGTATCAGAAACTGCCGGGTTCGAAGAAGGTTTCGGTGTATTACCGAATTATCCGGAGGAAGCAAGTGTCACAACAAATGGCTGGATCGGATGGACGGTAACATGGGCGACTGCTCGTCTCAGTCCCGGCACGCATGAATGGCGATCAACTGCATACTTTGGGAACTTCAACAACTTTAACGGCCTTGCTGTGTTGCAGTATGGTGATACAATCCCTTCAAATGCCTATTCGACTCCAAGATCGAGCTGGTTGGGCAGCGACACACTCATCTACTATGCAACCGCACGTGATGGCGATTCCTACGCATACTATAGATACATTCGGAATGAACAAACAAATATAGTTTGCGATGGCAGTGTGCGCGATTTGTTTTTGCATTCATATTATCCAGAAAAGTTCATTGGGCAAGATGCGAATCAGGCCGGATTGTATCGCCTGCTTGGCAACGGTGTTGACGGCCCGTGCACAGTAATAAGTGAAATCGCATTCCCTCGAAACTTGGATGTTGTCTCCTCGAGATGGGGTTGGGGGTTTGCAGGAGTGACGCTTAGTCCAAGCGAGTTGTGGATTGAGAGCGCGGACGAAAACGGAGACTTTCTGCTCCGTGCAAACCCGTTGCATCGAGCCGAACCCGGAGCCGAACACCGCGAAGCGGATATGACGTTGACACTGTTCGGCTACATTGAAACTTTGTGGACGGAGTCAGTCAATAATCAAGACGATGCCACAGAGCTAAAATGGTCTGCAGTCTTCTTTCATGATATGCTGACTTCTCTCAGCGATTCGCCCATTGCTCATGACTTTGCCCTTTCCACCTACCCAAATCCATTTAATGCGAGCGTCCGCATAGACTACGAACTCCCGCGTGCAAGCGATACCCGCGTGAGTATTTACAACACGCTCGGTGAAGAGGTTGCAACGCTATTCAATGGCCACACCAACGCCGGAAGTCATACGCTAAGTTGGTCACCCAACGCCGCCAGCGGTGTCTATTTCGTCAAGCTCGAAGCAGCCACATTCGTAAAAACCCAGAAGCTTTTGTATATTCGATAGCTACGCTTCATCTCAATTTATCCAAAATTCAAAACTAATAAATAACAATATCTTACCCGTCCGGGAACCAAATTAATTGCCCATGCGTTCAAAGAATACGCTTATCCTCCTCCCGCCGGACCAAGACCTTGTGAAATAAGGTGCACCCCCGAAAATCATCTTCCATATTATCAACTACAACCGTTCCGACAATTGTTAGCGTTTTACACAGAAACAACCACTTAGGACAGCCTTTCCGCTTTCCTATTTCACCTTTCCTATTTCAAATTTCCCCCAGCTATGCCCAAAATTCTACTCAACGACGGGATTGACGCCCTTGCCGCTGAAGCCCTGATCTCGTCGGGCTTCGACATTGACACCAAGCATTATGACGGCGACGAACTGTTCGCCAAAGTCGCCACCGTCGATGCACTCACCGTGCGCTCGGCGACCAAGGTGACAAAAGAAGTTATTGACGCCGCAAAGAATCTCAAAATCATCGTACGCGGTGGCGTCGGTGTCGATAACATTGATGTAGCCTACGCCGAATCCAAAGGCGTCGCCGTGCGCAACACGCCCGCTGCATCATCCATCTCAGTTGCCGAATGCGCCATCGGTTTGATGTTCAGTATCGCACGCGCAATCCCCGCCGCCAACGCTTCCATGAAGAACGGCGAATGGGACAAGAAGTCATTCTCCAAAGGCATCGAACTCGAAGGCAAAACACTCGGCATCATCGGCATGGGCCGCATCGGAACCTGTGTCGCCGAAAAAGCCGGCAGCCTCGGCATGCGCGTCATCATGGGTTACGACAAGTTCCCCGACAAAGTCAAAGCCAAAGGTTTCCAACTTCGTGAACTGAATGACGTGTTCCAAGAGAGCGACATCATCTCCATGCACATTCCGAAAGCCAAGGATGAGCCTGCAACGATCGGCGCGAAGGAACTCGCCATGATGAAGTCGGGCGTGATCTTGATTAACACCGCACGCGGCGGCGTGATTGATGAAGAAGCCTTGCTCGCGGCGCTGAATAGCGGCCACGTTTACGGCGCAGGTATTGACGTCTGGGTCGGCGAGCCTAAACCGCGCCAAGACTTAGTCGCACATCCCCGCGTCGTCGCCCTGCCCCACATCGGTGCCCAGACCCTCGAAGGTCAAGGCCGCGTCGGTGACGAAGTCGCCGAAATCCTGAAAGACTTCTTCCACAAATAAGTACGCTAAGTCCGGCAGGTTGACATCGGCATCAACTCTGCTTATTTTGATAGAGTGGGTCCCGCCGTTCGTCACCTCTCACAGGTGCAGAACGATGGTCTCCAAGTTTCAGCATATCCCTTTGTCTTTGCTGCACTTCGGCTCCGAAGTGCATTGCTTGCTTTGCCTGCCATCTGACAAGAGGAAACCCATGTTTATTAAAGCCTTCCATCGCGGACTCTCTCCTCGGTGGAAGGTTTTTACTTTTTTTAACGAAAGGGGAATAGAATGACTCGCTTAACTCTCGCCCTCCTAATGTATGCCTCTCTCGCCTCCGCCCAGCCCTGGCAATGGCAGCAATACCAAGGCACCTTCTGGCACCAAGCACCGGACTTGCCACCTATTGACTCAGAAGTACTCGGGGACTATTGGATGAGGTTTGCAGCCTGTGGCGACTTTAATGGAAATGGTCGGGACGAAATTAGTGTAAGCTATACTTTTTATGAAATGAGTCCAGATGGAGATCCGCAAGAATGGAATGAATATTCATTCCCTCAACTCTTGATTGGGAGCGGGGAAACACCATTATATTCACAGGCTGTTAATTTAGATAGTGACAACTTTGATGAGCTTATCATATATTCTCGACTTGAAGGTTCTCCGTTTACACCCTTCATTCGTGCTTATGACCGCACAGACGAATCACAATATTTTGAATTATCGGAAACACTTCTTGAGTCCCTCGCCTTTCCCGGCTTTCCTTCACCCAGTATGTTCGGAAACTTTGATGGAGATACTCTGCTGGACGGATTTGTTCTGACAAGTGCTGGGTTGCAGTATTATGAGCGCGAGAACGGTTCTTGGATTCTGCGCGAAACTTTTAATGTACAGCCATACTCGGACTTCCCCTTTTATCTCGCCGCAGATGTCAATTCGGACGGTGATATGGAAGTCGGCTTCTATGAACCGGGCATCGACTGCAATTGTCTGTGGGGCTGGATATTCGACAGCCGGAATGATTCCATCTTTGTACACCAATACGATTTCGATGTTCTGCTCTATCCCGGCGACTACGACGGCGACGGCAATACGGAATCTTTCATGGAAGGTTCTGAATTATCATTGCCGTCAACGCTTGTCAGACTTTCCGCAGGCGAACCCTTCGCGGCTACCGAACTTGCAAACCAATGGGAAGCAAACTCGCCCGTCGTGTTCAGCACAATGACGAATGGAACAAACAGACTCTACGGATTTCTCAATGGCACCCGATTTCAATGGGGCTCGTGGGATATCGTTCCAGCCGGTTACACGATGCAATGGTCTGACTCAACTTGGGATTTGGTCGGTGATGGTTCGTGGTACGGCAACGTCTATGAAGGCAACACTGCTGATATGGACAGCGACGGGGACAAGGAGTACATCTATCGCATGCTTGCGGCGGATTGGTTTGGTCCTGACCGAGTTGTTTGGTCAATAGGTTCCGGAAACTTAGAACGCTTCTTCGACAATCCAGACACACTCTTCACCAATCCGCGCATCGGCGATGTTGAAGGAGACGGGGTCGGCGAACTCGTCACGCGTGTGGCTTCCGGCGCGCCGGTTGGATTATACTTCTATGAACTCGAACGCGTCGGCACTGTAATTGTCGCACATCACAAGCCCTACTTGTCCGAGGACTTGCCAACCAATATCACCGAGTTCACGCTCGCCGATATTGACAACGACGGGCAAGCCGAGTTGTTCATCAACACGGGATTTTGGCGCGTGTTCTTCTGGCGCAATCAGCATTGGGACGAGTACACCGGAATTCTACCGACGGGAATCGGCTTGAATTTGTATTTTGCGGATTTTGACGGCGACGGCGATCTTGACGTGTTCTCGCAGAACGGCGTTTGGATAAGCTTAACCCCCTCCGCCGCTGATGATCCTGTCGCCACACCGTCGTCGTTCAAGCTTTCGTCATATCCCAACCCCTTTAACGCACAAACGACCATCACCTTTGATCTGCCGCGTGCGGGAGAGGTGACGCTCACGCTCTTTGACGTGCTGGGCCGCGAGGTTGAAACGCTTCTGCATGAAAAGATGAACGCAGGCTCGTATGCACTGAACTACTCCGCTTCCGCACTGCCAAGCGGCGTCTATTTTATTCGATTTGTGTCGAACGAGATTAACGCCACACACAAACTGCTTCTGCTGAAGTAAGGAAGTTCGACCATGTATGCAATTATATTTGTGCTTTTATCCGTCACCACGTTGTTTGCCCAGCCGTGGGAGTCATCGGCAATTAGTCTAACGCCGCAACCGTACACAACCAATTGGTCTCAACTGCATGTGCTGCCGGTCGCCGACGGACAAACTGCAATTGCTTCGAGTCGGTGGGATTGGCCACCGGTCGCCATGTATGACTCACTTGGCCATGAGCTATGGTGCAACTGTGGGGATGATTTGAGTGTTGAGATGAGACGACCCCATTCGCTTGGACTATTCAATCAATCGTCAGGGTTCGTAGCAATGTTCTATTCCGATATTCTCGGAGATCCCGAGTCTGCCTTCGGTTGGGAATTTGGCGAGCCTTCTGGCGCTCAAGCGATAAACTTACACCGAAGGTCTGATGCCCTTTTTGCTCTTAACGACGGCAACAACAGTTTTTTCCTTTGCAGATATATTAATAACTCCAAGTACTATTTTGTCGCGGCGGCCTCGGACTCAGGCGAGCTTTGGCAGATCCCACTTTATAGAGATGATTGGACGGATATTCCAATCGACTTTTGTATTTCGACCGGACACGGCATTGCCTATGTCTGCAATCATGAAGTCATTGACTCGTGCCTTATTGCACTCAATACCATTTCCTCTGATGGCGCAATTGGTCGTTCGCAGTTCTTGCAAGAAGACTCCATACATGTTCCCGTGAGAGTCGCACAAGACAATGTCGCCGCTTGCTGGGCTATTGGAGTACAAGATTCGGATGTGTCAAGTAACGATCTTTATCTTTACTATGCTGAGGACTATTCCTACCACACTATTCCACTCGGGTTCTCTATCCCGCCCGTTACGACCGGCAATATCCCGACTTTGCACGCGATTCCTTTTGGCGATGGAATCATGATTGCCGGAGAAGCAGAACTTGAATCCGGTGAGCATTGCTTATTCACTCTAACGTATTCAGCTTCTGGTGCTGCCCGAATTGATACTATCTTGGGTTACGAGAAGATGCTCGATATTGCGGCTAACGGTTACGACTACACAGCCGCCGTCCGCGAGACGCCTACAAGCGTGATTCAACTATTGCGCGCGCGTTCGCTCGTCTCAGCCGCAGATGATCCCGTTGTCGCGCCGTTATCGTTCAAGCTATCGTCTTATCCCAACCCCTTCAACGCACAGACGACCATCACCTTTGATCTGCCGCGCGCGGGGAATGTGACGCTCACGCTGTTTGACGTGCTGGGCCGCGAAGTTGAAACGCTGCTGAATGAGAAGATGAACGCAGGTTCGCATACACTGAACTATTCCGCTTCCGCATTGCCAAGCGGCGTCTATTTCGCCGCGCTGAAATCGGGCGGCGTTTCGACTACACAAAAACTGTTACTTTTGAAATAGCAACCTTGCTCAACACAACCTGGGGAGAAGAATCATGAAGACTCTCACACTCGCACTGTTCTCGCTCATGCTTGGAACGCAACTTTTTGCGATGGACAATTTTTTCTGGCTGACTCAATTTGAGACTTCGCAGCAATTTCCGGGCGATATCTCACGATTCTTCGGACGAGATACGTTGTGGGGACCCGTGCATTCGAACGATTGGATCGCGACGCAGAATGTTGGGGGCCTGCCGACATCTTATGTGCGTGTCACCACTTCCAAACCGAATTTCAGAGCAGGGAGTCCAAACCCTGCCATGCATTTTCTCGGTGGCGCTCCAGTCTTCAATGCGCGTGAAATCCCCTTCCCCGCATCTTTGATCTATTTGCGGCAAACTGCGCAAGCGCAAAACCAATTCTTGATTGTCGAAGGCCACGAGTGGTACGGTAGTGTCAACGGTGATCAGGTGCGTTTCTACCACTACCCTGAAGGAACAGCACGGGATACAACTACAGACGAGTTTGTAGATTTGGCACTCAATTCGTTTCGCACGGTGATCTTCGTTGATGGACGGCTTGACCTGCGCGGCGTGCTTGCGGTGCAAGGGTGTCAGCTTTTGCTCGGATGCAGTCAGGACATTCGCTTGGTGGATAACCTAATGATTGAAGGCACGAACACGACCAATGGCTCCTTGCCTGCGGGAGTGACCTCGCGCATTGCTATCGCATCAGAGCACAACATCGTCGTGGCCAACACGTGGGAGAATGGCCGTGAAAATAAGACCGGTACTCCACCGAATAACCGTGACATTGTTGTGACCGGCTACATCTTTGCAATTGGCGGTTCATTTCAATTCGAGCAAATGAACGATGTGAACGACCCCTACATTTCACCTACGAACCCCGATGAGCGCGGCAATTTGGTGATGACCGGCGGCATTACACAGTACTATCGCGGTTATGTGCATCGCTCAAACCGCGGCGGCACGGGTTACAACAAGGTCTATCACTACGACGAACGCAACCGCCGCTGGCGCACGGGCGTGTTTGAGCCGATTGATCCGTTTGAAGAAGATGTGATTTCTTCCGATGTTTCTGATCCGCTGTTCCCGAAGCGGTTTATGCTGAACGTCGCACCCAATCCGTTTAACGCAAGCACAACGATTCGCTTCACGTTGCCATCGGCAGGCATGGTGCGTGCGCGTGTGTTTGATGTGCAGGGCCGTGAAGTCATGCAGCTTGTCGATCAACAATACGCCGCCGGAAGCCACGTTCTGCAATTCGACGGCGCGGCACTGTCGTCCGGTGTGTACTTTCTGTCGTTCCAATCGGCAGACAATGTTTCAACACATAAACTGCTGCTTTTGAAATAGCATCTTCAATTGCTTCTCTGGAGGGAAGGCAAATGAAAACTATTCTGATTGCGTCGGCATTATTAACGCTCATAGTTGTATCTCAGCAATCACACGCGATAAATTACGCGTGGCTGACGAACTACGAGACTTCCGCGAATTTCCCCGGTGACATTGTCTACTTTTATGGCACTGACACGCTTTTGGGGCCAGTGCATTCAAATGACTGGATCGCAACGCGAAATTTTCAGGGGTTACCCGTATTCTATAGCTCGGTGAGTACGACTAAACCGGCGTTTCGCACAGGTAGCCCAGATCCGGCAGGTATTTTCTTAGGTGGGGCGCCGCATTTCAATACCCCTCGTATAGAATTGCCCCATTCATTGGAGCACATCCGCGATGCTGCCATTCAGTTCAACTCGTTTATGAGCATTGACGGACAGGAATGGTACGCGAGCATTCGGGGGGATAGCCTTGTGTGTTACTATTGGCCTGAAGGCACTATGCTGGATACGACTTACCACTCTTCGATCACGCTGGACCTTGAACACATCTCGCATGTGTACTTCGACGGTAAAGTGGATGTTCGTGGTGAGCTTCGAGCTGAGGGTCTAATGCTGGTGATTGGATCCAATCGCAACATACGAATCCTTGACAATGTTATCCTCGAAGGAACAGATCTCACGACGGGTATACTGCCTGACCCCGCAACATCGGCAATCTGTCTGGCAAGTGAAAACTGGGTTATTGTCGGAAATACTTGGGAAAATGGACGTGAAAACAGAGCGCAAGGGGCCAGTGTTGTGATCACGGCGCTCATCTTCGCGCTGCGCGGATCGTTTCAGATTGAACAAATGAATGATGTCACCGATCCCTATATTTCGCCTGTTCAACCTGATGAACGCGGCAATCTCATCGTTAACGGCGGCATAACACAGTGGAGACGCGGATACCTGCATCGCTCAAATCGAGGTGGAACAGGCTATAATAGGATCATTCGGTATGACACTCGCTTGCGCGATTGGAACCCCGGAGTTGAAAACCCAATTTACTATCACCCCAATCAAGACAGCTTGATTTTTGACGATACCCCAGTCGGTACCGCAGTTACCGATACGTTTCATTTCCACAGCGCAGTCGGACCATTCTCTGGCGCGTTGGCGACATATCCATTTTATACCAATGCTCCATACCAGCCAAGCGGCACTGTCGATATCCCGGTCAGCTTTACTCCACCCTCTGTCGGGACTTGGAGTGGCAATCTAACGTTCTTCGTTAGCGGTGCGTTTCGCAATGTTGTTTTGTATGGTCGCGGCATTCCAGCCGGCGGCCCGCAAATTATCTCAACAGACATTGTTCCGAATCCGTTCAACGTTGAATCGCGGATTCAGTTGGAGCTTGCGGGCGCAGGGCATTTACGCGCGATTGTTTTTGATATCTTGGGTCGAGAAGTTGCGCGCTTGGCCGACGCTGATTTCGCTGCGGGCAGGCACACGCTGCGCTTTGACGGCAGTTCGCTTGCCTCGGGCGTCTATTTTCTGAATCTGCAAACACCGCAGTCCGTGATGACACGGAAACTGCTGTTGTTGAAATAACTTCTTCAATTGCTTCTCTGGAGGGAAGGCAAATGAAATCCTCTTTGTTCGCGATATTGCTTGTTGGTGTTCTCGCCATTTCACAGAATTCGTCGGGAACGAACTACTTTTGGTTCACGCACGACGAATGTGCGCACGCGTTTCCTATCCCCGAAGAACCGTGTGATGTCGTCCGTTTCTTCGGTCGAGACACTTTGTGGGGGCCGATGAGAACCAATGGTTGCTTTGCGTTTCAGAACGTTCAAGGCTGGCCGATGTGCAATGACACAATCATCATGGGTTGCGATAGTTTTCTTGGGCCGCAGCCGCCTGTAGATTGCCCGGTCATCTTCAATGCACCCGAACTGACTTTCCCGGATTCACTCACCTACTTCAGAGAGAGTGCGAGCTATTACTCCGAACCTGGTGAGGAGTGGTACATCAGGATCGGTGGGTCGTCTGCGATTGCCTACCATTATCCGGAAGGAATAGAACTTGATACGTTAAGCGCACAACACTTTTCGTTTGTGATCAATGTGCGGACTGTCGTCTTCTTCGACGGCAAGGTCAGTATTCGCGGAGTAATGCGTGCATACGGCAACGGCTTGTATATCGGATGCAGTCGCGACATTCGCCTGATTGATAACGTGATGCTTGAAGGAACGAACATGACAACCGGACAATTGCCGCAAGGTGCCACTTCGAGCATCGTGTTGGCTTCAGAGGAAAACATTGTCATTGCTAATACGTGGCAGAACGGTCGCGAAAACATGACCGGCACACCACCCAACAACCGCGACATTGTTATCACCGCGTTCTTGTACGCGCTTAATGGAAGCTTCACGTTTGAACAGCAGAACGATGTTTGGGATCCGTACATTTGCCCGACTCCCCCTGCAACAGACGAGCGCGGGAATATCGTATTGGTTGGCGGTGTTACGCAATACGAACGCGGTTTTCTCCATCGCTCAAATCACGGCGGCACAGGATACAACAAGGTCTATCACTACGACCAGCGACTGCGCTACCGTCGCTTGGGAGTATTCGAGCCGTTTCTTCAACCGGATGACGATGACATCTTTTCTGATGCAACCGATCCCCTCTTCCCCGCGCAATTCACACTTGCGGTGTCGCCCAATCCGTTCAACGCCAGCACAACCATCCGCTTCACATTGCCGCAAGCGAGTAACGTGCGAGCAGTCGTCTATGATGTCTTAGGAAGAGAAGTTGCTGTGCTTGCAGATCGTCAGTTTGCCGAGGGATCACACACGATACAAGTTGACGGTTCCGCTTGGAGTTCGGGTGTTTATTTCTTATCTTTCAGTGCTGGTGGAAACAGATCCACGCATAAGCTGTTGCTTTTGAAATAGTTGCAAACACCTTGCTTTTGGGGTACCTTATGAAGATCTTCGCAAGTGTAATTCTTTCCCTGCTGATCGCCACGCAACTCTTGGCGATGGAGAACTATTTTTGGCTGACTGATTATGAGCATTCGCCACTACTCCCAGGCGAAATTCTTTTCTTTTGGGGGCAAGACACAGTACGTGGCCCCATGCGCTCGAATGATTGGATTACAACAAGAAATATACGTGGATTACCAACCTTTTACGTGCAACCAATCACTTCCATGCCTGGCTTCGGTCACACTTCACCAAATCCAGCTGCTCACTTTCGCGGCGGACCTCCGATATTTAATGCTCCTGTGATCGAGTTTCCTGATAGCCTTTTATGGCTCCGCGAAGCTGCAAAAAACCAAAATAACTTCTTGGGTGTTCCAGAATACAATTGGTACGGTAGCGTTCGGGGCGATTCAATCTGGATGTTTTATTCAGACCTTGGCGAGCCAATTGATACTACTGACGCGGCGATTGTGATTGGTTTGAGAAACTTTTCAAAAGTCTTGTTTGTAAATGGACCTTTGTCCATACGTGGTGTGCTTGATGCAAGTGATTGTCAGCTCCATGTAGGTTGTAGCCGAGATATTCGCCTTGTAGATAACCTCATAATTGACGGCACCAATCTTGCTTCAGGAGAATTGCCTGCGGAAGCCACTTCCCGAATTGCGATTGCATCGGAACAGAGTATTTTAGTGGGCAATACTTGGGAGAATGGACGCGAAAACAGTGCGATTGACTCCGACATTGTTGTGACCGCGTTATTGTTCGCACTGCGTGGCAGTTTTACGTTTGAGCAGCAAAACGACATTGGCGACCCTTATATCTCGCCTACAGATTCTGATGAACGGGGATATGTAATTCTAACTGGTGGAATTACTCAGCGGTATCGAGGCCCTACGCATCGCGCCAATAATGGGGGTACAGGCTATAGCAAGCGTTACAACTATGACGAACGCCTTCGCCATTGGCGCACCGGTGTCTTTGAACCTCTGAATGATAACGAAGACGAATTCACTCCCGTCTCCGATCCCCTCTTCCCTGCGCAATTGACACTCGCGGTATCGCCCAATCCGTTCAACGCCAACACGACCATTCGCTTCACATTACCGCAAGCGAGCAACGTGCGCGCAGTCGTCTATGATGTCTTAGGCCGCGAAGCTGCAAAACTTGCAGATGCATCATTCAACGCCGGAAGTCACCAGCTTTCATGGAATGCAGTAGAACAGGCAACGGGCGTGTACTTCCTGCGGCTTGAAACACTTGGGCAAATTGAGACGCGCAAGTTAATGCTAATCAAGTAGTGTGATTCAAACGGGCCATTGCCGGTCTGGAGACCGACAACG
>Ga0154020_10002935_pt1 | contig 20716 bp, 13 predicted proteins | sample Klosneuvirus_201_FD_109709 | JGI IMG/M metagenome (GOLD analysis project Ga0154020, IMG submission 109709) | Active sludge microbial communities from wastewater, Klosterneuburg, Austria - Klosneuvirus_20160825_MG | ecosystem: Engineered > WWTP > Aerobic digester > Activated sludge | place... | reverse complement strand
TCGTAAAGCGGGAATCAGGCAATTTTGTGAGCTACTATTTTTGTATGAAGCACTGATTGTGCATTGTCTGATCAAGAAAACTGAACCGATATCATCCAAAATCGTGAAATTTCCGACGATTTGCAATTTCAAGCGGATGCTTTTTAGAGTAAAATCCCCTTTTTACCATGAAATTTGCTACTTCTACGGAGAAAATCAAGCCTTTCGTCAAGTTTGATTGATTCCGCAGGCTGTAAATGGCATTTTGAACTTCCTCAATAATCAAGTTATTCTCCATGCACATCAAAAATTTATTCAAGGCTTTTTCAGCTTTTTTAATTTTCTGTTTGTTCTTCCTGGTCATTCAGGTTAATGAATCGAAGGCTCAGTTGATCATCAATGAGATTCAATCTTCAAATATCCGAACCATCACTGATCAGAATGGAGAATTTGGTGATTGGGTGGAACTTTTTAACTCCGGAACCACCTCGCTTAATTTGAATGGCTACGGATTAAGTGATGACCCTGACAAGCCCTTACTCTTTCAGTTTCCGGACATGACAATTCCTGCTCAATCAAGGATACTTGTATTCGCAACAGATACAAACATTACGGATGTAAACTCGCATTGGGAAACCGCAGTTAATTCAAACAGCACATGGAATTATCGGGCAAATACAACAGCTCCACCGGATACCAATTGGAGAAACCTATCATTTAGTTCAACTTGGTCAAGTGGAACCGGAGGAATTGGATTTGGTGATAGTGATGATGGCACATCAGTCGCCACTTGTGTTTCTATTTACAGTCGTAAAACATTTAGCATTCCCGATATTTCAAAAATAAAGGGAGCCATTTTGAATATTGATTTTGATGATGGGTTCGTAGCCTATCTCAATGGTGTAGAAATAGCCCGAATGAATGTAGGGACTACAGGAATTCGTCCGGCATGGAATGCTCTAGCATTGGCAGCACACGAAGCAAAGATGTATAGCGGAGGAGTTCCCGACTCTATTTATATTGACAAGGCATTGCTCATGTCCATTCTAAGAAATGGCACAAACGTTCTGGCACTTGAAGTACATAACCAAACCAGTACGAACAACGATCTTACTTGTCGGCCTTGGTTGAGTTTTTTAGTGGCTGATGAAGCAAATTATTTTGGCGCTACGCCTTCATTTTTCAAAACTCCGGGTAAGCAATACCTTCATGCTGCATTTAAAATCAGCAGGACAGGCGAAACGATATTTTTATCGAACGCATCAGGAACAATCATTGACCAGAAGAATTCAGGGATTCTGGAATCAGATAATTCAGTAGGAAGAAATCCTGATGGAAGTTCTACCTGGTGTTTATTTGGGACTCCTTCACCCGATGCCAGCAATAATTCTTCTTCGTGTGCTTCGGGTTATGCTTCCAGTCCTGTGTTCTCCTTGGGCGGAGGATTCTACGGAACTTCTCAGATGTTAAGCCTCTCCAGCAGTTTTCCCGGAGCACAAATCCGCTATACCATCGATGGAAGTGAAGTAAAGAGTACATCCACATTGTACACAAGCGCCATTCGACTTGATACAAGTGTTACCGTACGTGCGGCTGTATTTGCGGCAAATAATTTGGCAAGCCCTACACAAACCAATACATACTTTATTAAAGTTAATACGCGATTGCCTGTATTTTCACTCACCACAGATCCGTCGAACCTGTGGGACTACAATACCGGAATATTTGTGCTTGGTCCCAATGCAGGTTCGAGTAATCCGTATTGGGGAGCAAATTTTTGGCAGGACTGGGAGAAGCCAATCACACTGGAATATTTTGATCGTTCAAAAAACAGGGCTTTCAAATTTAATTCAGGAATGAAAATTACCGGGGGGTGGTCCCGCAGTGCGCCACAGAAGAGCCTGGAAATTATGCTGGGTGATCGTTACGGACAATCAAAACTTAATTACTCTCTTGAGGAATCTGTAAAACCATGGTTGGATAAATGGGATGATTTTATTTTGCACACCACTGGAAATGACCGCAACCTTTGTAAGATGCGTGATCCTTTGATGAACCGATTGTTAAAGGGAACAAACAATGATTACCTGGCATATGAACCTTGCATGGTATTTATAAATGGGCAGAATTGGGGTATATATTATATCAGGGAGAATGATGATCATCATTGGATTGAAAGCAACTACGGATATAAAAAAGATGAGGTTGATTTGTTGAAGGAAAGTTATTTTTATCCGGGAATAGAAGTGAAAAAAGGAACGGACGCCGCTTTCTTTACCATGTACGAGTATGCAATGAATACTTCTCCTTCCAGTCCTGACTTTTATACTACGATGGCATCCTACATGGATATTGAAAATATGGTTGACTATTTTATTGCTGAAACGTACTATCCGAATGATGATTGGATGGGCGGAAGCAATAATAATTTAAAGTTGTGGAGACCAAGAAAAGAGGGTGGAAAGTTCCGTTACCTGATTTATGATCTCGATTTTGGTTTTGGATACTCCGGAACTGTAAGCAATAATATGTTGGCAACAGCACGCAATGCATCACCCCACAACTATAACTCGGATTTATTTAAAGTACTTAGCAATAACAGCACCTATAAGCGTTATTTTATTAATCGTTATGCGGATTTAATCAATACGACGTTTCAGCCATCGAACGTAGAAGCGATGGTGAATTTATTCAGAGATTCCCTAAAGTATGACATGCATTTTCAATGGCAAGCCTGGGGAAGTGATTCGGCTAACTGGGTGAGTAAGATCAACAGCATGCTGACATTTAGCAGCCAACGACCTGCTTATGCCCGGAATTTTGTGCAAAGTGAATTTGGTTTAACGTCACAAGTTACCCTAACCATTCAAGCTCAACCTGCAGAAGCGGGCAGAATTCAAATCAGTACTATAACACCTACAACACTTCCATGGACAGGAGTTTATTTTAATGGTAATCCTGTTACTATAACTGCCATACCAAACCCTGGATATTCATTTGATCACTGGAGGTCTAATGTTGTAATCAATCAAAATAATTACGACCAAAGTGCGACATTAAATTTCACTAATAACGATGTCATTACCTGTTATTTTACGGGTTCTGCAGCAGCTGTAGACATTGCATTCTCTGAAATAAATTATAACAGCAAAAGTGATTCTGATGCAGGTGACTGGATTGAATTGAAAAATAGTGCAGCTTACACATTAAATCTTTCGGGCTGGAAATTCCGTGACGAAGATGATCACCACATTTACGAATTTCCAACAGGGACAACTATTTCTCCGGGGGCGTATTTAGTTTTGGCATCAGATCTTACTAAGTTCGGGAATAAGTTTCCAGCCGTGCAAAATGTCCTTGGTGATTTTGGTTTTGACTTTGGTAATGGCGGCGAAGATTTACGATTGTTCAATCATTCTGATTCCTTGGTAGCTTCCGTCTATTATCAGGATCAATTGCCTTGGCCTATGGAGGCTGATGGGCAGGGTTATACTTTAGAGCGAAAAGATTTATATCAGAGTGCAGCTAATGGTACAAACTGGGTTGCCGGTTGCTTAGGAGGGTCACCGGGTGGGCCGTACCTTGCACCGAATGTATCAGTAACTGCATCAGGCTTATCAACGTTTTGCCAGGGGGACAGTCTTTCTCTGCAGGCGAATGCCTCTTCGGGGGCAATCTTTCAATGGATGAGAAATGCTCAGGATATTTCTTCTGCCAACGAAGGCATATACAAACTCTTTAGCTCGGGAACTTATCAGGTTAAGGTGACAGCCAATGGTTGTTCAGCTCTCTCGGATACGGTTCAGGTAAATGTTTTACCAATCGAAGAAATTATTTCTACATCTTCCGCTCAACGATGTGATACGGGTTCTGTGCATTTAAGCGCCAATTCAACCTCAGGTTTAAAATGGTTTGACAGGGCCACTGGTGGAACGGAATTATTTAGCGGTTCTGTTTTTATAACTCCGGTATTAAACCAAACGACTACATATTATGTGCAGGCGAGTGGTGCTTGTGTTGGACAAAGACATCCTGTCAATGGTATTATTCTTCCGGTCAATTCTCTTCCGCAATCACAGGATGTTGAACGTTGCGGGCCTGGAACGATTACGCTAAGTGCAAGTGATAGTTCAAGCATACGTTGGTATGACAGCGATTCCGGTGGAAGCTTGTTGGCCACTGGAAGTGATTTGCTCATTTCATCGCTACAGCAATCCGGCATCTATTATGTCGAAGCAGGAAATGTTTGTCCCTCGGCAAGACTTGCAGTCCATGCCAATTTGATACCGCTTACTTTGGCACCACAAGTATCAAACGTGAGTCATTGCGGACCTGATGCGATTACTTTGACAGTAAATGATACCACAGCAATCCGCTGGTATGATGCCGTATCCGGAGGTACTTTGTTGCAGACAGGAAATACCTATATGACACCGGTTATTTCGCAATCAACTACATATTTTGTTGAGGCTGGAGATATTTGCCCAAGTTCGCGTGTATCTGTTGATGCAATCATCAATCCCGTCGCCTCTGATCCGCTTGTTACAGATGTACATCGTTGTGGTGTCGGAGTAGTAGGCCTCTCGGCAGTCGCAGCTGATTCATTATTTTGGTATGATGCACCCGGAGGGACATTGTTGCATTCCGGAAACACGTACAATACTTCTTCACTCAATCAGACAACAATCTATTTTGTTCAGGCAGGAACAGCTTGTCCAAGTGCATTAGTATCAATTCAGGCAATTATTGATTCTATAACAGATGATCCGATTATCAATGATGTTGAGCATTGTGGCTCAGGTGCTGTTACATTGAATGCAAATTCCGGTTCTGATATTTCCTGGTATGATAGCCCTGGCGGTAATTTGTTGAATAGTGGCTCAAGTTTCAATACTCCCGTACTTACACAGAATGCAATATATTTTGCTCGTGCGGGCAATATTTGTCCAAGTGCCTATGTGCCGGTACAGGTAACAATTCATGATCTCCCTCTGCCTGATTTAGGAAATGATACTATCATTGCTTCCGGAACTCAGTTGATGCTTGATCCGGGTCAAATTTATGTAAGCTATCTGTGGTCAGATGGAAGCACGGGCTCCACCTTGAATGTGCAGACTGACGGTATTTATTTTGTTTCCGTTTCAGACAATCATTCCTGCTCGGCATCTGACTCAATTAGTGTTACAGTACAGCTGAGTACAAGTATTGTTTCGACCAAGCCGGTTTCAGACTTTATTGTCTATCCTAATCCTGCCAGTTCGATAGTCTATGTTCAATTTGAAGAAAGCGATAAATCAGGAATGATACAATTGATTGATGTATCAGGAAGAGTAATGAGACAACAAATAATTGCGAAGAATGAACTATTCTTGAAAATGAATACTGAAGGACTCGCATCAGGTTTGTATCAATTGCAAGTTATTTATACAGACGAGTTATTAAATAAAACGCTGGTCTTGCATTAAAGCATTTGCTGCAGCCTTATGCAAAGAGAATAGAAAATACTTCTTCGACTTTTGAGACAGCAACGACTTCGATTGTCTTGAAGCGGGATTTATCTAATCCTTTGAGGTTGTATTTGCTCATAACAATCTGACTGAAGCCCATTTTTTCTGCTTCACTTATTCTGTTTTCGATTCTTGTGACAGGACGAATCTCACCACTTAAACCAACTTCGGCAGAGAATGCTATTTTGGGATTGATGCCGATGTCTTCGTTTGAAGAGAGGATGGCACAAATAACAGCGAGATCTATTGCCGGATCTTCGACTTTAATACCTCCGGCAATATTTAAGAAAACGTCTTTTGCTCCAAGTTTAAATCCACAGCGTTTTTCGAGAACTGCTAAAAGCATACTAAGCCTTCGAAGGTCAAAGCCTGTTGATGATCTTTGTGGTGTGCCATAAACTGCGGAGCTGACTAATGCCTGAGTTTCGATAAGCAATGGTCGAACACCCTCCATTGTAGCAGCGATAGCCACGCCGCTTAGCATTTCTTCTCTTTGTGCGATGAGTATTTCGGATGGATTACTTACTTCTCTTAATCCGGCACCTTGCATTTCATAAATTCCAAGTTCGGCAGTTGAGCCGAAGCGGTTTTTAATCGCACGTAGAACACGGTACACGTGGTGTCTGTCTCCTTCAAATTGCAAAACAGTATCGACCATATGCTCAAGAATTTTTGGACCGGCAATCATTCCGTCCTTTGTAATATGGCCAATTAAAAATACCGGTGTGGAAGATTCTTTTGCAAAGCGTAAAAGTTCTGCTGTGCTTTCTCTGATTTGTGATACACTTCCCGGGGAAGATTCTATTTTACTGCTGAATATAGTTTGTATGGAATCAATGATAAGCAGGTCCGGATTCAATTCCGAAATCTGATGAAAGATATTTTCCAGTGATGTTTCGGTCAGTATAAAAAATTGTTCATTCTTCATATTCACACGGTCAGCGCGCATCTTAATCTGAAGCTCGCTTTCTTCTCCGCTTACGTAAAGCACTTTTTTGTTTTTTAACTGGAGGGCTAACTGCAAAAGAAGAGTTGATTTGCCAATCCCCGGTTCACCACCCATTAACACTAATGATCCGGGAACCATTCCTCCGCCCAATACGCGGTGAAGTTCTTTGTCCGGAATATCAATTCTGCTTTCTGTATTTTCGGAAATTTCCTGTAGCAAAATCGGTTTAGCTGTTTTCTCTTTTTTTCCTCCCGGTTTTTTCCAGATGAGTTTTTCCTCTTTCGCCACAACTTCTTCTACAAAGGTGTTCCATTGTCCGCATGAGGGACAGCGACCGACCCATTTAGAAGATTGAACTCCACAATTCTGGCAGAAGAAGCTTGTTTTAACTTTTGACATAAGAATTATTCAGGGTATGAAATTAGGAATTATCTGCATAGGAGCTCATGCGAATGAAATAATCCGCTTTTAATATATTCAATGACAGTGTGGGATTCCGAACTCCGGGGAGATAAAATGGTCAGTGACTTATTCGTGTCCTTATCCCCGAATGGTTGTAATATAATCCTGAAATTTAAGAAATTGGATCCAAATCAAGCAGGACCAAAAAAGTCCCATGAAAAGTGCTGAAAGATTTAGTCCGAAAATTTATTTCCTCTTTTGGAATTCACGTTGTAGAATTCCTGAAGCACCATCATGATCGGTAGCAATGACTAAAAAGTCATCATCGAGAGAAACAACCTGCCATGTTCCATTGAGTTCATCAAGAAGAACTTTAAAGTTATCTATTTTGATTTCAACCTTAAGCATGCTCGTCTTCACTGTAAATGTTCCTGTGTCGTAGGGTACAGGATCAGCATTGTAGCTCGGTGCTTTATAGCGAACCACAGTGCCATCAGAAAAAATCCATGTCTCAGGTGGATTTGTACGTGGAATTGGAATAAGAGTCCAGCTCCCTTTCAACTGGTCGTTTATCTTGCTTTCAGACTTGAAATATTCAGTCTTGCCACAAGACCATGATCCGATCATTACTGTGATCGAAATCACCCATGATAGAAAATGTTTTGTTTTCATGGCGAGCTTTTTGTAAAGATAAAAGAAAATCTCATTCCTGAACTTTCCATCAGGTATTTTTCTGAGCATTTCTGATCTTTTGTTCAATCAAAGTAGTGGAATAGCCCGGTAAATAGTCCAAAGTCATGATTTTTCCGCCTTTAGCCTTTACAATATCAGCTCCTACGATGTCTTCAGGCTTATAATCCGCTCCTTTTACTAACACATCCGGTTGGATGATTTTAATGAGTTCATAAGGTGTTGCCTCTTCGAAAATAATAACTCTGTCAACAAAGTGAAGCGAGGCCATGACCAACGATCTTTGTTTTTCATCATTGATTGGGCGTTGCGGTCCCTTAATGTCTGAGACGGATTTGTCGCTATTGATACCGACTAACAATACATCACCTAAATCTGCAGCTTTGCACAAGTAATCAATATGTCCCAGGTGCAGAATGTCGAAACATCCATTGGTAAACACAATTTTTTTATCCATGAATCTCCACAAACCCAACTGATGGTTTAGTGTTGAATAATTCAGTACTTTATTTTGGATGATGTCAAACATGTTTTTCTGCTTTCTTACGTTGTGAAAGGGTCAACAATAGAAATGCCAACCCACCGAACAAAATTACTGTTAATGTTTGAGAGCTGTGCATTAAAGTCGCAAAAGCAAGTCCATGTTCATAGCTGATCCCATATAATAGCAGGCCTTGGGATACGAGGATGTGATAAGCGCCAATTCCACCCTGAACAGGGGCAGACATTCCCATTCCGCCAACAACCAGCACGAAGAGACCTGCCTCCAGGCTTAATCCGGAAGTAGCCGGAAGAGCGTAGAAGCAGATATATGACATGAAGAAATACATTGTCCATATCAGTATGGTATGAAACAAAAAGGCCATCGGACTTTTTAATTTCCGGATAGAGCGCAGTCCTTCAAGAATTCCTTTGAACATTGAAGAGATTTTACCGGCTAATCCTTGTTTTTGTACTTCATCTGTTTGTTTCTTTTTGTTCATTCTATAGAAGATGAACAAGGCCAGCAGAATAACTATTAAAATATAAAAGGTAGGTGAAGAAGTTAATTGTTGCATCTTTTCACCTAATGGTTTAAATAAATTTGCATTTAGAAAATTTCCAAGCCTGTCATAGGTGATGGCCGCCGTAAGTAATACACAAATCAATAAACAAATTACGTCTAGAGCTCTTTCAACTATAACGGTACCAATCAGAAGATCGAAAGGAATTTTATCGGACTTGCTTAATGTTCCGCAACGTGTCACTTCGCCAAGTCGGGGAATTGCCAGATTAGCAAGATATCCAATCATCAATGCGATGGAAGTTTTGTAAAGAGTAGGGGAGTAGCCTGATGGTTTGATCAACATATTCCAACGATGTGCCCGACTGGTAAATGCAATAAGGGAAGCGAGTACCGAAAGTAAAACCCAAAACATATTTGTTTCACGGAGCTCATTTAAGGTAGAGCTGATGTCGACGCCACGGAAAGCAAGCCACAAAAGTGCAATGCCGATACAGAGGAGAAAAATATACTTTAAACTGTTATAAATTCCGGATTTCAACGTAAATAGAATTATAGCTCAGAATTGTTTGCGCCCTGATATGCAAGATGAATGTTGGGTTTATACCTTAAGATTTTCAGAAAGTTCTGTGTCCTTTGTGCGATTTATTGATTTCCTTCTTTGATTTCTGTCACGCCTCCTGATATAATAAATTTCATCATGTCAGTTCCGGAGGCATCCAATGGTCGGATATTCTCACGTGGAAGAATGATTAGTTCTCCGGCAAAACTGTAGGAGAAGGGCAAGTAAACAGCGACCATTTCTTTACTGAGGCCTATTTCTCCCAGATCCTCCTGAGTAATAAATCCTATTCTGTTGATGTCGCTATCTTTTTCAAGTCGAACAAGAACCGGTTTGTTAAAACGTCGCTTCTCTCCCACGAAAGCCTCTACAAGATCTTTGACTGAACCGTAAATTAATTTTACCAGTGGGGCCTTGTCAATGATTAATTCAAGGTAAGAGAAGAGCGGATTCCGGATATATCGAACACCAATGTAACCTATTGCAGTTATGACGATGAATATGGTGAGCAGGCCTAAGCCCGGGATTTCAAGTTGCGAAAATCCGGGAATTTTTATTGGGATCTGAAATGGAAGAAGGCTGTCAACCCAAAGTATAGTTTTTATTAATACCCAAATTGTTACAGTGACCGGAACCACAAAGAGTAGACCTTGCAGGAAGAAATTAAGTGCTTTTTTCATTCTGATATTTTATTGCGTCAAAGATCGAAAATATCGTGCACGGAATTCTCACCGGGCTATCGTTTATTAAACAATCATCGATGATTATCTTAATGGCAAAATTGCTGTAAAGGGATCGATTTGAGAGGTTTTTCAATCGGGAGTTTAAGAATGTAAATTTTTACATTGAACTGGATAATTGCTTAATTTTACCTGCAGATCTAAGAATATGTATAAAATATTTTTTTTCAGTATCCTGATTTTTTGCGCAAACATTTGTATTGCACAGAAAACAATCAAAACATTTGAAAATGACAGTTGCCTCGTCATCAGCAAGGATTCCCGTCTTGATGATTTGATGAAAAGGCAAAAGCAGGAGAATCTGGAAAAGCAAAGTATGCCGGGTTATAGGGTGCAGATTTATTTTGGGGGTAACCGACAAAAAGCTTCAGAGATCAAAATGGAATTCAGCAATCAGCATCCTGATATAGCAGCCTACCTTACCTATCAACAGCCAAATTACAAAGTACGGGTAGGGGATTACAGATCACGTTTTGAAGCAAGAAAAATATTTCAGGAGCTTGAAGGAAAGTACCCGACTACTTTTGTTGTTCCCGACGACGTCAGGCTTCCGCCGCTCAAATAAATTGATGGAGCAGGTGCTTCTAAAAAATGCGCCAGGCTCTTATTTTCTAAGTCGCCCGGCGCATTTATATTCTCGTTAACTATTATTGAGATTCGATTCTGCTTATGCAAGCGTCCGTTTAACCTCGACTTGTTCATAGCCTTCGATGATATCTCCGGCTTTAATGTCGTTGAAGTTAGTGAGACTGAGTCCGCACTCGTAACCTGCTGAGACATCCTTCACATCATCCTTGAATCGTTTGAGAGAGGCAAGTTCACCACTAAATACCACGATACCGTCTCTTACTACGCGCACCTTTGTGTTACGCGTAATTTTTCCGTCAAGCACCATGCAACCTGCAATCGTGCCAACTTTCGGGATCTTAAATATTTCACGGATCTCGATATTTCCAACGATCTTCTCCTGAAATTCCGGAGCAAGCATTCCTTCCATGGCTTGTTTAAGCTCATTGATGGCGTTATAGATAATGGAGTAAAGTCTGATTTCAATTTGTTCCGTTTCTGCAAGCTTACGCGCATTGATAGAAGGACGGACCTGAAATCCAATAATGATTGCATTCGAGGCAGAGGCGAGCAATACGTCGGATTCAGTAATTTGTCCAACAGACTTATGGATGATGTTGATTTGAATTTCAGCCGTTGAAAGTTTCAATAAAGAATCGGCAAGGGCTTCGATTGAACCATCCACGTCACCTTTTACAATCACGTTTAATTCTTTGAAGTTTCCGATGGCCAAACGACGACCGATTTCATCCAGAGTGATGTGTTTATGAGTACGGATACCTTGTTCACGTTGCAACTGCAAACGTTTGTTGGCGATATCACGTGCTTCACGTTCGTCTTCCATTACATTAAACAAATCGCCGGCCTGAGGTGCACCCGTCATTCCCAGTACCTGAGCAGGGTAGGAAGGGCCAGCCTCTTTAATTCTGAACCCACGTTCGTTATAGAGTGCTTTCACGCGGCCGCTATAGCAACCAGCAAGAAGTACATCGCCAACACGAAGTGTCCCGGCTTGTACTAATACAGTCATTACATATCCTCGTCCTTTATCCAGCATGGATTCGATAACCGTACCGTTAGCACGTCGATTAGGATTTGCATGTAGTTCAAGCAATTCCGCTTCGAGCAATACTTTTTCAAGAAGCGCATCGATGTTTAATCCTTTTTTAGCTGAGATTTCCTGGCACTGGTATTTACCGCCCCAGTCCTCAACAAGGATATTCATTTTCGCAAGTTGTTCTTTGATTCGCTCCGGATTCGCTCCGTCTTTATCAACTTTATTGATGGCAAATACCATTGGTACATTTGCAGCCTGTGCATGGTTGATAGCTTCAACTGTTTGCGGCATCACATTGTCATCAGCTGAAATCACGATGATCGCGATATCGGTAACTTTTGCTCCACGTGCACGCATGGCCGTAAAGGCTTCGTGACCGGGAGTATCAAGGAAAGTCATTTGTTTTCCATTCTCCAGTTGAACGGCATAGGCACCAATGTGCTGTGTTATTCCTCCGGCCTCGCCTGCAATTACGTTTGCCTTACGAATATGGTCAAGTAATGAAGTCTTACCATGGTCAACGTGACCCATCACCGTAACGATTGGCGCTCTAGGAACCAGGTCTTCCGGTTGGTCTTCTTCGGTATTGATGGTTTCTGCTACGTCTGCAGAAACGAATTCTACTTCGAATCCGAATTCTTCGGCAACAACTTTCAGCGCTTCCGCATCCAGTCGTTGGTTTATGGATACAAACATACCCAGTGACATGAAGGTCGAGATTACTTCAGTCACAGACACATCCATCATCTTAGCCAGTTCATTCGCTGTTACGAATTCAGTAACCTTGATTGTCTTTTGTCCTGATTGTTCTTCAGCTGCAAGCTCCCTTTGTTCTTCAGCTCTTTCTTCACGACGCGCTTTGCGCATCTTGGATGACTTAGATTTTCCGCCACCGCTTAATCTTGCCAGTGTAGCTTTAATCTGGTCCTGAATTTCTTTTTCAGTAGGCTCAGCCTTTGGAGTGCTTGGAGTAAAACTGCCTCGCCCTCTTGGTGGACTGCTTGTACGGGCTGAATCACGCTTGTCCTGTGGAACAGGCTGAGCGCCGCTTTTACGGTCGGTACGTTTGCGTTTTTTCTTTCCTCTTTCTTCTACTGCACCGGATGATGATGCTACCGGCTTACGTTTTGCCGGAGCAGAAGGCAATTCTATCTTTCCTAATACTGTAGGTCCTGATAATTGTTTGAAGCTTACCCTGTGAATTTCATCTTTCGGAGCGTCCGGTTCAACTTCAGGTGGTACTTCAGGAGAAACCTCAGGAGATGTATCCGGACTATCAGTAGTTCCTTCATCCTTAGTTTCAGTTTCGGCAATTACTTCAGGAACTGTTTCTTCAACAGCTTCAACTTTAGCAATTACTGTTTCCGGTTCTGCGACAGGAGCCGCAGCAACAGGAGTTTCAATTTCCTCTTCCTCTTTACTTTTCTTCTTGGCGGTTTTCTTTGCAGGTTTTTCTGCTTTTGCTTTCTCTGCTATTTCTTCGTCAGCCTTTTTCTTTGCAGCAGCTTTTTTCTTAGCTGCCCCCTTAGCAGGAGTATCTTCTATTTCAATTTTACCAACAAGCTTTATTCCTTCTACCTTATCAGCTTTTGCCTTGATAACTTCTTTTTCCTTCTCCTTAACTTTCTCTTTAGCCTTAGGTTCGGCTTTGGCGGCAATTTTTTTCTTAGCAGGTTTTTCCTCTTTCAACATATCAGCAACGCTGATATTTTTGATAAGGACCTCGTTGTTCTCATCATCTTTCGGACCGCTTGGCTTTTTGCCATCTTCAGCATCAAGCACCACAGCGACGTCTTTGCGAAACTTGGTTTGGGCCAATTGCTGAGCTTCTTCCTTTGCTACCTTGTCACCTTGGAATTCCTTCAAAAGCAAGGCATATGCGTCATCTGGCAACTTCGTATTCGGGTTGCTTTCGACGTCGATTCCTTCATTCTTCAGGAAATCAACAATGTGATCAAGGCTAAGGTTAAATTCCTTAATCGCTTTGCTTAAACGGATTGACTTTGTTGTTTCTGCCATAAATTTTAATCAGCCTTTCAGGTATAAGCGCTAGAGCTCCTGCAAGGTAAGAATTATTATTGTTGACGCAGGCTCGCAAGGCGGCCTGGCGTCGGGATATTTTTATTCAAATTCAGACTTAAGGATGCGAATAACTTCTTTAATAGTTTCCTCTTCCAAATCTGTACGTTTCACAAGGTCTTCGATAGGGAGTTCAAGAACGCTTTTCGCTGTATCACAACCGATGTTCTTAAGCTCATCCAGAATCCATGGTTCGATCTCATCAGAAAACTCGTCGATGTCCACATCTTCACTGTCTTCATCTGTATCGCGATACACATCAATTTCGTAACCTGTCAATCTTCCTGCAAGTTTAATGTTGTTGCCGCCTTTACCGATAGCCAAAGAAACCTGATCAGGCTTTAAAAATACTGATGCACGTTTTTTCTCCTCATCAAGTTTTATCGTGGTAATCTTAGCCGGAGCCAATGCACGTGAAATGAAGAGGGGATTATTGGTGGTGTAATTGATAACGTCAATGTTTTCATTGCGAAGTTCGCGAACGATTCCATGAATACGTGAACCTTTCATTCCAACACAAGCTCCAACCGGATCGATGCGGTCGTCGTAACTCTCAACAGCAACTTTAGCACGCTCACCCGGCTCACGAACAATCTTTTTCAGAGTAATTAGCCCGTCAAATACTTCAGGTACTTCAAGCTCGAATAATTTTTCGAGGAAGAGTGGAGAAGTACGGGAAAGAATAATTTTAGGAGTACCATTGATCATTTCTACACGTAAAACCACAGCACGAACGCTGTCGCCTTTCTTGAAGAAGTCACTCGGAATTTGTTCGTTTTTTGGAAGGATGAGTTCATTGCTGTCATCATCCATTACCAATGTTTCTTTTTTCCAGGTCTGATAGACTTCTCCGGTGATAATTTCACCGACACGATCTTTATATTTTTTGAAGATGCCTTCTTTCTCCAATTCCTGTACCCGTGCCATCAGGTTCTGACGGGCTGCGAGTACAGCACGACGTCCGAAGTCTGAGAAACGAATCTTTTCAGAAAAATCTTCACCTACTTCAAAATCAGGTTCAACTTTGATGGCTTCAGAGTAAGAGATTTGAGTAGACTCATCTTCTACCTCTCCGTCCTCAACAATCAGGCGATTGCGGAAAGCCTCAAGGTCACCCTTATCAGTATTGATAACGATGTCAAAGTTGTCGGCAGTGCCGTACTTCTTCTTGATCATATTTTTAAAAACATCTTCCAGTATGCTCATCATACTGGCACGGTCAATGTTTTTGAGTTCTTTAAATTCTGAAAAGGCATCAACCAATTCAGCGTGCTCGTCTTTTTCCAGTGTCTTTTTCATTGATTCAAATGATTTTATCGAAAGAGAAGTTAACTTTTGTTTCTTTTATTTGATCGAAAGGTATTTCTACCTTGTTTCTTTTAATTTCTTTTTTCTTGCCGGTCTTTACGCTGATCTCTTCTTCAAGACTTAACACTTTCTCATCGGCTCCGAGAAGAGTCCCGTTTCGTTTCAGTCCATCAAAGGTAAGGACAGTCACCTTTTGGCCAATGCGTTTATGGAACTGTTTTAAAACTTTTAAAGGTTCTTCCATGCCCGGAGAGCCCACTTCCAATTCATGCTTCTCGAATACATCTGTATTTTCAAGTTCTTTTTGCAAAAATCGGTTAACGGCAATACAATCGTCCAGCTTCATACCATTTGGGTTGTCGAGACTGACAATGATTTTTGATGGGCTAACTTTTACCTCAACCAAAAAAATTTCAGTATCGAACAGCCTACTGCTCACTAAATCAACTATTTGTTCTTTTAAATTCATGCTATGCTAATAAAAAAGGGACCCGTGGTCCCTTTCCTTAATCCTTCTAAAATCCTGACAAAGATAGAAAAAAAATACTGCTCATCAAAGATGATTTTGACGATTTTCAGGCAAAACACAGAAGATAATTTTGGAGTCGAAAAAGGCTGTTTTTAACGTAAAATCAAGGGAAGTTATATTCCAAAAATGGAAGTATAGTCTCTCCTGAATTTCGATTTCAACAAGACAGGCGGATGCGACGGATTCAGGATGGCATAAAAGAAGAGAGATTGGGGTGAATTGTTATTGTTATCCTATCTCACGGTTTTTTTCAAATCTTTCTCCAAATCAAATTTTATCGGATCGTACCCCCATTATCAATGGTTTTAACCGGTGCAACAAAGGCCAATTCTCCTTTTGCATTTTCGGCCATGAGAATCATTCCTTGCGATTCAATACCCTTGATTTTTCTTGGTTCGAGATTGACCAGTATGCTAACCTGTTGTCCAACAATTTCTTCGGGTTTATAATCAGCGGCAATGCCCGACACAACTGTTCTTTGGTCGATCCCGGTGTCAATTATCAGTTTTAAAAGCTTGTCGGTTTTGGGAACTCGTTCGGCCGAAAGGATAGTTCCCACTCGTATATCCATTTTTTGAAAATCATCGAAGCTCGTGCTGTCTTTCGCCGGAGCAGGGCCTGAAGCAGCGGCTTCATTTTCTGCCTTGTTTGCAGCCAGTTTATCGATCTGCTTTTGAATTTCCGCATCTTCAATTTTTTCAAAAAGCAAACCTGCTTCAGCTAACTGATGTCCGGTTGGGAAGAAGGTTTTATTGTTTACTGCTTTCCATGACTTTGGAGTGAGGTTTATCATCCTCAACAGTTTCTGTGAAGTGAAGGGAAGAAAAGGCTCCATCAGATAAGCTAAAGCTGCAGTTATCTCCAATGATACAGTTAAAATTGTCGCAACTCTTTCCGGATTTGTCGAATGTATTTTCCATGGCTCCTGATCTGCCAGGTATTTGTTACCGGCACGTGCAAGGTTCATCAATTCGAACAATGCATCCCGAAATCTGAATTTTAAAATATTTTCTTCTATACGTTTAGGTGTCTCCCTGATCAGGTCAAGACAAGCCTGATCTTCAGCTGTGAGAGAAGCAGCTATCGGGACTTTAGAATCAAAATATTTCTGTGTGAGAACAAGTGTTCTGTTCACAAAATTCCCCAATATAGCAACGAGTTCACTATTATTTCTGGCTTGAAAATCCTTCCAGGTAAAATCGTTGTCTTTATTCTCCGGAGCCGTTGCACATAAAGTGTATCTCAACACGTCTTGTTTACCCGGAAATTCTTCAAGGTATTCATGCAGCCAGACTGCCCAATTACGGGAGGTAGAAATTTTTTCACCTTCCAAATTTAAAAACTCATTCGCAGGAATATTTTCAGGCAGAATAAATTCTCCGTGTGCTTTAAGCATGGCAGGGAAAATGATGCAATGAAAAACGATATTGTCCTTTCCAATGAAATGAAGAAGGCGTGTTTCTTTGTCCTTCCAATAAGTTTCCCAAGCTTTAGGATTCGATGTTTTTTCAAATAAAGCTTTCGTTGCTGAAATATATCCGATCGGCGCATCAAACCAGACATAAAGCACTTTTCCTTCTGCTTCTTTCAGTGGTACCGGCACCCCCCAGTCAAGGTCACGAGTTACGGCACGTGGCTGCAATCCCTGATCCAGCCATGATTTACACTGGCCATAAGCATTGTGTTTCCAATCTTTCTCGTGACTTTTTATCCACTCTTCAAGCCACTCCTTTTGAAAACGATCCAATGGCAAATACCAGTGTTTTGTTTTTCGGAGAATTGGTTTCTTGCCACTCAACTGTGAATGAGGATTGATTAACTCCGAAGGAGAAAGACTCTTTCCGCATTTTTCACATTGGTCACCGTATGCATTTGGGTTGCTGCAATTCGGACATGTTCCTGTGATGTAGCGATCCGCCAAAAAAGTCTTTGCTTCTTCATCGTAATATTGCTCCGTTGTTTCTTCGGTGAATATTTTTTTATCGTGAAGTGTGCTGAAAAATTCGGATGCAGTTTGGTGATGTACAGGTGATGAAGTTCTGTGATAAATGTCAAAGCTGACTCCAAAATCTTCAAAGCTTTTTTTTATGATACCATGATATTTGTCTACGACTTGCTGCGGAGTGATTCCTTCTTTACGTGCCCGTAAAGTGATAGGAACTCCATGTTCATCAGATCCGCAAATGTATTTTACATCTGCTTCCATAGCTCTTAGAAAGCGTACATAGATGTCTGATGGTAAATAGGCTCCGGCAAGATGGCCAATATGTACTGGTCCGTTTGCATAAGGTAATGCCGCTGTCACTAAGGTACGTTTCATATTCGTTTTATATTCCGTGAGAATCAGCATATAATAAGTTTAATGATCTCTCAATACTCATTCAGCTTTCAGCCACGACAAAATTCAATAACTTCGCGGCAAAGATAAGAATATGATTCGACCGCCCTATTTGAAAGCAGGTGATTCTGTTACGATTGTTTCAACCGCCCGAAAAGTTTCTAAAGCCGAATTAAAAATGGCTGCCGATACACTTCAGTCCTGGGGTTTAGATGTTAAATATGGAAAGAACCTCTTCAAATCCGACAGACAATTTGCCGGGACGGACGAAGAGCGTAGGGCAGATTTTCAGTCAGCATTAAACAGTAAATCAGCCGCAATACTTTTTGCCCGAGGAGGTTATGGAACGGTTCGTTTCATTGATCAGATAGACTGGAAACGATTTCAAAAAAACCCAAAATGGCTTATTGGTTTCAGTGATATCACCGCTGTTCATTCACATGCAAATAAAATAGTGGAAGTTGAGACGCTTCATGCGCCAATGGGACTTACCTTATCCAAGGTTAATACAAATTGCTTGAGTGTAATTAAGGATGCACTTTTCGGCCAACGCCTGCGTTATACGGTTTCTAAACAGACGGCTGCGATGGAAAAACTTAACCGTGCCGGTTCGGCAAGAGGGCAGCTGGTAGGGGGAAATCTATCGATGCTTCATACCTTGAGTGGAACACCATCAGATCTTGACTGCAGCGGCAAGATTCTTTTTTTAGAAGACCTTGATGAATACCTGTATCATATTGACAGGATGATGATGCAGCTTAAGCGCAGCGGTAAACTCGCATCCCTTGCCGGTCTTGTTATCGGTGGCATGACTGATATGAAGGATAATGATATCCCTTTTGGAAGAACAGCAGAGGAAATTATTGCAGAGGCTGTTGCAGAATATAGCTATCCCGTTTTTTTTGGATTTCCTGCCGGACATATCCCGAACAATTACCCATTGATTTTTGGCCGTGATGTTACGCTTAAAGTTTCAGATAAAATGTCACTCACTTTTCATTCCTGATGACCTCCAAGGAACTTGGCAGAATCGGCGAGGCGATGGCCACCAAGTATTTGCGTGAAAAGAGCTACACGATTCATGTCAGTAATTATATTTACGATCATGCGGAGGTTGACATCGTTGCTGAAGAAAATGGGATGCTCGTCTTTGTGGAAGTAAAAACCCGAATGTCGGCTTACCTGAGCGATCCCTCACTCCTGATCTCCCGGAAAAAGCAGAAGCAAATCATCAAAGTAGCCGACAATTACGCCCGCGAGTTTCATCCGGGAAAGGAATCCAGATTTGATGTCATTCTCATTATCACCAATGATAAGTACACGTCTCTGGAACATATTGTTGATGCTTTTTATCCTATGGTTTGAACGGTATAGAACGCAGATATGTCCGAATGTCGAATGCAATGAGAGAAGCGGACGCGTCTGTGTTCCATCAACCAATTCAAAAATAAACCACCAAAATCCCCTATAAATTCCCTATTTTTGCTGCTTACAAAATTCATTCATGGGAAAGTTTAGGAAAGCAGCGCCTGGTGGCCGAAAAGGCGGAACGGGCAAAAAAACTGCGGGAGCAAAAGCAGGAAGTCGCAAACCGAGCAAAGGAACTGGTCGTGGAAAAGGGCAGTCAAAATCCTATATTCCGGAAAAGGCCAATCCTGTGATCGGAAGGGGCACGAAACGGAAAAAATCTACAGGAAGGCCGGAAAGGCGAGACAATGAAGAAAGAACTTTTTCTCCGAGAAGAGAAAGTTCTGAAAGAGGAACTGAGCGAAAATCGAATACAGGTCTTTACCAGAGGAGAGAAGCAGGGGGAAGGCCAGACAGCCGTCCTTTTGATGATAAATCACGCGGACGTGATGGGGAAAGACCGGCTAAGGCAAAGGGTACCGATAAGCCATTCCCAAGAAGGGAAGATTCTGATAAACCCGAGAGAAAGAGTTATGGAAAGCAAGCGGGCAATTCCAGAGGCGATGAACGTCGTCCATTTGCGGGCAGAAATACAGAACGCTCTGCACGTCCCTACGACAGGAAAGAAAGTTCAAGCAAACCGAGAAAGGGTCGTTCCGAGGGAAAATTTTTCCGTCCGGGTGAAGACGATACAACTGAAAAGAGAAAACGTATAGGACAGGACGATAATTATAAACGTTCGGAGCCCGGTAAATACGAAAAAGCGCCTCGTGAAGAGGGAGAGAAGAAATGGAATCGCAAAGAGTCCCATGAATTATATGGGGATCGAAAAAAAAGCAATACACCTTTTCCTAAAAAAGAAAGTGTAAAGTTTGATCCTGCAGACGCAGAGGATGGTACGCGCCTAAATAAATATATTGCCAATGCAGGAATTTGTTCCCGGAGAGAGGCAGATGAGATGATCAAGGCCGGTGTTATTTCCGTTAACGGAGAAATCATCGTTGAGATGGGATTCAAGGTTCAACAAGGCGATGTAGTGAAATACAATAATGAAACATTGCGCGGTGAACGACTTGTTTACATCCTTCTCAACAAGCCAAAGGATTTTATCACAACGACCGATGATCCTGAGGAACGCAAGACAGTGATGAACTTAATTGTGAAAGCCTGTAAGGAAAGAGTGTATCCGGTAGGACGACTCGACAGAAATACAACCGGTGTTCTTTTGTTTACGAATGATGGTGATATCGCGCGTAAATTAACCCATCCTAGTTTTGAGGTACATAAAATTTATCAGGTTGAGTTAGACAAAGCGTTGAAAAAAGAAGACATGGAATCAATCACCAAAGGAATCACTTTGGATGATGGTCCGATTAAAGTTGACGAAATTGCATACGCTACTGAGTCAAGAGATGTTGTTGGCGTGGAAATCCACAGCGGACGTAACAGGATCGTACGACGCATTTTTGAACATCTTGAATACAAGGTAAAGAAACTTGACCGTGTAGTCTTCGCAGGACTCACCAAGAAAGATCTGCCACGTGGTCGATGGAGATTTCTTACAGAGATGGAGGTGGCGAATTTGAAAATGATTACGGG
>Ga0154020_10002934_pt1 | contig 20716 bp, 13 predicted proteins | sample Klosneuvirus_201_FD_109709 | JGI IMG/M metagenome (GOLD analysis project Ga0154020, IMG submission 109709) | Active sludge microbial communities from wastewater, Klosterneuburg, Austria - Klosneuvirus_20160825_MG | ecosystem: Engineered > WWTP > Aerobic digester > Activated sludge | place... | reverse complement strand
GCGGGCTTGGTCTCGAGATCGAAGCGGACCACTTCCTCGAACCACTGGTCGAGCGCGGGCACGTACGCGCGACCGACCGTCTGCGCCGATTCGTCGACGGCGAGCGTGACCTCGACCGTCGAGCCTTCGGGCAGATCGCGACCGATCTTGTCCGCGTGGATGTGCAGCACGCCGATCACCTTGTTGCGATCCGCGCGCGTCGACTCGCCTTGCACGAGCGGCACGTGAATCGCCTCGCCGGACTGACCGCGCTTGATCGACTTCGTCGTCTGGTGGGTTACCGTCTGCCGCGCCGGCAGCACCACCCCCTTCTTCAGGTACCAGTGGACGTTGTTGTTCGCGAGCATGATGCCGACCGACTGTGACAGCGGCGGCTTCGCGATCGAGAACCCGTGCAGGATCTTGATCGAGTCGGGCTCGGTCGCGAGCGGGTTGCCCGCGCCGTCGAACGCTTGCAGCGCGAACGCGTTGAGCTGGTTCGGCGCGAGGCGAAGATCGATCGCGAACGCGCCGTTCGGCTGCACCGCTGCGAGCGGCGCGCCTTGCACCTGGATCTTCAAGCCGGGCGGCGGCGGCACCGGCGAGGTGACCTTGCCGACGATGAGCGGCGTGGGATCCGTGGTCATCGGCTCGTACTCGAGGTGCAGCTCGATCGCCGCACCCGCGCGCTTCTTGCGAATGCCGACGGGGAGGCGCTGCGTCGATGCGAACAGCGCAGCGCCGCGCGCGACGATCGTCATCGGATCGACGTAGTGCTTCGCCTCGACACCGACGTCGAAGTGGATCTGGCGCGCGACGCACGGCGTGAGCGTGGGCCCGCCGACCATGACGAGGCCCGTGAGCTCCTTCGCGTCGATGCGATTGCGCTGCAGCAGCTTCTTGCACAGCGCCGTGGTGCGCTGGATCAGCGGCATCAGCAGATCCTCGAGGCCCTCGCGGTTCAGGTCGAACGCGGTCTCGGGGATCTGGAAGCGCGCCGCCTCGTCGGTAGACAGCGCGATGCGCACCCGCTCCGACTCCATCTTGATCCGCGCGAACGCATCGCCGTGCTTCGGATCGGTGCGCTTGAAGTCGCCGTGCCGACCCGCCTCGCGGATCTGCTCGATCGCCTTGCGCGCGATCGCGCGGTCGAAGTCGCGACCGCCGAGGTGGTTGTCACCGTCGTGATCGATGACCTGGAGGCGGCCGTCCTTGCAGCGAACGAGCGACACGTCGAACGTGCCACCGCCGAGGTCGTAGACGAGCCAGCTACCCTCGCGTACTTCGCCCGTGCCCGAGTGCGCGATCGCGGCGGCGATCGGCTCTTGCAGCAGCGGTGCGTGCTCGATGCCGGCGAGCGCGGCCGCGCGGCGCGTGGCATCGCACTGCGGCAGCTGGAACATCGCGGGGATCGTGATCACCGCGGCGCGCGGCGATTCTCCGTCGGCGGCGCGAGCGCGTTCGCACAGCGTGCGCAGGATCTCCGACGACAGCTCCTCGGGCGTGAACTCGCGGCCCGACGCGGGGAACCGCTTCTTCTCGCCCGTGCCCATGAGGCGCTTGAACTCGATCGTCGCGTTCTGCGGATCTTCGTCGAGCGCCTCGCGTGCCTTCGAGCCGACGATGATCTCGCCGCTCGCGAGGATGTGGATCGCGGACGGCAGCAACGGATCACCGTCGGGGCCGGGCAGCAGGCGCTGCTGGCGGCCTTCCTGGCGCGCGAGCGCGGAGTTCGTGGTGCCGAGGTCGATTCCGTAATCGATGGTGGACATGATCAGGCTGCCTTTGCCGTGAGCGCCGCCGTGTAGCGGAATTGGTTCGCGCCGCGCTCGCGCGCTTCCTTCGCGTCGAGCAGCGCATCGGGATCCGACGCGGCCGTACCGATGTGCCAGCCGACGAGCAGCGTGGACTCGCTGACGTCGGGGCCGCACATCACGACGAGCGTGAGCACCGGCATGCCCGCGGCGGCCTGGATCTGTTCGAGGTGCTCGGGCCACGGCGCGCCGAGGTAGCGCTGCACCACCTGCGGGCGCGCATCGCGCACCGGCAGCGCGACGATGTACACCGCGTCGCTCTGGCGCTTGATGATCACGGTCGCCGCGTCGCCGGTCTTCACCGCGCGCTTCACCGTGCCCTGCGCGGCGAAGATGATCTGATCGTCGATCTGCGCGAGACCCGTGCCACCGGCGGTACCGGCGAGGTCACGCTTCGCCTCGGCGATGCCATCGCGCAGCATGCGGCCGAGGCCGTTCGCTCCCAGGCGGTCGTCGATCTTCTCGCCCGTGGGCTCGCCCGTGGTCTCGGGAGGCAGCTCCTTCTGGACCTTCTGCCAGCGGCGCTTGGCGAGCCAGCCACCGACGGGAAGCGGGATCAAGAGGCCCGCGATCGCGAGGATCGAGAACATCAGCGCCTTGCGGCCCTTCTTGTTCGCCGCGTCCTTCGCATCCTCGATGCACGGCGCGTTCGGCGCGATCCGCTCGGCGATCTGGATGTACTGCTCGGGGTCGCCGTTGTACTCGACGGCGTTCATCGCGTCGCGGCAGGCGTTCTGCGCGACGAAGCCGACGTCGAAGCCGGCGCCGCGAAGATCGGTCGCGAGCGCGACGAGCGTGTCGGTGTCGCGCGTGTCGCCCACGATGCGCGTCATCGCGACCTCGAACTCGGGCTTGAGCGCGGCCTTCGTCAGCTTCGCCATCGCCGGGTTCGCGGCGATCTTCTTCGCGCACTCGCCGAGCATTCCCGCGTTGCTCGTGCAATCACCGCCGAGCGTGGCTTCGAATGCGAGGAAGTCCGCGAGGTCCATGCCCGCGGCCTTCACCTTCGTCGGGTCGAACACGATCGACGTCTTTGCCGCCGCGTTCGCGATGATCTCGTCGGCGGTGATCGGCGCGAGCGTGCGGTACGACTTGATCGCATCGCGCATCCCAGGGATCGAGACCTCGCCGTCGAACATCTTCGTCATCGCCTGGCGAACGAGCCCGTCGATCTCGGCCTTCGGGACGTCCTTGCCGATCGCCGCGACCCAGTCCGACTTCGTCTTCGCCGCCGGACCGTCGGTCGCGTGAATCACCTCGAGCACCGCGTCGAAGTAGTTGTCGGGTCGGAGCGCGGTCGCAGCCTCGGTGAACTTCGCCGAGTCGCGCGTGAGCATCATGAACCCGAGCTGGCCCGCAGAACCGGGCTTCGCTTTCCAGATGCCGACGACCTGCGCGAACAGCGCGGGGTCGAGGCTGTCGAGCGCGCCCGCCATCTCCGGCGACTTGTCGATCGCACCCGCGAAGCCGGGGCCGTCCTTCGCCGTCGGCGCGCACTTCGCGCTGATCTTCTTGCGGTAGTACTCGACGGGAATTCCGCTCTCGCTCTGCGCCTGCATCCACAGGCCGATCACGTCGGCGCGGTTGCCCGTGCACAGCGTGCGATCGATCATCGGATCGAGCTTGTCCTTCCACCCGCCCGCTGCCGGCGAACCGAGCAGCGCGCGTGCGAGCTGCGATTGCTGCGCGGCCGGCAGCTTCGACAGCGACTGCAGCACTTCGTTCGCGATCACGCCCTCGGTGTTGCCCATGACGGCCTTGCCGAGCTCCTCGCGACCGACACCCGTGCGCGCGATCGCCTGTACGAGCTCTTTCGCGACCGCCTCGTCATCCATCGCGAGCGCGTCCTCGAGGAGGTTCACGGTCTGCGCGACACTCGACGGGGCCACGCCCATCGTCGCGGGCACGTAGTCGCGCTTCGTCTTCAGCATCTCGACGAGCGCGAGATCGATCGAGCGCGAGCCCTTCGCATCGTAGTTCAGCGTGATCGGATCGTTCGCGTAGTCGTAGCGGGACTTGTAGTCGGAGATGCACGACGTCGAGACGCGCACCTTCGTGTCCTTGAGCATGTACGGCAGGTGGACCTTGTCGACACGCGAGCTCGTCAGGCCATCCTTCTGCGTGACGGTGACCTCGATGTTCCACACGGTGCGACCGGTGTTGTTGATCACGTCGACATCGACGCCCGGGCATCCCGTGTCGTTCGACGTCGCGAACACGTCGAGCTTGAACAGCAGCTCGGTCGCGTCGTCGCCGAGGCCTTCCGCCTTCGCCATGCTGCGGAGCTCTTCCTTCGCGCGGTCGAGCGTGAAGTCGTCGAGCGAACGGCTGTACGACGGAGCGGCGGTCGCAGTCCCACCCAGCGCAGCGGCGAACACCAAGGCAGCGATCGAGGTTCTCTTCATGATGTCCTTCACTCCACTCCGGCTCACTTGGTCACGAGCCCGCGCATCTTGCGGTAGATGGGATGCGTCACGATCTTCGCGTGCACGGCCTCCGCTCGACGGTGATCACCGGCGATGCGATGCGCGAACGCTTCCATTAACAGCAGCAACAGCGCGAGCCGATCCTGCGACGGCGACAGGTTCTCGCGGTTGAGCGTGAACCACTCGATCGCTTCGTTGAACCGCCGCGCCTTGAGGAAGGTCAGGCCGCGCTTGATGATCTTCAGGTCGTTCCCGCCCTTGTCGACGAGGTCGGCGAGCGTGATGCCATCGAGCGCGATCGCGGCATCGAGCGTCAGCGCGCCTTCGAGCTCGGCGACGCTCGGATCGAGCCGCTCGTCGACGCGCACGAGCGCATCGCGCAGATCGCCGGGCGACAACGGACCCGCGAGGTCGCGCGCGAGCAGATCCTCGACGGACGCATCGCTACGCGCGAGGAGGTTCTCGGTCACGATGCGATCGAGTCGATCGCCGTCGTTGGCCATGCGGGCGAGCCCACCGAGGCCGCGCGGCGCTCGACAGAACGGACACACGATCGCGGAGGCGTCGTATCCCGTCCCGCAGTTCTCGCAAGCCGCCAGCGCCGGCTCGGTGGACATCAGCCGCGCCGCCGCGTGGTGAGCTCGAGCGGCGTGAGGAATGCCTCGACGTCGACCTCGATCGTCCCGCGCAGATCGCTGTCCGCGTCGAGCTTGAGCGCTTCGAGCACCGACGCGCCGCGATACTCGAGCACGGGCACCTGTGCGAGGAGACCTTGGCGCATCTTCGCGCCGGTGTTCTGTTCGTCCGCCATGACTACCTCAGCACGATCCTGCCGAGCTGCTCCATCACGGCGCGCTCGAGCGCGGCGATGCGAGTGGCCGACGTGTCGACGTTGTTCGCGAGTGCGGTGAGCTCGCGATGGATCTCGGACAGCTTGCCCACCGCGGCGGGATCCGCGCGGCGCACGACCTCGGACGCGATGCCACCGACGAACGCAGCGCGCTCGCGTAGTGCGGTCACCGTGATCTCGCCGACGGGAGGCGCTTCGAGCGCTCCGCTATCTTGCAGATCGAGGACGACGGGGCGGAACTCGTCGAAGCGGCCGAGCTCTTCGATGAGCGCCTTACGCACCTGGATACCGACGGCGGGGTCCGAGAGGAAGCGCGCACTCGCGGAGCGGAACATCGACAGCAGCTCTTTGCGCTCCTGCTCTGCACGGCGTGCGTCGGCGAGTAGCGCTCGCGCGCGCGGGCTGCGCACGCCCATCGTGATCGCGGCGTCGAGCCACGCGAGCGCCTTCTCCGTGCGCTCTTTCTTGTACGCGAGGTACAGCGCACCGAGAGCGGCGAGCGATTCGCGATGGCGCGGCTGGAACTGCAGCGCGCGCAGCAGCAGCGTCGCGAGCGTGTCGACTTCGTCTGTCGATAGCGCGGCGCCCTTGCGCGACGCGAGATCGATCCGGATGACAGCCTCGAGGAAGAACAACGCGCGATACAGATCCGCGGGCAGCAGCAGCTTTGATTTATCGATTGCCGGCAGCAGGAACTCGTCGGCGACTTGGTCCTCGACGTCGGGCAGCTGCGCGGGCAACCAGCGCGCGAAGAATGCGCGCGTGGCGGCGAGCGTCTTGTCGAGCTCGCCGGCCTTGTACTGGATCGCGACATCGTAGACATCGCACGCCGCACCGGACGCCTTCTGCGCTTCCTCTTCGAGACCGGTGACCTCGCGAATGCGCGCGATGCCGTCGGCGGCCTCGGTCAGCTTGTTCTGCTTGATCGCCTCGCGCACGGCGAGGATGCGATGCGTGACCATCGCGACGGGAATCTGTCCCGCGAGCACGCCGATCTTCGTGACCTCGTCGAACATGCGCGTCGCGCCTTCGTTGTCGGCGGCGGCGAGCTTCTGCTCGGCGAGCGCCAACAGGCACGCACTCTCGTTTTCCTTGACCGGAATCTGCTCGATGTTCGCGATGTCCGCCGTGTTCGCGTCGCGCAGCGTATCGAGCGCGCCTTGCCAGTTGTTCGCGCGCGCCTTGACGATGCCGAGCAGGTACTTCGCTTCCGCCATGTGCGGCGCGAGTCCGAGCAGGCTCTCGAGATCCTTCTGTGCGGCCGCGAGCTTCTCGGTGCGCTCCGCCGATCCCATCTGCGCGTCGCCCTCCGGCTTCGCGACCGCCATCAGCGCGCAGTACGCACGCAGATAGAGGAAGTCGAGCTGCTCGAGCTTGTGCAGCTGCTCGATCGACATCTTCGCCGCCATCGCGAGGCCGGCCTTGTACCGGCCCGCGGTCGCGTGAGCGGTGAGGTTCGCCATCGTCGCGGGCAGCGGCTTGTCGAGCTGCGTCGGCTGACCGGGCACTTGCTCCGCCGCGGCTTCCGCCGTCGCCGCTTCGGCCTTCTTGCGCTTCTTCGGCAGCAGCGTCGACAGATCGCCGAGCGCGAGCGCACCGAACGCGAACAGCACGAGCGAGAACGCGACCATGAGTGGCCATTGCGGCGCCTCTTGCACCGTTGGCGGGATGATCGTCGGATCGAGCTTCTCGAGCTCCGCGGTCCGCTTGGTTAGCTCTTCGGAGAGGCGAGCGACCTCCTTCTTCAGGAGATCGATCTTCTCCTTCGTCGCCGCGTCGTGCTCGATCGGCTTCGCAGCCTCGGGCGCCTTCGGCGTGCCCGCGAACTGCGCGTACCCGGCAACGCCGAACAGGCCGAGCGCCATGACGATCGAAACGCCGAAGCGAAGGGTCGAGCGCGGAAGGCCCTCCCGCTTCTCCAGCAAGTACGCCCGTGTTGCGACGATCGCCGGGACGAGCCCGACGACCGCGAGGATCCAGATGATGATCGTCGACATGCTCCCCTACGGTGCTCCCGAGAGCGCCAGCAGCCGTCCAGCGTCGTACCACACGAGTGGCGGCCGCTCGCGGCGTTGTTGCTCCGAGATCCGCCGAGCCAGCCCAGTCGAGCTGAGGTAGGCGTCGATCCCGGTCCGGATTGCCTTTGCACCGTCGATCTTCATCTGGTTAGCGAGGTCCCCGATCCAATGCAGCCAGTGCACATTGGCTTCGATCAGAGGGTCGGACGGATCGCACACGCCGGGAGTCGCATCGAGCGACGCGACGATTCGCGAGAATGCGTCCGCCAGGTACCCGGGATCGTTGTACTGGGTCGTCGCGCCGTAGTGAGCGACGCCGTCGAGGTAGTCGAGATACGCGACGACGTACGTGCCGAGCTCGCCGCCCCCGAGCGGCATCGCGCGAACCGCGGCCTTCGCTTCCTTCGCGATCCGCGCGACGTGGGCGTGGTGTCCCTGCCCCGCCAACAGACGCGACTGGATCGTCGACTTCACGATCGTGTCCCACGGATCCTTGAACCCCGCCGACAACCGGTGCAGCGCTGCATCCGTGCGATCGAGGTACCGCGCCTCGATGTGCGCGAAGTGCAGCCGGCCGAAGTCACCCGCGCGTGATCCGAGCCCATCGATCGCGGCGACCGCGCGCTCGATCAGCGGACGCGCTTCTTGCGGCGGACGCGAGTGCGCGAGCCGGCGAACCTCGGCCGCGAGATCCCGAATGCCATCTCCAACGTCCGGGGTCCCGAGTGCATCGATCGCCGCTTGCACCGCGCCCGACGGATCTTGATCCGCGCTGCGCAATCGACCGAGCACGTCCCACGGCACGTGCTCCTTCGGCGTGGTCGCGGCGTAGCGCTCGAGGATATCGCGCGCGACATCGACGTTGCCTTCGTACTCCCAGCGGACCGCGGTGCGATACGGATGCAGCTGATCGCCGACCTGCGCGAGCAGCTTCCCCCAATCCGACGGTGGCATCGGCTCGAGCAGCGAGAGTGCGAGCGCCGCGAGCGCGGTGCCCTCGTCGGAGAAGCTCGCCGGCAGCCCGTCTTTCACCGACGCGCGAACCCGCTGCGGCTGTCCGATCCAGCCGCGCAGCGCGCGAGAGAACCGCACGCTCGTGGGCGCGTGCGCGGGAAACAGATCGCCGCCGAGCGCCGTACACAGCGCCGCACCGACGGCGAACGCCGCCGCGTCGGCGGGCTCTTTCCCGAGCAGCGTGCGCCCGGACGTCCACATCCACGCATCCGGGGACGAGCGCGCCCAGTCCGCGAGCGACACGTCGACGAGAGGCACCACCATCAAGCGCCATGCGCCCTGCGTGCGATCGGGTGCGTAACGCAAACACGCGGGCCCGATCACCGCGGGTACCTCGACGCGCTCGAGCACGCGAATGCACGCTTCGAGATAGCGCGCGAGCTCGACGAGCTCCGGCAGGTACACGCGCGGATCGGCGCGAAAGCGCGGCAGCGCGGCGCTAAACGTCATCGACTTCGATTGCTCGAGCGAATAGTCGAGAACGAGATCGCCCTCGTATTCGTCGACGGTGGTGGGAATCCAGAACCACTCCGCCGCGACGCCATCGAGCCGCTCGACGATCGATTGAACGGAGCCTCGCGTGCGCGCGTTGAGCGCCATCGCCACGCGCACGCGGCCGTCCGGAGTTTCGGACATGTCACCGACGGGGAGCCGCAACGTCGCCATGCGCCGCGCAGTCTACAGCGCCGTCGCGCCTACGGGGTCACGGTAACCGCGCGGGTCGCGATCTTGCCGTCGAACGTCGCCCGCACCGTGCCTGGACCGGCGCTGGCAGCGGTGAATTCGCCCGGTGTCACCGAGACGGTCAACGCCGCGGTCAGCGACTCCCACAGCGCGAACGCCGTCACGTCGAACATCGGGCCCGACGTGAGCGCGCGTGCGTGATGTGTCAGCACGGAGCCGATCGGCGGGCTCGCTCCGAACGCGTCGTCGATGACGAGCTCGATCGACGTCGCAGCGTACGCGGTGTACATCGCCGTGCCCGCGATCCCACTGCACGTCGCGGTCACGGTGCTCGGTCCCGCGACGACGCTGTCCGCATCGAGGAGGCCGGTCGCCGAGATCGTCGCCACGCCGAGCGCGTCCCACGTGCAGGTGACGGCGGTCGGTGCACCGTTCGAGAGCACGCCCGCGGCGGTGAACGGAACGTCGGCTCCGTGGATGAGCACGTTCGTCGTCGCCGGTGTGACATCGACATGATCGAGCACCGCCGCCGAGGCGATGACATCGATCTCGTCGGAGAACGTCAGGTAGTCGCACGCGACCTTCGTCGTGCCGGTCGTGGTCAGGTTCGCGGTGACGAGACCGTCGGCAGAGACGGTGGCGACCGCGCTGTCATCGCTGGCCCACGCCGCTGCGTCGGTGACGTCCGTCTCCGTGGTGTCCGAGTACACCGCCGTGCACGTGAGGTTGTCCGCGCGACCCAGCGGAAGTGTCAGCGTCAGTGGATCGATCTCGACGCGCACGACGACGGCCGGCGCTGCGCTCACCGTGACGGTGTCGCTGAACGTGCCGTGACTCGCGTTGAACGTCGCGACCACGTTCGTGGCTCCCGTTGTCGCGACCGAGGTGACGCGGCCCTTCGTGGTGATGGCGTCCACCGTCGCGACGGTGGGCTCGGTCGCGGCCCAGATCACCAGGTCGGTCACGTCGTTCTCGACGCCATCACTGAACGTGCCCATCGCGTGCAGATCGACGGTGAGTCCCTTGGGGAGCGCGGGGATCGGGTTCGGCGTGATCGCCAAGGTCACGAGCACACCGGGCGTCACCGAGATCGGCAGCTCCGCCGTGATCGCACCTTGGGTCGCGCGGACCTTCGTTCCGCCGACACCGAGACCCGCGAGCTTTCCCGTCGAATCGATCGTCGCGATCGTCGACGAGTCCGTCGACCACGTCACCGCGGACGTGATCACCCGCGTGGTTCCGTTGTTGTAGTGACCGGTCGCGGCGAGCTGCAAGAACAAGCCGTTCGGCACGAGCTGCGAGGGTCCGGTGATGTCGATCGATTCGAGCTTCGGCTCGAGGACCGTGAGCTCGGCTTTGCCGTATACGTTGTCGAGGGTCGCGCCGATGTCCGTGCGCCCCGCCGACAGCGCCGACACGGTTCCGGCGACGTCGACATCGCCGATCGACGTGTTCGACGAGCCCCACACGACCACCGAGGTGATGTCCTCCTCGACGCCGTCGCTGTACACGCCGACGGCCGTAGCTCGCGTGTCCGCCGGTGCGTACAGCGCGCTGTTCGCGAGCGACACTTCGATCGTGACGAGACGTCGCTGATCGTCGTCGCTGCACCCGCTCGCGACTGCCACCATCAGGGCCCAGAGGAGCCACACCGTCTTCATCGAGCCAACCTACACCGAGAGACAGATCGAAATCACGGACATCCGATCGGCGAGGTCTGCACGACCCAGTTGTCGAACGTCACCATCGCCACCGCGGTGTTGGCCGGGCTCGCGAACGCGCCGAGCTCGACGCGCGCCCACCCACCCGTCGGTAGCGTGGACAACCCTTGCCAGCCCGAGATCACCTGCTCCTCGTCGAGCGAGAGCGTCACGCCGCCATCGCTCGCCGCGCTGACATCGATCACGAGCTCGAAGCAGAACCATCGACCGCGCGGAAACGAACCCGTCGCCGCGTGCTGACCGCCAGCATCGTTCACGCTGTTGACCACCTGCGGCGTGTCCAGGTCGACGAGGTCGAACGAGATCTTGCTCTCGACGTTCGACGTCACCTGTGCGAGCACGAGGTAGTCCCCGATGAACGCGCCCGCCTCGAGAAACACGCGGGCCGCGATGTAGAACGGGCCCGATGCGAACACCGGCGCGAGCTCGTGGGTCACGCGCGGCATCCCGCCCGCGGTGAACGACAGGCCGACGCTGCCACCGAACCCGCCGTTCGACGTCAGCATGCCCTCGGACAGCTCGAGATCGCGCAGGCCGTCCTCGAAGTCGTTGCAGTACAGCGCCTGCGGGTAGCGATCGCAGATGCGCGCTTCGAACGCATCGCCGGTCGCGCTGGCATCGCGCTCCACGTCGAAATCGACGCGGCCGCAACCCGCGAGGAGCGCTGCGCACAAGACCGATCGCGCGAGGGGCACCGGCGCGATGATATCGCGGTCAGTTGCGGCTGCGCATCACGAGTGCGGTCAGCGTCGCGACAGCACCCGCGACGTTGATGCCGGACGCCCGCGCCTGGATCACCTTGTGGATCGCGTCGAGCATCTCGCGCTGGCGATCCGCCGACAGGCTGGACACCAGGTCGCTCGCCTGTTGGACGAGCGCATCGACGGGATCGCTGCCACTCGCGGGCGCGGGGGCCGGCGCGCCGCTGCCGCCGAACGACGGTGCCGGGGTCGGTCCCGTCTGCGGCAGCTGATTCGCGTCGAGGATCGCCGCGAGCTCCACGCGCTTCTTCTGCGTGAGGCCGACGTCGGCGCGATCGAGCTTGATCGGCGTCACGGTGCCCTTCTGCACGTGAACGATCGAGCCCTCGAAGATGCCGTTCGCATCGAGCGCGAAGGTGATCTGGAACTGATGGCTGCCCTTCGGCTCGGGCGACAGGCCATCGATGACGACGGTGCCGATCTTGTCGTTCTGCGACGCCTTCGGGTTATCGCCCTGGTAGACGGGCACGAAGATGTTCGTCTGGTTGTCGCGCGCCGTGGTGTAGCCGCCCCGCGAGACGCGGTGCGGGATCACGTGGTCCTTCGGGATCAGCGCGTCGTAGATGTCGTCGATGAGGCCGATGCCGAGCGTGTGGCTGACGACATCCTTGATGTTCGTGTTCGCGAGCTCGGCGGAGACGGTGATGCTGTTGTCGATCTTCGGCGCCGCGTCCGTGATCTCGGGCGCGAGCGACGGCGTGAACGATGCAGCGAAGCGTGCGGCGCCCATCGCGACGATCTCGTCGGGGTTGAGGTCGCTCTTGACCGTCTTCTTGTACCGCTCCTTGAGCGCGCGAGAGACCGTCGGGATCTTCGACGAGCCACCGACGAGGACGAACGCGTCGATCTCGTCGTGCTTGAGGCCCGAGGTCTTCGCCGCGCTCTCGATCGCGACGTCGCACTGGCGCAGCGTCTTGTCGATGATCGGCTTGACCATCAGCTCGAACTCGCTCGGCGTGATCGTGTAGTTGATCTCGTCGATTCCGCTCGTCGGATTCTCGACGACGAACTCCTGCGGCTGACCCTCGTTGCACAGGTTGATCTTCACGCCCTCGGCGCGCAGGCGGAGCTTGCCGAGGAGCTTCGCGTCCTGCGAGAAGTCGCGGCCGTGCTGCTCGCGCATCTTGCGGAGCACCCAGTCGACGATCTGCTGATCGACATCGCCACCGCCGAGGTGCGCGTCGCCACCCGTGCCGAGCACCGTCGCCGTGCGCTCGTCCTCGATGCGAACGACGGACACGTCGAACGTGCCACCGCCGAAGTCATAGACGACGAACGTCTGCGGCTCGCCCTTGTCGAGGCCGTACGCGACCGCGGCCGCGGTGGGCTCGTTGATGATCGCGAGCGGGTTGAGACGCGCGATCTTCGCCGCCTCTGCCGTCGCGTTCTTCTGCGGCTCCTTGAAGTACGCGGGGACGGTGATCACCGCGTCGTGGATCGGCTCGCCGATCAGACGCTCGGCCGCGGCCTTGAGCTCCTTGAGGATGCACGCGCTGACGAACTCGGGATCGAGGTCGCGCCCGCCGGCGCGCGCCATCGACTTCTGTCCGAGTGGATTGCGCTCGCCCATGATGCGCTTGACCTCGAAGATCACGTTGCCGGGCTCGCGCGACATCTTCTCTTTCGCCGCTTTACCGACGGAGACCTGGCCGGTGTTCGAGATGTAAACGACCGACGGTGTCGTCGGCTCGTTCTGGCGATTCGGGATCACCTTGACCTCGCTCTTCGCGTAGCTGTAGGCGGCGACGACCGAGTAGGTCGTTCCGAGATCGATGCCGATTACCTTGTGATATTCCGCCATGGCTACTCCATCTGAGTCGATGTTTCAGAGAACGGGGCGAGCTGTGCCGCGAGCTCGGAATCGAGTCCGCTCGGGAGCCACAGCCAGTACGCGTCGGGGTGCAGGAGCATCGAGTCCGCGCCGAGCTCGTCGACGAGCCACGCGGTGACGAGCGACGCGATCTTCGCCGGCTCGAACGCGCGATCGCGTGGCGCGGGCTGCACCGTGAGCAGCGCGTTCTGCGGATGCTCGCGATCGTACGCTTCGCGCGACGCGGGGCTGCCGATCTGCTTCTCGATCGCCTGGAGCTCGATGATCTCGGCTTCGTCGTCGCCGGAGGCGGCCTGCCCCTTCGCGCGGCGCGCGGCCATCGCTTTGCCGCGCTTGTCGGACAGGATCTTCTTGATCTCGTCGATCGACGCGAGCGGCGATGCGCCGAGCTTCGCGTAGGCGTTCTCGGTATCGATCGCGAGGCGCGTCTTCGGACGCGGACGACCTGACGTACTCATTGATCCGCCTCCAGCTTCTGGTGGAGCTCGAGCAGGCGCTCGTGCTTGAGCAAGCGTGCGTCGGACAGCTTGTCCTCGACGTAGCGCAGCGCTTCGAGGAGCAGACGGCGCGCGCCTTCGCGATCACCTTGCTCCTTCGCGCGATAGCCATCGGCCGCGGCGCAGTATGCCTTGCAGTACGCGAGCTCGACTTCTTGATCCGGTGCGGCGGGGCGGAGGTCGGCGAGGAGCGTGCGCGCCTTCGCGAAGTCCTTGCCGCGCACGAATGCGCTCGCGGCCGCGATCTGTTGGCGGAACTTGAGGCCCGGGTAGCGCGCCGTGAACTCGCGCGCGAGCGGCTCGGGCAGCTGCGACAGCTTCGCGATCTCGGCATCCGCCTGCGGATACTGCTCGAGGCGCAGATACATGATCACTCGTTGGCGCAGCACGCGCGCGGACTTCTCGCCTGCCGGACCGAGATCCGCGAGCAACGCGAGCGCGCCCGCGTGATCGCCCGCGGCGGCGCGCTTCGTCGATTCGTCGAGAGCCGCGGCCATCGCGAGCTGTTCGTCGAGATCGTCGAGCTTTCGCATCAGAGCGTCCGCTTCCCGGACAGCCGGCTCGTGCACCTTCGCGGCGAGCGCTGCGAGTGCGCGAATGCGATCGGGGATGACGCGGAGCTCGAGCGCCTTCGCGAGATCACCACGCCACGCTGCCTCGACGCGGATCGGAGGCGGACCGACGGGGACGTCGGAGCTGCCGATCGTGGGCAACAGCGCGGACAGCTGAGTGCGCGCGAGCTCGATCACGTACGGTTCGGGACGCGCGACGGTGGACATGCGCTCGGCGATGCGTTCGAACGCGTCGCGGAACCGGCCCTCGGCCAGCGCCTCGCCGATGTCCTTCTTCGCCGCTTCGAGCACGGCGGTCTCCACGTCTTGCGCGAGCGGACGCAGCACCGCGAGGTAGATGCCGCGCGTGCAGCGCTGCAGTGCGCGCGCGAACGCGGCCTGCGCATCCTTGCGACGATCCGCGGCGAGCAAACACAGCCCGCGCAGATACTCGAGGCCGGCGATCGTCGTCGCGGAGTCGAACGTCTCGAGCGCGGGAACCGCCGATGCGCGCGCGCCGGCGATGTAGCTCGCCATCGCGCCCGGATCCCGCGCACCGAGCACCTCGAGACCGAGCAGCTCGAGCGACAGCTCGCGAGCGCGCGTCTGCCCCGCGGGCGTCAGGCACCGCGCGAGCGCCCGGGCTGCCCACGCATGGGCATCGCGCCACCGATCGGCGAGCGCGAGCTCGTGACACAGCTCGGTGTAGAGCTGCATCGACGTGGGCTGGAGCTCGAGCTCCGCCTCGCGCGCGGAGATGCTCCGATCATCACCGGCGTTCGCGCGCGTGTGTGGCTTGTGATCGCCGGAGCGCGTCTTGCCCTTGCCGTGCTGCTTCTTCTCGTCGATCAGCTCCTGGATGCGCTCGATGCGCGACGCGAGCGGGTGCTCGCCTTTCGCGATCTGATGGAAGCGCGCGATCGCGTCCACGGCTTCGTCGAGGAAGTCACCGACCATCAGCAGGTGCGCGGCCCAGTACTCGAGTCGCGCGTTCTCTTGATCATCCTTGCGCGCGAGATCGAGTTGCTCGACGAGCGACTCGACTTCGTGGCGCGACAGATCGCTCTTCGCATCGATCACGCGCCGCTCGACGAGGCTCGTGCGCAGGTTCGCGACCATGACGTCACCGAGGCGCTTGCGCTGCGCGGGGTCGAGGCGCGCGTTCCGTGTCTGCACCTCGAGGACCACGCGCATGACTTGATCCAAGAACCGCAGTGCATGCGGCGCGGCATCCTGGCGCTCGGCGAGCATGCCGTCGAGGATGGTCTCGTCGAACAATGGAGCGACCGCGCGAACCGTGTCGAGCACTTCATCGAACACCGCGCGCTTCGTGGGATCCGGCTCCCAGCGCAGCGCGAGCATCCCGAGCTCCGCGAACGTCTCCACCGCGTGGCGATGCACGGCGAGGGCATCCGGTGCGAGCTCGGGCGCCGCGTAGCGCATCGGCGCACTCGCAGCCGCAGCGCGGAACCGCACCGCGAGCTTGTCTGCGAGCCGACGCCCCTCGTCGGGGACGAGCACCGCGAGCGATTGCGCGAGCGAGCACAGGCCCTCCGCGCGCGCTTCCGCGACCGCCGGTGTCGACGGAACGAGCAGCACGCGATCGCGATCCGCACCGAGGCTGGCGAACCCGAACACCAGCGCCGCGCGCGTGTGATGCAACCACTGCCGTAGTTGCTCGGGGTCCTTGTCGATCACCTCTTGGTTGACGACGAGCTCGCGATTCGTGATCGCGCCTTCCTTGCTCTCCTCGACGACGAACACGCCGCTGCGCTTCGACAACCGCGCCGCCTGCGAGAACATGCGGTGCGGCGCGCCGTACCTGCGCGCACTCGTCGCATCGAGCCGCCCGAGGAGCGCGAGCCGATAGTGGTGCCGATCGAGATCCGCCCACGCATCGAGCGCGGACTCGTGTTCGCCGAGCAGCGTGAACAGCGCGGCGCGATTTTGGTAGTGCGCCGCCTCGTGCGGCTCGAGCTCGCTGCACACGGCAACGGCGCGCAGCGCATTCGAGAATCGCTCGTTCGTAGCCTCGTCCATCGCGAGCCGCGTCAGCGCCGCCACGAGTGCTCGCCGAACCGCCGGGCGGTCGGTCACGCGATCGTTCAGCGCACGCAGCAGCTTCACGGCCGTCGCGGGCTCGTCGAGCTTGTCCGCGAGGAGGGCCAACGCGAGCTGCTCCGCGCGCGAATTCGCGGGCTGCGCCTCCGCCGCACGCGCGAGCTCGTCGGCGGACGCGGCGGTCCACGCGATCACCGTGCGCGCCAACGTGTCCGCGCGCGTACCCTTGCCGATCACGCCTCGCTCGAGCTGAGCCGCGACCGCCTTCGCATCACCGGGCCGCATGATCGCCAACCGTGCGAGCAGATCGGCCCACGCGGCGTCGTACGCGGCACCCTTCGGCAGCTCGGAGAGCTTGTCGAGTCCGCCCTTCATCGACGCGGCGAGGTTCGTCTCCGTGTGCAAGAACTTCGCGCCCGCGTGCCGCGCATCCACCTGCAGCGCGCGATCGGCGATATTGCGCGCCGTGCGCGGCTCGCCTTTCCGCGCGATCGCGAGCGACTTCACGACCAACACGAGCGGCAGATCCGCGACCGCCTCCGGCAGCGCGTCCAAACGGGCGATCGCACCGTCGAGATCACCGAACCGCAATCGCACGAGCGCATCGCGCACGCGATGAATCGGATCGAGCGGCTCGAGCGCGATCGCCGCTGTCGTCGACGCCGCCGCCAGCGTGAAGTCATCGCTGAACCGTCCGCGCAAGCTCGACACCGCTGCCAACGCCCGCCGCGCTTTCGGCGTTCCCGTGCGTCGATGCTCGTCGGCGAGCTCCACCGCCGCCGCCGACCAGTTGACCTTGTCTAGTTCCACGCGACGTGTCCTCGCGTCACCCGCGTACCGCCGCTCGCCGTCCAATGGATCGCGAGCGTTCCGGTGCGCCCCGGATCAGGCACCGCCAACACCACGCCATCCCCCGTCACGCGCCACGTCGCGCCGTCACTGCCGATCGTGTGCAGCACGCCATCCGCCGTCCATGCGAGCACGCTGCCATCACCGCTCGGCGCCGCGCCGATCACGCCCGCCGACAACCGCACCGGCGTCGCGCGAACCAATCCCTCGTCGACGATCCACGCATCGCCGCTGTCCGCATACACGAGCGCGCGCTGGCGATCGGTGAACACCGCCGCTCCGCTCACGCGCTCCTTCAGATCCGTGGTCACCGCTTGGATCCGCGGGCGCGTCCCGTCCGCATCCAGAACCGCCAACCCGCGCGCCCCCGCGATCAGCGCGGTCCCCGGCCGGATCCCGACGAAGATCGCGTGCGCGCGCCCGATCGATCCCGTGTGAATCGGAACGAGCCCACCTTCGACCACGGGCCACGTCGTGACCTCGACGGTGCCGCTCGCACCGAGCGCCACCAACGCACCACCCGCCCACACGAGCGACAAGACCGGCTCCGGCGACGTCAGCTCCTGCACGGGCACGCGCGCCGCCCCCGACAGCAGCGACAACCCGCCGCTGGTATCCGCGATCACGATGTTTTGCGGCGTCGACGCTAGCGCCGTCGCGGGCGCGCTGAGCGAGATCGTGGTCCACGCACCACCGCGCAGCTGCACGAGCTTCGGCTCCCAACACGCGACCGTCAACGTGCCATCGGACTCCGCGACGACATCGGACATCGGCCCGGTCGGCGACATCGTCTCCAACGATTCACCTGCACCGAGGCGCAGCCATTCTCCATCGTCGGTCGCGATCACCAGCGTTCCGCCGTGCGGAAACGCAGCGACCGGAACCGAGCGCGAGCTCGTGCCCACCGTCATCGGCGGCGACCCTAACACGCTGGAGACGACCATCTACCGAGTCATCCGGACGCAACACACACCACAGCAGTCGCATGGCAATCCGGACAGAACTCCTGAAGATTCCTTGCGACAGAACCGCCCGCCCTCGCCGCTCTATCGCCTATGGATTGGCGAACCGCCGCGGTTCTCGTCGCGATGGGCTGTTCGGGACGACCCGCGTCCGACGCATCCATCATCCATCGAGCACGCATCGACAACCGCGCGATCGCTCCTCGAGCCCTGCGAAGGCGACGCGCGCGTAGTGGAGCGGCTCCACCGCGGTCATATCGTGCTCGGCCGCCCGGCGCGAAGCTCGCCCGTGCGCTGATCGATGCCGGCGAGCACGACGCTGTCATCGAGCACATCGAAGCAACGCAGAAGCTGGGCTGGAGTGTGGTCGAGACGACATCGACGACATCGACGACATCGACGACATCGACGACATCGACGACATCGACGACATCGACGACATCGACGACATCGACGACGGTTGTCGCGCCGTCGAACGGATGTCGGCGAAATCAAACCGCGGGACGAACAGACCGCGCGTCGATCCGGCGCTCGCCCGCTCGTGTCCGTACTGTCCACAGGATGGGAGCGGCGATGGCACGTGCCGGTTGATTTCGCCGACATCACTTCGCCGTGGCCGATGACGACGAGGACGTCGATGTACGGTGCTCTGGCTCGCCGACATGGTTTGCACACGCGACCGATGAGGCGACCTACTGTGCCGCCGCTTTGATTTCGCCGACATCGATTGCACACCCGATGAGGCGACCTTGCGGCTTTGATCTCGCCGACATCGTTATCTCGGGTGTGCGGATGGGTGGTGGATCGCAACGCGCGCTAATCGTGGGGACTTGCTCCCTCTCCCGGATCTCGAGCGTGATCCGCCGACGAGGATCTTGATCGATCACGATCCGGAGATCGCCCGACTGTGGCGTCCCGCATTCTCACGGGCGTTCGATCGGGCGATCCGGGAGAGGAGCAATGGCCGGGGGAGCACGAAACGATCCGTCCGGCGCTCGCGTGGGGCTAGCCGCTGCGACGGATGGCGACGTTCGAGTCATCGCCGAGGATCGCAGCGAGCAGCTCGCGTGGAGAGAACCCGCGTGCCGCGGCCGCGACGTACAGCTCGTCGTGGCCCGCGGACAGCGTCAGCGATGGCAGCGGGTTCATCTCGAGAAACACGACCTCGCCCTCCGGCGTGATCCGGAAATCCGCGCGTCCGTAGCCCTCGACGTCGAGCGCCGCGAACACGCGCTGCGCGCACGCGGCGAGCCGAGCCGCGACGAGCTCCGAGAGCGGAGCCGGAATGCGGACGTCGACGAGCTCGGGGTGCTCGTGCTTGAGCGCGAAGTCGTAGATCGCGTGCGGATCGTCGCCGCAGTGATACGCGATCGGCGGCAGGAGGCCGAGGCTCGAGACCCAACCGACGCCGACGTCGACGCCCGCGATGAACTCCTCGACGAGGACTCCGCTCGGGTACCGCGCGAGCGCAGCGTGCACGGCCGGAACCAGGTTCGATGGATCGCGGATCACGCTATCGGCGGTGATGCCTTTGCTCGAGCCCTCGAGGTTCGGCTTGACGATGACCGGCATGCTCGGTGGACCGACGAGCTCGCTCGGTGCGCGCACGAGCTGGCCGCGCGGGACGCGGACGCGTGCGCCCGCGACCACGCGTTTGGCGAGCGCTTTGTCCATGCACAGGCTGAGCGTGCTCGCCGAGCTACCCGTGTGGGCGAGGCCGAGTTGCCCGAACAGCGCCGGGTAGAACGCTTCACGGAAGTCGCCGCGTTCGCCTTCGGCGAAGTTGAACACGAGGTCCGGTGCGACGCGTTCGAGCTCGGCGATCAGTCGCGCGACCGAGCCCGTCACATCGATCGGCACTACGGTGTGGCCGAGGCTCGCGACCATGCGCGCGATGGTGGCGATCGCGTCACGCGTGTCGAACTCGGCGTCGCGCTCGTCGCTGCTGCGCTTCTCGTTGTAGGTGATAGCGATCTTCATTCGACCACCGCCTTCGCCCAGATGGCGTTCGGATCGTCGTGCGCTTCGTCGCGCGCGTCGGCCATGCCGGCGAGGATCTCGGGGATGCAGTCCGGTCCGTAGATCGAGACGACCTCGGCGACCGACTCGCTCATCCACACGGCGTGCTCGTCGCCGTCGACATGGATGTGCTCGTGGAAGTAGGTCGTGTCGGCGATGCCCTCGTAGTGCGAGGCGATCACCGCGAACATCGCGGGCACGAGCGTCTCCGCCACGAGGAGCCATCCCGCGAGCGCGGGTTCGGACATCTCGGCGAAGGCGTCGGACAGCCACAGCGATGCGGTGCGAGTGATGCCGTCGGTCGGAAAGCCGTCGAGCGATCGCACGCCCAAGCTGCGCATCAGCGAGGCCGCGAGCGTGACGTGGCTCGTGGAGCCGATGCCGGCTTCGTGCGCGATGTTGTCCTCGATGGCTTTGCGCAGGCGGCGCGACTTCAGCGCCCTTCCCTTCATCTGCGCCAGCATCGGGATCCAGGTGATGGAATCCGCATACTGGTAATACGCGAGCTCGATCAGGGTTGTCCTCTCGAGTTGTCCGCTCCTCGCTGCGACGAGCAATGGATGCTCCAGCAGCTCCGTGCGGTAGCGCTCGAGAGTAGAGAAGATGGGTTCGGTTTCTTGCTTGTAGTAGGTCAGCATCGTTCGATGATGACGAACGCTACAGCGCGCGCAAGACAATT
>Ga0154020_10002933_pt1 | contig 20722 bp, 18 predicted proteins | sample Klosneuvirus_201_FD_109709 | JGI IMG/M metagenome (GOLD analysis project Ga0154020, IMG submission 109709) | Active sludge microbial communities from wastewater, Klosterneuburg, Austria - Klosneuvirus_20160825_MG | ecosystem: Engineered > WWTP > Aerobic digester > Activated sludge | place... | reverse complement strand
TCTCCGTGTCTCCGTGTCTCTGTGTTGAAAAAAAACACGGCGTCTCCGCAGTAAAATCAGCCTCAGAGTTTTTCCAGCACAAAGGCGGTCAGTTTGGAAAACAGGTGCCGCGTGGCATTGTCGCCGTAGATGCCGTGGTTGCGGTTGGGGTAAAAATGCGTTTCGAACTGTTTGTTTGCTTGCACGAGGGCGCGTACCATTTCAGTGGTTTGCTGCCAGTGTACGTTGTCGTCGGCGGTGCCGTGGCAGATCAGGTAGTTGTCGCCACGCAACAGTTTCACAAAGTTGATCGGCGAATTTTCCTCGTAGCCGGCACTGTTGTCGGTGGTGGTGTGCATGAATCGTTCGGTATAGGCCGAGTCGTACCATTTCCAGTTGGTTACCGGAGCCACAGCCATAGCCATTTTGAACACGTCCTTGCCCTTGAGCACGCAGGAACTGCTCAGGTAACCACCGAAACTCCAGCCCCAGATGCCGATGCGACCCGCGTCCACGAAGGGCATGGCTGCCAGTTGGCGGGCTGCGGCAATCTGGTCTTCGGTTTCGAACTTGCCGAGTTGGAGTTGGGTGCATTTTTTGAAGGCCCGTCCCCGGGCACCGGTGCCGCGGTTGTCCACGCTCACCACGATGTAGCCCTTCTGCGCCAGCAGTTGGCGCCAAGGGCCGTAGAAGCCGTCGTATTCGTTTTTTACCGTTTGGGAGCCGGGGCCGCCGTACACGTTGAACAAGACCGGGTATTTTTTCTGCGGATCGAAATTGGCGGGCTTGAGCATCCAGCCATTGAGACTGGTGGAATCATCGGCGGCTTTGAGGCTGAAAAATTCTATAGGCGCGAAGCCGTATTCCTTGCAGCTGCGTTCCACGCGTTCGTTGCGCAGCAGCGACCGGAGTGCTTCGCCGGTGCTGGTGCGCAGGTCGGCCACGGGCGGGCTGTTGAGGGTGGACTGCTGGTGCACAAAAAACTCGAACGTGGGCGAAAAGGTGGCCTCGTGCATGCCCGGCCCGGGCGTGAGCAGGCGGGGCGTGCCGCCGTGGATGGAGCCCTCCCACACCTGCCGGTCCATCGGGGTGGGTGTGGCGGTTTGATAGTAAAACCTGCCCGTTTCGGGGTCGAGTCCGTAAAATTTGGTCACGTCAAAGTCGCCCTGCGTCAGTTGGCGCACGGCTACCGCAGCAGCGGGGTGGCGGGGCAGCAGGTACAGGTGGGTGTATCCGTCGCGCTCGCTCATCCAGAGGAACTCCGAGTTGTTGGGCAAAAACTCGAGGTTGTCGCACACTTCCAGGTCCACGTAAGCGTCGTCCATTTCGTCGAGCAACATGCCGGAGTTTTGCTGAACAGGGTCGTACAGCGCCAGGGCGAGGTTGTTCTGCTCGCGATTGAGCACATAAATGCACAGCAGATTGTCGGGCGTCCAGTAGATGCGGGGCAGGTAAATGTCCTGATTTTCGGTGCCGGGCAGGGTTTGCACGGTTTTGCCGGTGGCAAGGTCGTGCACGTGTACGCTCACCCGGGAATTGGGTGCGCCCACTTTTGGATACTTGAATTTGGTGCGCTCGGGGTAGGCGGCGCCGGTGTACCAGGTGATCGGGAACTCGGGTACGGCGCGTTCGTCGAAACGGATGAATGCGAGTTTGCCGCCGTCGGGGCTCCACGCGGTAGCGGTCATGCCGGCGCCGTCCGGCGGACTGAATTCTTCCTCGTACACCCAGTCGGGGATACCGTTTATGATCGCGTTTTTTTCGCCGTCGGCGGTCACCTGCACGGTCGCGCCGGAGCTGAGGTTTTTGTAAAACAGGTTGTTGCCGGCTACGAAGGCCACCTTGTCGCCGGCCTCGGAAAACACGGCGAACTGCACCGGCCCGCCGTCATACAGGCGCTCGGCCTTGCGGCTGTTCCGGTCAAAAACCCAGTAGTCGGCCGTGACGGAGTGGCGGTACACGGGCTGCATATTGGTGCGTAGCAGCACACGGGACAGGTCGGCGCTGAAGGTGTAATCGTCCCAAACACCCACGTCGCTCAAGTCTTCGGCACGCACGAGGGTGCGTGACACGAGGCCGGTACCGAGCTCGTGCTCGACGAGGTTGCCGTTTTCGTCCTGCCGGAAGTAGTGGTTGCTGTTGGGCGCGAAGCGGATCTCGGCTGCCGACTGCGCGTAGAACCGGAAGTGCGCGAAGCAGTCGTCGAGCGTGATCGGCTTTTGGGCGGACGCGGGCGCCGTCGACAGCAGAAAGGCGAGGAACAGGATCAGGATGTTTCTCATGGAGCGGCAATTTTTTGTTGAGGGCAAAGATGGGAGGGATTGCCGGTATTGCCGAACGTGTACGATGCCAATGCATCTTTTTCAACGCCTAAAAAAAGTAGCGGGGCAACAGCTCCTTGCCATCACCCCTGCTGTTTCTCATAGTTTCTTTTTCGTCGTCAGCACCCATCTGATATCAATCTGCCCCGTGGTGGATTGGGGAGATCGTTCGTATTTGAGGTTGTAGGTGTTCGGGATGTTGCTGTACAATTTGGTGAACACCGGCTTCGTATCCTCCACGAGTTTTGCATTATTGAAAAAACCGTCTTCAACCACTTTGGCCAGGTCAATGAAATTTTGCTGACCGCCACCTTGCAGGGTTGAGATGCCGTTTTCCAATATGCCAATGCAGTAAACGCCGTCCACATTGCTCGCTTTGAGCGCGTCAATGGCTGGTGTGAGCTGGCCATCTGAATCGTTCTCTTTGCCGTCGCCGATGATGATAATACAGCGATAGTCAACCGGGACAGAGAGGTTGTTAAATTGATTTACAGCATATTGGAGGGCTTGACCAAGGGCAGCAAATTGGTTCGCCTTGCGGGGCAAATTCGAAATATACTGGTTGATGGTTGTTTGGGTAGCGGTATTAAGCGGCGTTCCAGGAAATGCTGCGACCGATATGCTGTCTTTGGTACCGTAACCCACAATGGAGACATAATAGTCCTGACGGGAATTTGGGTTATTAGCCTTCGCATTGTCGGCCTTGGATTTAAAATTGCTGACCACATCTTGCGCATAACTTTTCAGGTTGGAGTATTTGGCTTCGTCGCCCGCCTGAGATAAATCGCTACGGATGCTCTGTTGGAGCACCAAGACAACTCCTACACGAGTCGTTTCGGTAAAAGAAGACTCAAATGATGCGTCTTTGGTAAACACCCCATTTCGTTTTTCTTGCATTTCCAAATGGGTAATTTCGTGGTGTACACCATTTTCAGTAATCTGAACTCCAAGCACTTCGATGCAGGTCCTGTTGTTGACGATCTTGCTCTGGATGTCCTGATAAGCCAATGCAGGGATTTGGGTAATTTGGGTGATAGGGTTGTTGCCGTCGGTATTGGAATATTTTCCTTCCGGGTAAAAGGAGGCTATTGAATAGGAGCAACTATCGTTGACGTTCACCGTCGCCAAAGGATTGTAAGTATCTGCTGTTGGGTCGGTGCAACCGGGCACTTCTTCCTGTTTTTTCTTGAACAAATCGCAGGAGAAAAGAAACAGAAGCAACACTGCAAGCAGTACGGGCGTATGTGTGCTGAATTTCATGGTTGTAGATTTTTTTGGCAGGAAGAAAAAGCTACTTAACTACGGTAAAAAAACGATTCAGCCGGATGCTTTCTGCCAGACGCTCCATGTCGGTGTTTTCCGTCACATATACGCGTATGATACCTGACTGTTGGACGCCTGCGCTCCGGGTGCTCACATTTTTGGATTCTTTGGAGTTGTTGGTCTCTGAACGCTCTTTCTTTACAGCATCTGTAATATCAGCCTTGCATTTTACAAGATAGTATCCGGGTTGGTCAAAGCTCATGCCTTTGCCAAAAGCCGCGTCATCGCCCGCAACCAGTTTTTTGATAAACTGGCGTTCGCCTGCCGGTAGGCCACCTTTAGATGTAAACCCACCAGTAGGCGTTGTCGAGTAAAAAACTTCATAGTCGTTGTAAAAATCTTCGGCCTCATCTGCAATTTCACAATCGGCGCCCAGGAGGTTAAGGATAGCTGAAATCAAGTCAACCGATTCGTTAACAGGTACATCTTCTTTGCTTACTTCGACGGCGGTAACGGCCAAATCGGCCGCCACTTGCACGTCTTCACATTTACATCTGGTGTTAGTTAGGTTGATCAGGGTCAGGAGGCAAAAGCCAAGGGCGAGGTAGATGTTTTTCTTCATGGCAATGGATTGTTTTGTGAAAAAAGTGGAGCAAAGTTATTTCCTCTGCTTTGTCTTGAGCCACAAGAGATGTTATTTATTTCGCAGGGGTTTGCCGGCTGTCTGGAACCGACACTCGGTACAATTTCGGGCGTACAGATCGGTGCATGGTGTGCCAGGGCAGTAATAAAAAAAGGCCGGACAGTGCGTCGCACCATCCGGCCTTTTTCATTCGGGTCAACCAATAAATATTACTGCTGCTCTACAGCCTTAGCCTTGGAAGCGCAGCAAGCCTTGCCTTCGCCTTTGCCGGCGCAGGCCTTCATGTCACTTTTACCGGCGCAAGCCTTCATTTCTTCAGCCGAGCAGGATTTTTTCACCATGCCGCCTTCAGCCACGGCGCCTTTCGGAGCCACGTTCACGAAGGTGCTGGTAGCCTCGTCGTACTGCACGCTCACGAACTTCACGTTGCCCTGGGCATCGGACTCTTTGCGAACATAAGACACCGCGCCGTCTTCAGTCATGCGTTTCTCGATGGAAGCATCCGACGTAGCGGCTTTGGCGGCTTTGGAAGCGCAGCAGGATTTTGTAGCGGAAGCAGAAGCGCCGTGGCAGCTCTGGGCATTGGCGGCAGCGATGCCGAGCACGAAGAAAAACGAGAGGAGAAAAATACCTTTTTTCATAACGAGAAACATTTTTGTGTGAATCAAATTAGTTGCGTGATAAAACGGGTTCAAAAGTAGAAAGTTGGCCGGACTTCCAAAGGTTTTTTTGATAAACCTTAACATAGTCCGATTTGAGCATTTCCCATACTTTCGCGGCAAACGAATCGCGTCCGTCATGTCGAAGCAAAAATTGACCAGGCAACACCAGCAGCAACACCAGCGCAAACAACCAGCCGGCCAGGCGCCGTCCCGCCCGAAACCCGGTAGTGGGTCAAGCCTCGTCCTGGGGCCGGCATGGGTCGGCCTGCTGGCCGCAGCCCTTGGCTTTGTCCTGTATCTCAACACGTTCGGCCACATCTATTGCCTGGACGACTACTCGGTCATCAAGGAAAACTGGGTGACGAAGGGCGGGCTGAAAAACATCGGACTGATGTTTTCCACAGAATACCGCTACGGCGCCTGGAACAGCCCTGGGTCCTTGTACCGACCGTTTTCGCTGCTTATTTTTTCGTTGCAATGGCAGTTGTCGCCCGACAACCCCGCCGTAGGGCATATCATGAACGCCGTCATGTACGGCCTCAGCGGCTGGCTGCTGTGGATCACCTGGCGGCGCATTTTGGTGGCATACCATCCGATCCTGCCTGCCCTGGCTGTGCTGTTTTTCATCGCCCACCCGGTGCACACGGAGGTGGTGGCCAACATTAAAAGCCTCGACGAAATACTGGCTCTGTTTTTCTGCACCGCATCGCTCTACGGGGTGTGGCGGTACTTCGACACCAACAAGTCCGGTTGGCTGGCCGCAGCCGTGTTTTTCTACACGGTAGCCATGTTTTCCAAAGAAAGTTCGATCACATTTTTGGCGCTTATCCCGCTGACCATCTGGTTTTTCACCGACCGTTCGCTGGGCCAAAACCTGCGCGTGTCGGCGCTGTTCCTGCTTCCGGCAGTTATTTTTCTCGGCATCCGCCACTCGGTGCTCAGCGCCCAGCCCTATCAGGAAACATACTCCGGGCTGGACAATTTCATCGTACTGGCCAAAGACCGCGCCTCGCGCCTCGCCTCGGCATTCATGATGTGCGGGCTGTACCTGAAAACGCTCCTGGTGCCCCATCCGCTCGTCAGCGACCTCGGCTACCCGCAGATGAAACCCGTGACATTTGCCGATTGGCGTGCGCTGGGCGGGTTTTTCGCGTATGCCGGCATGTTCGTGTGGGCCTTGCTGAACCTGCGCAAAAAACACCTCCTGTCGTATGCCATCCTGTTTTACCTCGTCGCATTTTCCCTGTTCAGCAACGTGCTCATGCTCATCGGTACGTCCTATGGCGAGCGGGTGCTGTATGTGCCGTCATGGGGATACGCGCTGGGACTGGCCGGGACGCTCCTGCTGCTGTTAAAAATCAAGCCGGAAACGGACGCTCCGGCATCCGATCAGCTGCGCAACCCGAACGGAAAAGGCGCCGTCGTTTGGGGCGTGGCCATTGCCATATTGGCCGCATACAGTTTGAAAACCGTGCTGCGCAATCCCGTCTGGTACACGAGTTACAACCTGTACAAAGCCGACATTCCGAACTCGCCAAACTGCGCCAAACTGAACTACCACCTCGGCATCGAGACCATCAAGGAAGGCATGAACGAAGAAACCGGAGAGGTGTTCGACTCGATCTGGGTGAACAAGGCCATCGGATACCATACCCGCGCCATCGAACTTTTCCCGGAATACCACGATGCCTACGGCAGCCGCGGGCTGGCCTATTTCCGCACGGGCAAATACGACCAGGCCTACAACGATTACCAAAAGGCGCTCAAGCACCGCCCGAACGATGACAAGGTGCTGTCCAATCTCGGCTTTATCTACTTTATCCGCCAGCAACTCGACTCCGCCGAAACGGTGTATCGCAAATCGGTGTCCATCAACCCGCGCTTCATTGACGCCCGGCGCAACCTCGGCGCCGTACTGGCCATGCAAAAACGTTTCCCGGAAGCCATCGAACAATGGCAGGAGGGCCTGAAATACGAGCCGGAAAATGCGACCTTGCTCCAGTACATCGGCTCGGCATACAACGACATGGGCCGGCCTGCGGAAGCAAAACCCTGGATGGATCGGGCGGCGGCAGCAGCAGGGAAGAAGCAGTAGCCGGGTTACCGTTTCACTCCAGTCGCCTCCAGTATCAACCCCACAGACGTTACACCGGGCAGCGGATTGCTCCGTGTGTACTGCTCCAGGGTAATCACGTATTCCCCCGGCTGGTTGAAAAACGCCCGTTCCTGCAGCACCGCGTGCAGGCGGCACGTGCTGCCGGAGCATTTTCCCAAAGGTTGCCCCTGCCCGTCGAACAGGTCGAACGACTTTTGTTTGCCGAGACGTTTGCCGTCGGGGAAGCGGGTGTGCAGTTTGACGTAAATGTTTTGCGAGGGAAACGTGTCGGCGTACTCGAAGTCGAGATACAGGTTGTAGGTGGCCAGGGTGTCGGTCACCGTGAACCGGAAGTCGAGCGTGTCGGGGTAGGCCCAGCGGCCGTCGGCGATCGTTTTGTTTTCTTCAAAATAATAGTCGGGGCCGCACGCGGTTTGCCAGCCGGCCAGCCCGACCAGCAGCAGCAGTGCGTAAGCCGGCCGCAAGCGTTTTTGATTGTTATTTTTCTGCATCGGAGGTGCTTTGTTCTTGTTTTTGACAGGAAACGACGAAGGCCGGCGGGATATTCAGCGGAATAAAATCCATGTCGGCGTTGCCGAATATGCGCCGGTATACCTGAAGGCGCAAGGGCGAATAGTGAAACTGAATGAACCACCCGCCCGGGCGCAACCACCGGCGGCACTCCACCGTGATGCGCGTGGCGAGCGCTTCGGGCAGCATGACAAACGGAATGCCGGAGATGATATAGTCCACCGACTTGATCCCGCGTTCGGCAAGGTGTTTTCCCATCCGTTCGGCGGAGTCGTGGATCAGGGTGAGGCGGGGGTCGTTGAAGGTGTTGCGAAGTTTTTCGATAAAAATATCGTTGATCTCGAACACCAAGACGCGGGCATCCGGTCGCAATCGTTCGAGGATGTACTGGGTGATGGCCCCGTCGCCAGGCCCCAGTTCGAGTACAACATTGGCTTCCTCCGGCGCAATTTTCTCTGTAATGTGCCGGCACAAAAAACGGGAACTACGCGCCACGCTGCCCGTATTTCTCAGGTTGCGGAAACTCTCGAGCAGGAAATCAAGGCGTCGTTGCACGTGCGTTAGTTTTTGATGTACGCTGCAAGGTCGGGGTATTTTTTCACCAAACCCGCTGCTTCGGCACGGGATACCCGCAGGCCGTCGAGGTAGGCTGCCACCTGGGCGTCCGGAAAACCTTGCGCCTGCAATTCGCGCCGGTGGGCTGCCGCCTCTGCGAAGGTGGGGAAAAAGCCCGTGGAGTACCGGTACGAACCCGACTCCGGTTCGCTCTCGATCATCAAGTCGGCGTACATCGCCAGCGCGTCGTTGGTCACGATCTGCCGGGCGGCCACGGCTTCCACCTTGTATGCGAGGCCCTTGAATCGGGTCTCCGTCGGCACGACACCGCCAACCGCCATTTCCTCCGGCACTAGCAGCCGCTGCACCGTTTGCTCCAAAGGCAGCGGCTCTTCAGAGGAAGCGAGCCAGACCTCGATCCGGCGGTTCAGGCGCTGCCCCAGGGGGTTGGGCAAGGCGTTCAGCACATTCCGGGCTACCGGGTACGCCGAGCCGAAACTTTTCAGGGAAATATTCCGGGCCGGAACGCCCATATCCACCAGCGCCTTGCCGGCAATCTCGGCGCGCTTGATGCCGTAGTACAGGTCGAACTTGGCGGGGCCGGTTTCGTTTGTGTGTGCGCACACCAGCACTTTGGCGTCGGGGAACAGTTGCGCCAGTCGGGCTGCTTCGCTCAGGGCTTTGCGGTTCTCGTCGTTGAGGACGTCGGTATCGGTATTGTAGTACAGCACTGGGAGCGTCGCGCTTTTCGGCAGTACGGCTGCGGCTATACCCGGTGCGGGAGCCGTAGTAGTTTTTTGGGAAACATCGGCAAACAACACCCGTTTGGCAAATTGCTCCATTTGCGCCTGCTTAAAATAAGCCATGTAAATGTCGCGCCGGCCGTAGCTGTCGAGCCGGTCGGAGGAGAAGAATGCCGATAGCCCGTCCTGTGTGATGCGGAAGGCTGCATCATCGCCGGGCGAATTGACGGGGGCGCCGAGGTTGACAGGGGCCGACCAGGTCTGCGTCGTTTGGTCAAACACCGACTTGAACACGTCCAGGCCGCCCATGCTGCCGGTATGGTTGCTGCTGAAGTAGAGCGTGCGGCCGTCACGGGCCAGGAAAGGCGTGGTCTCGTCGTAGGGGGAGTTGATGGTCGTGCCAAGGGTGCGCGGCTCCGTCCAGCCGCTGTCGGTGCGGATGGCGTAGTACAGGTCCAGACCGCCCAGGCCGCCGACGCGACGGCCGGCGAAAAGCAGCAGGCTGTCGGTGGCGAGGAATGGCGCGGTGTCGCCGTCTTCGGGTACCATGGGGCTGGTGAATGCGGGGCTGGTGACGGCGTTTCGCCCGGCGGTGTCGGCCAGAATTTCGCCACTGAACAGCGTAAACCCTCGAAAGAAGTACAGGATTTGGCCGTCGTTGCTGAAATCGAGCGCCACTTCGAAGCGGGGTGTGTTAAGCAGGTCGCCGAGCAGGGTAGCGTAGTTCCAGCCGCTGTTGGTGCGGTTGGAAAAAAACATGTCGCTGCACCACTGGCCGTTTTCGTTGTCTTCGTAGCCTTCGGCGTTTCGGCGACCGCCGGTGCAGTTTTCGCGGGCGGCGGAAAAATACACACGTCCGGGGAAGTTCACCGAGGGTAGGGGTGCAAACTCATCGCCGGGGGTATTCACGCGGTCGCCAAGGTTTTCCACGAGGGCCACGTCTGCGTTGGGGCGAATGCTCAGCCCGCTGACGCAGCGGCGAATATTGTCCAAAGCACCGGCACGCAGCGGGTGTTTGTCGCCGGCCACACGCAAAAATCCTTTGTACGCCCCGATAGCGCGCTCAAACTCCGACAGCCCGTGCAGGGTGCAGGCGAGGTAGTAGTGCACGTCGGGGTCGGTGCTCGCCGGATTTTTCTGGAGCACAAACTCCAGGTACTGCCGGGCTTTTTCGGCCTGGTGGAGGTGGTAGTTGCTGATGCCGAGTTTGGTGAGCACACCGAGGTCGCCGGGTTTTTCCTGTTGGTACTGACCCAGTGTCGCCACCGCCTCCGTCCATTGGCGGTTGGCAAACTGTTTTTCGCCGATGCGCTTGAGGTCGGCAGTTTTTTGGGCCGATACGCCCGATGCCGCCAGCACCAACATGCCGACGACAAAGCAAAGTGCAACGTTTTTTCCTGACATAATTGGCGACAAAAGTAGGGGTTTGATCGTACTCGCGGGTACACTGTGGTCAGTTGACTTTGGCGAACCCCCAAGAGTTTTGAACATTTTCCCCACCTTTGCGTCTCGTTTAACCCGACAGCACGAACTACTTCATCCGCAATGCCCAATCTATCGTTTCAATACCCCGCCTGGTTCCTCCTTTTTTGTGCCCTGTTGGGACTCGGCTATGCCATGCTGCTGTACTACCGCGACACCACCTTCCGCGAACAGGCCCCGATGCTCAACCGTTGGCTCGGTGTGCTGCGCTGGCTCGTGGTCACGATCATCAGCGCGCTGCTGCTGTCGCCCCTGCTCAAAAGCGTTCTCACGGAAACGAAAAAACCGGTGGTCGTGCTTGCCCAGGATGTGTCTGAAAGTGTCGGCGCCGAACTCACGGGCGCTCCGCTGGAACAATACAAAAAGGACTGGCAAAGCCTGCGCGACAATCTCAGCGAAAACTATGAGGTGCACGAACTGGCTTTCGGTGATGCCGTACGCGAAGGCGTGGACTTCCAGTTTGCCGACAAGGTGAGCAACCTCTCCTCGGTTATGCGCGAGGTGTACGACCGCTACGGTGCCCAGAACCTCGGCGCGGTGGTGCTGGCTTCCGACGGCATTTATAACCAGGGCAGCAACCCCGCCTATTCGAGCACGCAGATTTCCGCACCTATTTTTACCGTGGCCTTGGGCGACACTACGCCCCGCAAGGATTTGGTGTTAAAACGGGTGTTTCACAACAAAATCGCCTACCTCGGCGACAAGTTTTCGATCCAGATTGACGTGGCTGCTTCCAACTGCGCCGGGACGCAAACCCTGCTCACGGTCAGCAAAGTGGACGGCGATAACACCCGGACGCTCCAGTCGTTCCCGGTGTCGGTGGCCAACAACGATTTTTTCCTGACCAAAGAAGTTCTGCTCGATGCCGATCAGCCCGGCGTGGCGCATTACCGGGTCAGTTTAGCCAAGGTGCCCGGCGAGCGCACGGGGGCGAACAACATCCGCGATATTTTTATTGACGTGCTGGATGCCCGGCAGAAAATCCTGATGTTGGCCAACGGCCCGCACCCCGACCTGTCGGCCCTGCGCCAAACGCTGGAGGGCAACAAAAACTACCAGGTGGCCGTGGCCTATCTTGGCGATCCGGGCGTGGACGTGTCCAAGTTCGATTTTGTCATACTGCACAACCTGCCCTCCAACGCCGGCGACCTGTCGGGAGTCCTCAGTACGCTGAATGCCAAACGTATCCCGCGGCTGTTTATCGCAGGCATGCAAACCAACTACGGCGCGCTGGCCCGGGTGCAAACCCTTGTCAGTACGCAGAGTAATGCCCAGCAGAGCGACGATGTGCAGGGCAAGGTATCGCCGCAGTTTGCCGCATTCTCGATTAGCCCGGAGCTTGCTTCCGAGCTGCCCAAGTTCAACCCCGTGACCAGCGCGTTCGGCAATTTCGCCGAAACGCCGCAGGCACAGGTGGTGCTCTTCAAACGCATCGGCAAGGTGGACACCGAGCAACCGCTGCTTGCCCTTGGCGAAACCGACGGCATCAAAACCGGCATTTTCCTTGGGGAAGGGCTGTGGAAATGGCGGCTGTTCGACTATTTGCAACACAACAACCACCAGATTTTTGAGGAACTGGTGGGCAAAACGGTGCAATACCTGACGCTGAAGGAGGACAAGCGCAAGTTTCGTGTGTCGCTGGATCAGAACATTTTCAACGAAAACGAGCCGGTCATGTTCGCCGCCGAGCTCTACAACGACAACTACGAACTCACGAACACGCCCGACGTGGCGATGTCCATCCGCAACGCGCAAGGCAAGGAGTTTTTGTTTACGTTCAACAAATTGGGCAAAGCGTACACGCTCAACGCCGGCATTTTGCCTGTCGGCAATTACAGTTTCCGCGCGACCACCAATTTCAACAGCCAAAACCTCCTGTACGAGGGCCGCTTCAGCGTGCAGCCGATCCAGTTGGAACTGTTTGCCACCACGGCAAACCACGCTGTACTACGCCAACTGAGCGCCCAGTACGGCGGCCAAACCGTGGCTCCGGCTGCCCTGGCCTCCATAGCAGAAAAAATCAAAGCTTCCGGCGTCATCAAACCGGTGCTGTATCAAAGTACCAAGACAAACCCGCTTATCAACCTCAAGTGGATATTTCTGCTGCTGGCTCTGCTGTTGTCGGTAGAGTGGTTCCTGCGGCGGTACTTCGGTGCGTACTGATTTTTCCACCACTAAGGCCACTTAAAAACACTAAACCTGCACTAAGATTTTTCTCAGTGCAGGTTTAGTGTTTTTAAGTGGCCTTAGTGGTGGACGTGCCTCGCAGTTTTACTGCTTGTCTACTTTTTGCGTTTTCAGTACCTGGCGCGTTCGGTCCTGGATTTGAACCAGATACATGCCCTTGGGTAAGTCGGCTACGAACAGGGATTCACCTTTGACGAACTCGAACTCTTTTACTTTTTTGCCAACCAGATTGAAGAAGGCAACATACCCCACCAGACCATCACCGTCACTCACGGAAATGTACTCCGAGGTCGGATTGGGGAAAACCTTGAGCTCTGCTTTGATGGAATTTTGGGCCTGTACAGCAAGGCTCGCAAGCAGGAATAAAAAAATGGGTAAGATGTGCTTCATTGGCAAACATGTTAAATTCTGGACGAAAGTATGTACATTAACTCAAGCGACCAACCGATAGTTTTTGTTTTTGAAAAAGATTAACTTTCTTGACACAATAGAAACACAAAGGGCTGCTTTGCAAGGCAATATTTGTCAAAAAACTTTCCAATTGCACCAATAGGATCAACGCCCCGGAAAGTACCGCATTTCCCGCTTCCCCGCCAACAAATCAACATACCGCATCCGAACCCGCTGCTCCTGCCGCAGCACCTGCGTCACGCTCACCGTGCGCACGCGTTCGGCCCGGTTCATCACATAATCGTTTTCCGGGTCACCGACGCTGCCTGTCAGGTGCAAGTCAAGTAAGGCGGCAGGCAGACGCCGGGCTGCGGTCCGGCTGTGGTGCCCGAGCCAATCGCGAAATACGCCTTCGCGACGGGTTTGCATATCGGGCGGGTACAGCGTAGCCGAGCACCAGAAGTGCGGTTGTCCGGGCGGCAACTCGGCGACGTAGCGCCGGGCGCCGTCCCAGCGCAGCTCCACCACCCGTTCGGACTGAAAGAACAGAAACGTGAACGGCTCGATGCCGGCCAGGTCGTACCGTTCAAAAAAATCGTCGGGATCGGGCCATTCAAAAAAATCGAGCAATACCAGTCCCCGGCTGCGGCGGTAGGGCGGCTCGTGCCGGTGTTTGACGAATGCGCCGTTGAGCAGGCAGGCTGTTCGTCCGTCCCGGGCGGCGGCAATCCAGGCCCCGCCGGCTTTGGCATCCTGGGGAAAAAGCAGGGCGCCGGTACGGGAAAGGCCGTGTTGCGAGCGCGCAGGGGCCTCGTCGCGGTTGTGTGTCAGGACAAAACCGCGCCCAATGGGCAGGTAGGTTACGGTGCACACCGGCGGTACATTTCGAGGTTCAGTACCCCGAGGCGCTGCAGGAAGTGGCCCATGGACACGCGCAGCACGCCGAGGCCATACTTCATACTCCGGCGGAAATTGATGCTGGAGGCTTCCTCGAAGTATTTGGTTGGGCAGGTCACTTCGCCGATGTCGAAGCCGGCGAAGATGATCTGGGACAACATTTCATTGTCGAACACGAAGTCGTCGGAGTTCCGGTTGAAGTTGATCGTCTGGAGTACCTGCCGGTTGAACGCGCGGTAGCCGGTATGGTATTCCGACAATTTATAGTGTCCCAGCAGGTTTTGGGCAAAGGTCAGAAAACGGTTGGCGACGTATTTGTACAGCGGCATGCCGCCTTTGCGGGCGCCCATCCCGAGGATGCGCGAGCCGAGCACGACCGGGTACAGGTCTTCCCCGATGATGTTCACCATGGAGGGGATGAGTTTCGGGGTGTACTGGTAATCGGGGTGTAGCATGATCACGATATCACCTCCGATCTCCAGCGCCTTGTTGTACAGCGTTTTTTGGTTGCCGCCGTAGCCCTTGTTCTTTTCGTGCACCAGTACGTGCCGGATACCCAGCGAACGCGCCAGATCGGCGGTATTGTCGCGGCTATGGTCGTCGCAGAGGATCACCTCGTCCACCAGGTCGAACGGAATTTCCCGGTATGTTTTTTCGAGGGTTTTGGCGGCGTTGTAGGCCGGGAGCACGACAACCACTTTTTTTCCTTTGTACATATCGAATTCGACTGTTTGTGGGGCGCCTGTATCAGGGCGTTTCCGGGGTATTTTCGGTTTTGTCGGTATCGTCGGTTTGTTCAGCGGGAGCCTGCTCGGCGGCTTCTTCGTCTTTTACCTCGTCAAAAATTCCTTTTTCCTGCATGAACAGGAACCACTTAAGGCATTTTTTGATGTCGGTGATGTGTACCCGGTCGTGGTCGTGCTCGGGCAACACCGTGGAAAAGTATGTGCGCAGTTCGGCGCTACCGGCATCCACGGGCACGAGGGGCGTGGTCGCCTGCGCGTCCAGCATTTTCTGAAAAACATCGGATAAAGGCACCGTGCCCTCATCGGTGTCCACATAAATGGAGACCGTGCCCAACGGCGTGATCTGGTTTTGGCGGGTGGCAATAAACCGGGTGCGGCCCTCCTTGCGGTCTTCGATCAGCAACCCGTTGCTGCGCGTGGTGATCAGTTTGTGCACACCGGGCACGCCGGCGATGACTAAAAATTTGTCTATATTCATGGTGATGTGTCGGGCAAAGGTAAACAGACTTTGGATTTTTGAACAACGGCATCGCTCGATGGCCTTATCTTGGCCCTTTCAATACCAACCACGCGCCATGCCAACTATTTTGTTTCAGGACTCTTTGCTGCTTGCGGTCAACAAACCACCGGGGATGCCGGCCCAGGCCGACAAAACCGGCGACTCTTCACTTTTGCAGTGGGCCGAAGCCGAATGTGGCCACGCCTTGCACCCGGTACACCGGCTCGACCGCCCCGCGAGCGGTATTTTGCTGTTGGCCAAAAGCAAAGAGGCCATGACTCATCTTCAACTTCAGTTTCAGGCACGCGCTATCGAGAAGGAATACCTTGCCGTGGTAGAGGCGCTGCCGGCAGAACCCGAGGGCACACTTGTGCATTACATGCAAAAAAACGCCGAAAAGAACAGGGCGTTTCTTTCGCCGGAGGAACGGCCCGGCACCGAACGCGCCGAACTGTCCTACCGCTTGGTAGGCAGCAGCCAGCGGTACCACCTGCTGCTCGTACGGCTCATCACCGGGCGCCATCACCAGATACGCGCGCAACTGGCCGGTATCGGGTGCCCGATCAAAGGTGACGTGAAATACGGCGCGCGGCGCGGAAACAAGGATCGCTCCATCCACCTACACGCGTGGCGCTTAGGTTTTGAGCACCCCGGTACAGGCGCCTGGATGCGTTTGGAGGCCCCGTTGCCTTCGGGCGATCCGGTATGGGACGCATTTGCCGGACTTGCCTTGATTTGAATTTCACCACAGATTCACACAGATTCACACAGATTTTTTCAAGATAAATCTGTGTGAATCTGTGTGAATCTGTGGTGAAATCACACTAAACAGATAAATGACAAAGGCCCCGCGCATCCCGAACAGTTCGGGACCGGAGCCTCTTCCATTGATCGTTGCAAATTGGGACACTACCCTCCAGCCTCTTCGCCGGAAAGTTTTCCGGGAACCAACACGTGTCCACGGTAGTACAGGTCGCCGTTTACCGTGTAGGCGTGGTGGAACATGTGGCGTTCGCCTGTGGTCGAGCACGTGGCGAGTTGCGGGGTGTCAATTTTGTAGTGCGTGCGGCGAGCGCGAGTTCTGCGCTTTGAGTGCCGCCATTTAGGATTCGGCATGACTGTATGTCGTGTTTCGTGTATGCAATTATTTCAGGCCATTGAGCGCATCCCAAACGGGATTTGACTTGCTCGTATCGCCGGTTTCTTCCAAAAATTTGAGCACCTCAAAATTGCAAGGCGGCGTCGGATCGTCTTGACAATTATAGGTATTGGTTATGGGCAACGCCAGAATCGAAAACTCGTACAAGTACGGTGCGATCTGGAGCGCCGAAGCTTCGCGCGACAGGAAAACTACCTCATCGAGATCGTCCTCGCCGTCTGCGTCGCCGTATTTCACGACCAACTGCCGCTCGTCTTGAAGGGGCAGATGGATGGCCGCCGTACAGCGGTCACATTCCGCGTGGCTGTAGCCGCTTAAAACAAAGTTGAGCACCAGCATGCTTGAGCGTTTGTCCAATTGTACGACTACTTCCACCCTTCCCTCCTCGATCGGAGAGTCTTCAAAATGATGAAAAAACTCGCGATCCAGCGTGTATTCAAACCGATGTAATCCGATTTTCAATCCCTGAACCGGAATGGAAAACGCTAAGAACGGGTCCATCGCCACTGTTTTTTGAAAAATGGGCTGCAAAGGTAGGTTGCCGTTTTTAAACAACCAAGCGAGATTTTTTTCAACAACGTGAAGTTTGCATTTTATTTAAACATCTCGTCGTACGGATTCTCCGGCTTTCGGGCCGGCGGCTTTTCTTCCGGCGTGGGTTCTTCGGGTGGTGGTAACGGCTCGAAATCTTCCGCATCGGACGGCGGCGCGTTCTTGGGGCGGCTCTCGATTTCCTCAAATTCCACGAATTCGTCTTCCGGCGGCTCTTGCTGCCCGCGCATGGTTCGGCTGAACTGCTCCATTTTGTTGTAGCCCAGCGCGCGGAGGAACAGGTATAGCGCCAGCACCGGGAAGCCGACCACAGCCAGGGCGCCGAGCAGCAGCCCGCCTATAGGGTTGCGCTGCAACAGGCTCATGAAGTCGCGACCGGTATCGGCCACAGCACGCCAGTTGATGACCAAGGCCAGCACAAAAAGCACCGGCGAGGCCCAGTAGAGCACATAAAACAAGCCTTTCAAAATGTAATAGGCTGCAATGAGCGACAAGACGCCCATAATCAGACAGCCCCATCCGCCGCCTGCACGCCCGTATTTGACATAGACCATCTCGTGTCGTTTTGTTGTGTTTTTGGGACGGCAAAAGTAAGAACCTTCTTGCATCCGGGCTGTTGGAACAAGGAACTATTCAAAGTCCTTACCTTTCGCGAAATTAACAGACCATGTTACCCGTACTTGTCGCCTCCATTCTTTTTGTCCTGATCGCTTTTTTCCTGTTCAGTGTTCGCCTTCTTTTTGTCAAAGGCGGCGAGTTTCGCGGCACCTGCGCCGGGAACAGTTCTTTTTTGAAAAAAGACGGGATTGCCTGCGGTGTTTGCGGGCGCAAGCCGGGCGAGGCGTGCGGGAAGGAAGATTAGGATGTGTCTGAAAAATATACAGGCGGCATCCCGACATTCGGGATGCCGCCTGTTTCATTTTCAGCGGTTTGCCGAGATCAATCTACAAGCACTATCCGCTTGGTAGCCATTCCGTTTGCATTACGCACATTCAGGGTGTAAATGCCCGCCATGGTACAGTTCGTGGACCGGGAAGTCCTGCAGTACGATGGGAGCGTGAGGTAGTGCGGTAAGAAAAAAGCCCCCCGACAAATCTGCCGGGGGGCCAAAATATCAAATGTCGTACTCAGTGACTTTTTATAGCTGTACCGCCAGCATCTTGCGCGTCTGCTTGCCCTGCGGCGTGTTCAGTTCGTAAAACAGCATCCCGGTCGAACCGATTTCTTCCAGGCGGATCACCTCTTCGTGATAGCCCGCCGGGTATGTTTTATCCACGCGCCACAGTTCGCGGCCACTAATGTCGAGGACGCGCAGTTGGGCATCCACGGCCTCCGGCAGGATGAATCCGATGGTAGTACGGTCGCTGAACGGATTCGGGCGGTTTTGCAGCAGGTCGAAGTAGTCGCCCGCCAGTACGTCCGGAATGTTCAGGCCGTGCTGCACATAGTCGGTGAACACCAATTGCATTTCGCGTTGTGCCAGTTGGCTGGTGTAGGCCAGCGCTGCCAGTATGGCCGGGTCAAGTCCCAGCACCTCGCTGAGTTTTTTGCCGCCTTGCAATACCTTGAACTGCAGGCGGTACATCGGTTGCACGCCGGGCAAGGATTTGCCCTCGTTCACCGACCACAAGGTGCGCAGTTCGCCCTTTGCGATCTGCCAGGTACCGAAGTTGCTCGCTTCGTCCAGCGGAACAATGGTGCTCGTACCGCTTGCCTGCTGATACTGCAATACCGTCGGGTCGAAGCGCATACCGTACTGGAAAGCCGCTATATCGGTGAAATTGGCCACAGAGAAATCCAGTTCAATCGTCTGGCCGGTTTTCAGCAGCCGGTCGCGGACGCGCCACACCAGGGGCTTAGCATCCGGGTCGGGCTTGAGCGTCGGATCGGCCACGTCCACACCCGGGTTGGACTCCTCAAATACGTCGCCGGCTTTTACACCGTAAAAATCCTGCGCCAGCAGCATGCCCGATACCCCGGTCAGCACGCGCTTGTTGTACAGCGAATAGTGATCCAGCGTGTACGGCCCGGCAAGCACCGGCACATAATCCGTGCGTAAAAAGCGCCAGTGGCCGGCAGCATTCAGAATATTCAGCGACGAAGGGTTGCCCAGCAATGCCTGCCGGATCAGTGCCGCATCCACCGACGAGATATTGTTGCTCCGGTTGCAGTCGGCAGCGATCAGGCGGTAAAAATCCGTGATCAATTCGTTGCCCGTCAGGTGGCGCTGAATCACCGTGGCATCGGCAGCAGTCAGGCCGTTGAGCATGCCGCCCGTGTTTTTGGAAGGTATGATCACAAAGTCGTCGCCCGTGTTGGCCACGAGGTCGAAGTCACCGTTTAGGTCCGTAGCGTCGGTGTTCGAGGCTTCGCCGGAGAGCGCCATGTTGGCGTTGTTCACGCCGGCCACGCCGTCGCCTTTCCAGAAAATGGTACCCGAAATTTCCACGCAGGCCGTGACGGTGAGAGTGAACTGGCAGGTGTGTATCAGGCCGTTCACGTCGGTTACCGTCCACTTGATGAGGTTAGCACCCGTGGGCAATACGGCGCCTGCCAGCGTGGCCAAGTTGTTGAAGTCGTTGCTGACACCCGCCACGCCACAGTTGTCGCTTAGGCCGGTAGGGTCGTAAGCCGTGCCAGAGAGCGTGTAGGTGCAATTGCCGGAGAGCGGAGTCTGCGTGTTCGAAGACGGACAGGCGAGCGTCGGTTTGGTGTCGTCCTGCACGGTTACTGTGAACGAGCAGTCCGTCGCCACAGCATTGCCCGCCAGGTCGGTTTTCGTGTACACCACCGTGTACGGCGAGCCGACGACGTTCAGCGAAGCGCCGCTCATCGGGCCGCTTGCCCAGGTCGCCGTGCCCGTGCCGTCGCAGTTGTCGGAGAAGGTCGGGGGCGTGTACGTCACCTGCACTTCGCAGTCCGCGCCGCCGTCGTCGCCGGTTTTCAGCAGGATGTTGGTCGGGCAGTTGCTGATCACCGGCGCGTCGTCGTCGTTCACCTCGAAGGTCACCGTGCAGGTACTCGTGTTGCCGTTGCCGTCCGTCACCGTGTAGTCCACTGCGAACGTACCGCCGTCGGCAGTGCCGGTGAAGAAACTGATGCTTTGGTTGATCGGCGGCAGCGGGCTGACGCAGTTATCTGTAGCCGTGATGCCGAGCGCGGCAGCGGTCGGGATGGTCAGTTCGCAACTGCTATTTCCGTTGGTATTCAAAATTTGGTTGCTCACGGGGCAGCCACTGATGACCGGCGCTTCGGGATCGTCGTCGGCCATGCCGTTGCAGTTTTCGTCTGTGCCGTTGCACGGTATTTCCGCAGTTCCGGGGTTTATAGCCGCATTGGAATCGTTGCAGTCGCCGCCGGCGATGACACCGGCATAGCGGTAGCCCGCACCCGGACTTGCGCATTGGGCGATGCCGGCTCCGGTGTAGTAGTTGTCGTTGTCGGCATCGAGGTACCACACGGTAGCGGGGTTCAGGGCCGCATTGGTATCGTCGCAGTCGGAATTGTTGGTAGAGTAGCCCGACGGAGCGGTAGCGCTGCACAACATGGCCGTTGTGGCCGAGCCATAGCCGTCGGTGTCGGCATCTACATAATATTGTTGAGGCGCGTGTACTGCGGCATCGTTGTCGTTGCAATCCCCTGCTGCGGCTACAAAACCGGCGGGTTGGCAAACGGCGTTTTGCGATAAGGCAGGATCGCCGTAGCCGTCGTTGTCGCTGTCGGCATACCAAAGCGGAGCACCGCTTTCGAGAGTACCGGCACAGGTAACTTTGGCCGCGTACATTCCGCCCCGGCGAAATCCGACGATGGCTTCGCAGTTGCCGTCGTTCACGATGCCCAAATGGTTCCAACTCAGATTACTTCCAGGGGACGCCACCATCAAACCATCGGCACCCCATAGAAGATCGCCGTCGCTGCCGATCTGTTGAACCAACATTCCGTAACCCAAGGTAGGCACCCAATTGGAGGTAATCAACAGTAAACCGCCACCAGCGCCATTCGGCACCAACGAAATAGG
>Ga0154020_10002932_pt1 | contig 20723 bp, 11 predicted proteins | sample Klosneuvirus_201_FD_109709 | JGI IMG/M metagenome (GOLD analysis project Ga0154020, IMG submission 109709) | Active sludge microbial communities from wastewater, Klosterneuburg, Austria - Klosneuvirus_20160825_MG | ecosystem: Engineered > WWTP > Aerobic digester > Activated sludge | place... | reverse complement strand
GGAGTTCCTGGCCGCCACCGGGGTCTTCGAGCGCTGGGTGTCGAGCTGCCCGCTGAGCTACCGCAGCGGCAACGCGCCGGACAAGCGCGACGTGCTGGGCACGCTGATGCTGGGGCTGCTGGCAGGACACCGGCGCTACGCGCACATCACCGCGCTGCGCGGCGACGCGGTGGCCGCCCAGGCACTGGGGATGAACAAGGTGGTCAGCGAGGACGCGTTGCGCCGGGCGCTGGAGCGCATCGACGAGGCGGCCAGCGCGGCGTGGCTGCGCCCGAGCCTGATGCACTCGGTGCGCGAGGCGCTGGACAGGCCGTGGGTGCTGGACATCGATGCGAGCATCAAGCCGCTGTACGGGCGGCAAGAAGGCGCGGAGATTGGCTACAACCCGAGCAAGCCGATGCGGCCCAGCCACGTGCTGCACACCTTCTTGGTGAGCAACCTGCGCCTGGTACTGGACGTGCAGGTCAGTTCGGGCAAGCAGCACACCAGCGGCCATGCCAAGGCGGCACTGGGGCGGCTGCTCGATGAACTCGGCGACAAACGCCCGGCGCTGGTGCGCGGGGACTCCGGCTACGGCAACGAGGGCATCCTGCTGACGCTGGAAGAGCGCCGGCAGCCGTACCTGCTGCGGCTGCGGCAGACGAAGAACGTGCAGCGCCTGGTGGCCCAGCAGTTCGCCCGCCAGGACTGGAGCCGGCCGGACAACCAGGGCTGCCAGATGGTCGAGGCGCAGTTGCAGCTGCACGGCTGGAGTGCCAGGCGGCGCGTGGTCATCGTGCGCCAGCGCATCCGCGGGGGCATCGCGCGCGAGCGGCGCGTGGACGGCAAGCAGCTCAAGCTGGATCTGGCCGGGCCGAGCGTGCACGAGGGCGACAAGCTGTGGGAGTACGCGGTGCTGGTCACCGACGTTGCCTACCCGCTGGAGTCCGTCGCCCAGCTCTACCGGGACCGCGCGGATGCGGAGAACGCGTTCGACGAGCTGAAGAACCAGTGGGGCCTGGGTGGGTTCACCACGCAGGACATCAACCGCTGCCAGACCGTGGCCCGTGCGTGTGCGCTGGTCTACAACTGGTGGAGTTGGTACTGCCGAGCGGCGCACCCCACGGGAAGGCTGGAGGCGATCACAAGCCGGCCGCTGCTGCTGGCCGCGGTGGGCAAGGCGGCCAGCCACGCCAACCAGACCACGCTGTACCTGACGCCGATGCACGGCCGCGCCGACGTGCTGCGAAAGCTCCTCGCCAACATCGGCACGGCCCTGCAGCACGTCAAGGCTGCTGCGGAGCAGTTCAAGGACCTCGACCGCTGGGGCTGCTTGCTGCGCTACATCAGCGACCGCATCGCTCCGGTCATCGGACCGCCGAAACCGTTCCAGGGGCTGCCGGCGGTGGGGTGACTGCCGGATTTAGGCTGAACAGAAGAAGCCGCCCGAAGGCGGCGTGCGTGTTTCAGCGGCGGCGCAACAGCGGTTGAGGTCGCCTCATTCGACCACGAAGACCACGGCCGTGCGGGCCGGCACCGAGAATACACCCGTGTTGGCTTCGTACGTGGCGGTCTGGGCCCGCCGGTCGGCTGCGGCGCTGGCCCGGTGCACCGGGTGCAGCACGAAGGATTTGCCCTTGAGTGCATCCAGGGTAAGCGTCTGCGCCGTCTTGTCCACGTTGATCAGATAGACCAGTTCCTTGAAGTTGGCGCTGGCGTAGCCGTTGCCGTCCACATGACCAACCAGCACCGTCGGCACCTGATCCGGGCCGGTGTTGTGGAAGGTCAGGCGCGACTGGATGTCCTCGGCGCTGCGCAGCCGCAGCAGCGTGGTGCTGGCGCGGATCCTCAACAGGTCACGGAAGGCATCGCGGGTCCATGCGATTTCGGTGCCGGTGGGCTTGATGGCGGTGTTGCGCAGCAGTGGCGCGATGATCGACCAGTTGTCCCCGTTCTTCTCCTGCACCGGCAGGCCGACACCGAAGTAGTTGTCCTGGTAGGACCAGTCCAGCCGGTTGAACCAGTCGCCCGAGTTGTAGCTGTCGCGGTCCATCGACTTGCTGCGCAAGGTATCGATGCCGGCGTGGAAGTAGGCGATGCCCTGGCTGAAGCTGTTGATCGCGGCTCCGAGGATCTGCACCCGCGCGCGGTCCTCTCGGCTGGTGGTCGTCGGCAACCGGTAGGCGTTGATGTCGAACAGCGTTTGGTTGTCGTGGTTCTCGACGTAGTTCACCACCTCGCCTGGAGAGGCGACGTAGCCGGCGGGTTGACCGTTGTAGTTCACCTGCTCCAGAGGAATGCGCACGTCCCAGTGGGTGTGCAGGGTGTAGCTGCGGATCGAGCCGGCCAGGCCCACCTTGATCATGTCGCCAGACCACATCAGGTCGTTGCGCGTCTTGTTGGCGCCACTGCCGTTGTCGTCGTAGAACAGACCGTTGATGAAGCCCTGATTCTTCACCAGCGACTCACCACCGTCGAAGGGGCTGCCGCCGCGCACATGGTCACGGGCCCGATCGCTGAAGGTGCCGATGCCCGAGCCGTTGAGCTCCAGCTGGCTGGCCTGACGGAAGCGGGCGTTGTTGGCCACCTCGCCGAAGTTCCAGCCTTCGCCGATCAGGTGGATGTGGTGGCCGGCTGCGGCATTGACGGCGGCCTGCAGCTCCTCCATCACTGCCCGGGGCTGATGGCCCATCAGGTCGAAGCGGAAGGAGTCGATCTTGTACTCCTTCGCCCAGAGCACCGCGGAGTCGATCATCAGCTTGGCCATCATCCTGTGCTCGGTGGCGGTGTTGTCGCAGCAGGTGCTGCGCTCCACGTCACCGGTGGCACTCAGGCGGTGGTAGTAGCCCGGCACAACCCGGTCGAGCACAGACTTGTCGTTCTGACCGCTGGCGGTGGTGTGGTTGTAGACCACGTCCATGCCCACCCGCAGGCCTATGCGGTGCAGTGCCTGGACCATTGCGCGCAGCTCGCGCACCCGTGCCGCACCGTCGTGAGCGGTCGAGGCAAAGCTGCCTTCAGGAGCATTGAAGTGATACGGGTCGTAGCCCCAGTTGAAGCAGTCGCTGTCCTTCACGGCGGTGACGGCGGCCTGCTGGTCCTGCCCGTCGGGCGGGCCTCCGGTGGCCACTGCCGCACAACCTGCTTCGGGCACCGTCGCCAGGTCGAAGACCGGTAGCAGGTGCACATCGGTCAGGCCGGCATCGGACAGTGCCTTGAGGTGGCGCATGCCCCTGCTGCCGGTCTCGGTGAATGCCAGGTACTTGCCCCGGTTGACCGTGGAAACACTGAAGTCGTTGGCGGAGAAGTCCCTCACATGGAGTTCATAGATCACCACGTCGGTGGGCTGCGCCACCTTGCTGGGGCGGGCGGTGCTGTCCCAGCCGCTCGGCTTCAGTGCCGCAGAAGACAGATCGGCCACATAGCTGTACTTCGAATCGGCTCCCAGGCTGACCGAGTACGGGTCTGACACCAGGTTGCGCACCAGACCGACACCACGGGCGAAGACCTCGACGATGTAGCGGTAGTACTTGCCACTGAGGTTGGCCGTGGAATGGGCCGACCAGACGCCGGTGGCCGTGTCGAAGGTGGCCGGCAGGATGTCCGAGGCCCGGCCCTCGCGGTCGTACACTGCCACCGACACCTTCTGTGCCGTGGGGGCCCAGAGCTTGAAGCCGGTGCCGCCCGAGGCGATCTTCACCCCGAGGTCGGGCACCGCCGCGGCTGCGCCATACAGGTCATCGAGCACACCGGGCAGTTGCGCGGTGGTGGCGTTCTGTACCTTGCCTTCCGCGTTTTCCTGGACCACCACCAACTGGCTGCGCAGCAGTTCGGCCACACGTGCCTGATCGGCCGTGCGCACCTGCAGCACCACTCCGGCGCCTACGAAGCGGAAGCGTTCTGCCACCACAACCGGCAGGCTGCCGGCGAAAACCTCCAGCGTGATCGAACCGTCGGCGCCGCCGACGCTGCCGTCCTTTTCGGCGGTGATCTGCCCGCGCGCCGAGTGGTAGAGCTTCCAGGTGCCGCTCACGCTGCCGTCGGGCACCTGGATCAGGGAACGATCGAGCCAGTACGCGCGGGCATCGCGGGTGGAAACCTTGCGCAGATCCGGTTTGGCGGTGTAGACGGTGGCATCACCCTGCACCAGCCAGATCTGACCGACCTTGCCGGTGATGTTCAACGCGGCATAGGCCACACGAATGTTGTTGTCGCGGCCGTCCTTGTTGTTCGGGTCGCCGCCAGCGGGCTTGCCGTGGATGATGAACTCCAGCGCGGTGCGGCCGGCATCTGCCTGCGGATTGAGCACCGGGATGTCGAACACCACCTCGTCGCTGCCCGCGGCGTAGCCGTTGAATTCGGAGAATGCCAGTGCGTCGTTCCAGTTGTTGATGCGCGCCTGTGCGGCGGCAGACAGGCCTGCCAGGTTCAGTCCGCTGCCATCCCAGATGTGCACACCCCAGTCGGTGTAGCGAGCGTCGTTGCGGGTGTAGTGCACGCGCAGCGTCTCGATGTCCGGAGTGGCTGCTCCGAGCGGATTGCTGGTGTAGGTGGTGTTGTCACCTTCGATGCGCCAGATCTCGTTGGCCCCGGTCTTGAGCGTGTAGCTCTGGTCGGCACCACCGTGGTCCTTGTTGTCGCCCTGGTGGAACAGATAACCCACCGCGCCGCTGGCGGCGTTCAGCGGCACCTGGTAGATGGCGCCGAAGGCATCACTGCCGGTCGGGTTGTGTCCTGCGTTCCAGCCCGGATCACGTCCTGCGCCCCAGGTATGGATCTGCCAGCCGGCGTAGTCGCCGGAGGCACGGCGGTAGTGCACCGTCAGTGTGGTGCTGCTGCCGCCACCACCATCACCTCCAGCCGAAGGCACTGCGGCCAGCACGGTGCTGCTTGCGCCGTAGGCCTCGGCCAGGTTGCCGGTTTCGTTGCCGCTGCTGCCGCCCCCGCAGGCGCTCAGCAGTGACAAGGTGAACAGCATCAATGCACTGAGGACGCGTGTCCACAGCGCGGTCGCAAGTCGAGTCATGTGGATGTCTCCGTGAAGGAAAGCTCTGGTACGCCCGAAGCCGGCGGTGCCGCGGCGAACCTGGCGATAGGTTCAAACGAGGTGAATGTTACTGAAGTATTGCTACACAATGCACTGCGAGCTAACCCCAGTCTTTGTGTTGACAAAAGACAAGATGATCCGGAACTGAGATTCTTCGGATCACGAAGGAGTGTTTTGTGATGTGTAGCTGCACTACATTTTTTGCGCAGATGCAATCAACCAGGCGAGCGATCAGGAGCGCAACCAGGTTGACCAGCGCGATGGTGCTGGCGGTGGCGCTGGCCGGTTGTGGTGGTGGAGCAACGGGGAGTTCGGCACCGGCTGCCGAGCCTGCGGAACAGCCGCCGGTGGCTGCCGATCTGACGCCCGTGGTGGCGCGCGACGGCGGCTCGGTTCTGCCTGTGCAATGGCAGGGCGGGGCCTTCATGCAGATCTTCGTGCGCAGCTACCAGGACAGCAACGGCGACGGCATCGGAGATCTGCGCGGGTTGATCCAGCGGCTGGACTATCTGCGCGATCTGGGCGTCAAGGGCCTGTGGCTGCTGCCCATCGGTCCCAGCCAGGATCGAGATCACGGCTATGCCGTGACCGATTACCGGGCGATCGAACCCCAGTACGGCAGCCTGGCCGACTTCGATGAGTTGCTGCAGCAGGCGCATGCTCGGGGCATCGGCGTGATCATCGACTATGTGATCAATCACAGCGCGGCACAACATCCCCTGTTTGTGCATGCCAGAGCCTCGTCGTCGAGTGTGGTGCGCGACTGGTACCTCTGGCAGCAGATCTCCAAACCCATCGGCTGGAACATCTACGGCAGCGACCCCTGGCGCAGCAATGCGGCCGGTGGCTGGTATTTCGCCGCCTTCTGGGACCAGATGCCCGACTTCAATCTGCGCAACCCGAAGGTGGTGGACTGGCATCACGACAACCTGCGCTTCTGGCTCAACCGGGGGGTGGACGGCTTCCGTTTCGATGCGGTGGGCCACCTGGTCGAAAACGGCCCCGCTGCCTGGGATAATCAGCCGGAGAATCTGCAGCTGCTGCGTGCCGCGCGCAACACCATCCTGGATGGCTACACCCGGCGGTACCTGGTCTGCGAAGGGCCGGGTGCGCCCCTTTCCTATCAGGAGGCCTGCGGCAGCGCCTTCGCTTTCGGCCACCATGCGCGGGTGTTGCAGGCGGCGCGGGGCGACGGGGCGGCCATCGCCGCGGTGGCGGGGCATTTCCGCACCGCACCCTTGACCATGGCGACGATGCTGGCCAACCATGACAGTTTTGCCGGTCAGCGCATCCATGACCAGCTGGGCGGCAACCTGGCGCAGTACCGGCTGGCCGCGGCGACCTATCTGCTCATGCCGGGTACACCGTTCATCTACTACGGCGAAGAGATCGGCATGTCCGGGGCGGCTTCGCTGAGCGGCGACCCGAAGCTGCGCACGCCGATGAGCTGGAACGGTGATGTGCGCAATGCCGGATTCAGCAGCGGCATCCCCTACCGGGCCCTGTCGGCCAACGTGACGACGATGAATGTGGCGGCCCAACAGTCCGATCCGGCCTCGCTGCTGTCCTTCTACAAGGCCATGCTGGCGTTGCGCAACGGCCTGGCACCCCTGGCAAGGGGCAGTTGGGAAGCCGCCCGGCAGGAGGGGCAGGTGCTGAGTTTCCAGCGTGCACTGGGCAGCGAGCGGGTGCTGGTGGCAATCAACTACGGCAGCACGGCGGCCCAGGCTCAGGTGAGCAGCCTGGCTGCCTCGGCAGCGCTGGAGAACCGCTTTCCAGCGGGGGCCGGCGACCTGGCCGCCGACGCCCAGGGGGCCTTGCGCATCGAGCTGCCGGCGCAGTCGCTGCGGGTTTTTGTTGTCCGGTAGCTGCGCTGCAGGGGGTCACAGCGCGTCGATCACTTCCTTGCGTTTGCGCTGGTACTCCTCTTCGGAGATCAGGCCGCTTTCGCGCAGGCGGCGCAGCGATTTCAACCGGAGTTCCTGCTCTTCCAGGAAGGCCGGGTCGCGTCGCGGCGCAGGGGACTGGGGCGGGCGGGCCCCACTGGCCGGTGAGGCCGACGCACCGGTCGCCGCAGGTGTTGTGGAAGCGGCTGTTGCAGCGCCGGCTGCAGCAGGGGGTGCGGGTGTGGCAGCAGATGGTTGTGTCGCCGCAGCCGCTGCGGCAGGGGCGGGAGCCGCGCCGCCGGCGGGTGCCGTGGCAGCGGCCGGTTCAGGCGCCGGCCGTGTGGACATTGTGGACGTTGTGGGCGTTGCATGGCCGGAGAGCAGCGCCAGGGCCCGGGACAGCAGCGCGGCGGGGGCGTCTGCCGGGGTGGGGTTCGGCCCGGTTGCCGAGGCATCGGCGGGGGCTGCACCACCGATGCCGACCAGCCGACCACTTTCGAGTTGGCTGGCCTGCGCCTGCGCAGTGGGGGCAAGCAGGTCGACGATGGCGGTCGGGGGAGGGCGCCCCCCCTTCCAGCCCATCGAGGTGGCCGGCTGGCCTGCTTCGGGAGCGGCGACCCCCAGCGAGATGCGGCCGCCCGGCCCATCGCTGGTGGCCGTGGACTGACTGCTCCAGCGGGTCGAACGGGCCAGTTCGGCTGGAATGGTGAGCTGGGCGGCCGTTACCGCCGCAACCATGGACGCCTGTTTCAGGGCCTGGGCGCCGACAAAACGCTGCGGGACGGAAAAGCTCAGGCTGCGCCCCCGCACCCGCACTACCCGCACAAAATGGACCGATGTGTTGACTGCGTTGTCCGCTCCGGCTTCATCGCTGCCGCCAGCTTCGGCCACGGCTTCGCGAAGCTGGCGGTGCATCAACTCCGGGCGGGGAGTCAGGACGATGGCGCGTTCCCAGGCGTGTGCCGGGTCGATGCGCCCGCCCCGCCCGGGCAGGGTGGTCTGCTGCCCGGAGCCGTTGCGACGGTCGGTGTCCAGGTAGATGTCCAGATTGAAGGCGTAGAAGCCGCGACGGGCAAAAACCGACAGGTCCTCGCCGCCCAGGGTGCCTGATTTCACCGAGGAGGGGTGGCGTACCGGTTGGTTCAGAGTGATCTCGAAGACAAGCTGGTCGCCGTCTTCGCTGATGCGCAGGCTGCGCAGATCCAGGTCGCCTGCTTCGTAGATCGTTTCACGGGGGTAGATCAGGCGTCCGTCGCCGTGATCGTCGCCGGCAGGGTCGCTGTGGTGGACAAGCAGGGTTGCCGAGTGTGCAGCCAGGGTGGTCGGCAGCAGTGCGGCAAGGGCAAGCAGACGCAGGTTCATCGGTGGCGGGAGTGGGTTGGGGGGAGCAGACGATGTCATGCAGCCTCTCACAGCTTGCCGCAGGCCGGGCTCCGGGTGAACGCGCATCCACCCGGGCGGCCGGTTGTGCGAAGGCGGTTGTGCGCAGGCGGTTGTGCGAAGGCGTGAGGGGGCAGCACAGGGGGAGGGGCCTGCAACGCAGCGAGGCCCGGCTCCGGGAGGGAGGCGGGCCTCGCCAGGAAACGCTCCTGCGCAACGGTGTCTGCCGGCGCGCAGGTCATTTCCTCTCGGGCAGCGGCTTGCCGCTGAGGGTTCAGGTCAGAAGATCGCCTTGACGAAGGCCTTCATGCGGTACTGCTTGATGTCGTGCGTGGCGCCGGTTTCACCGGGATCGCCTTCACCCTTGACCCACTGAGACAGCAGCCCGGTCTCGAAGCCGGCCAGGTTGTACGACAGTCGCAGGCTCAGGATGTCCTTGTCGTTGTTGATGGCGGCACCGCTCTTGGTGATGTCGCGGCTGTAGCGCCCCCAGGAGACGCTGCCGTACAGGTCGCTGAAGAGCTGGTTGCCCACACTCAGGGTCAGGCCCTTGTCCTTGGTGTCGCGGTCGTCGGTGGGGAGGCTGATCTGGCCCCGGTTGCTGTCATCGACCAGCTTGTACTTGGCGCTGAGCTCCAGTCCGCCCAGAACCGGAGCAACGTAGCCAACCTTGAACACCGCAATGTTGGTCTTGCGGTCATTGTGCTGACCGAAGTAGCCTGCCATGGGCCCGCTGGCCGAATAGTTCTGCCAGTTGTAGTTGTAGTCGACCCGGGTCAGTTCCATCGACATCGGAATCTTGGCGACCTCGTAGTTGACCAGTGCGGTGATGCCCTTCCAGCCGTTGACGCCTTCGTTGGGTGCTTCGTCGAAATCGATGTAGCCGTTGTCTGTCAGACGGGCGATCGGTGCCTGCTGATAGTCCTTGGCAGCACCACCGAGCCAGATCGTCTGCCCCCAGTTGTACCAGGCGGCCTCCGAGCCCTCAGTCAGCAGCACGTCGCTTTCGCGTCTGGCCGCCAGGTTGCTGTAGTAGCCAGCGCCGATGTTGAAAAGCTGGAAGTTCAGTCCCAGACCCGAGACCGGCAGGCTGTTCAAGCCCACGTCGAGTTTGTAGGCGGTGCCGTTGACATCGGACTTCGGGCTGTTGCCCCAGTCGAAGGTCGCCAGCGGAGACCGCCAGGCCGAGCGGTACACCGCCGCCTTCAGGTCAACCGGACCCGCGCTGCCCTCACCCTTGAGCATGATCACCCGGTTCTTGGCCCAGGTCTCCACATCGGTGCCGTCGTAGGGGTTCAGGGGGGTGGCATCGGCAAGCTGCTGCCGGTCATTGAACCACTGGTAACTCGCGGTCAGTTTGGCGGGGCCGAAGTTGCCCTTGACCTGTCCGATGTAGACGCCCTCCTGGAATCGCAGGTTGTCATCGGCGGTGCTGCCGCCGGAGGCATCAACGCGGTTGCCCCAGTTGGCACCCAGGTAGCTCGGCAGCGAGACGCGGGCAAATTCCCAGCCCAGACCGGGTGCTCCCAGCGAACCCTTGAAATACAGGCCGTTGTAGTTGTCGCGGTCGATGTAGCGCACCTGGCCGACGGTGAAGGGGTCGAACTGGCCCCAGTCACTCGAGCCGATCAGTGCGGTGTTGAGCCAGCCGTAACCCGGGGTCAACAGCACGTAGGCACCGCGCAGCTTCATGAACTTGGCGCGGGTGGGCGTGGTTTCATCGGCAAAGCCGAAGTCGGTCCAGTAGGCCGCCGGGCTGCGGCTCTGGATGCGCACACCGGCTTCCACCTGCTTGGAGATGGTGGCCTTCATGCGCAGTTCGTATTCTGTCCATTGGCCGTTGTCGGATCCGCTGGCGGTGTCACCGCTGCCGGTGGACACCACACGCTGGTTGCCGTCCAGGAACTTCATGTAGATGTTCGATCCGCTGAAGTCGATCGTGACCGCAAAGGCGGGCGCCGTCAGCGCAAGGCCGATCGCTGCTGCCAGAGGCTTGAGAGCAAGTTTCTTGTTCACCGTGGAACTCCTGGTGGGTTGGAAAGGGGGGATGGCAGTGTGTCGAGCGGTCTCGACCTCACTTCTTGACCATCTTCAGCGTGGCCGGCTTGGTGGCCTTGCCGTCGGCGGCGCATTCGTGGGCAAGCATGTCGGCCTGCCTGGCGTCGGGGCCGTCGAGCACGTCCATCGTGTGCGGGTCGCAGTCACCGTCGTTGCCGCCGCCGAAGCGATGCTGGCCTTCGTACTCGTTGACCTTGCGGGTCAGGAAGTCGGTGGCGGCCGGGAAACCCTCGTTGGACTGCATCACCACCTGGTAGCTCCAGCCGTCGACGTTGCCGTCGCCGCCCAGTTCGGACAGCGGCACCGAGCCGGTGATGGTCCGGCCGCGCCCGCGTGTGATGTTGGGCACCACGATGTCCTTGGCCAGGGCGCCGAGTTTGGACTCGGCTTCAGCGGTGACGCGGGCCTTCTTCTGCGGCGACAGCACCACCACCTTGTTCCACTCGCTGCCCGGGGCGAACTTCATGTTCAGGCCGGTCCAGGTGTCGGCACGGGCATCGGGCGCGCCGGTCTTGATGAAGATGAAGACCATCTGCACCGCGAAGCCGCCGCCCATGCCCCAGGGATCCTCGAGGTTGGCGGCCACGTCCACCGAGAAGTCGACGTTGGCGCCGCTCTTCTCGGCCTTGAGCTTGACCAGGTCGAAGGAGCCGGCCTTGTAGACGCCGTCGGTCGGGTAGGTGTAGCTGCCGGGTCCCTTGTCGTCGCCGCGCGGGTCGGTGAACTCGACCGCGTGGGCTGAGAAGCCAAACGCCAGGGCGGCGGCCAGGACAGCGGTGCGCAACGGGTGGAACTTGCTCATGGTGGGTTTCCTCATGGTGTGCCTCGACAGGCGACTCGGGGGCTTCCTCAAGGTCATCCTCTCGGTGGGGCTGGAGATCACTTGACGCTGCCGGCGGTCAGGCCGGAGACCAGGTACTTCTGCAGGTACATGAACAGGATCACGACCGGCAGCGACACGATGACCGACCCGGCCGCGAAGAATCCCCACTGGGAGCTGAAGCCCCCGACGAAGAACCGCAGCCCGACCGGTGCCGTGTAGTTGGACTCGCTCTCCATGAACACGGAGGCGAGGATGAATTCGTTCCACGCCGTCATGAACGAGAACAGCGCGGTGATCGCGATGGCCGGCTTGGCCAGCGGCAGGATGATGCGAAAGAAGATGGTCTGCGGGCTGGCCCCGTCGATGCGCGCGGACTCTTCGATGTCCACCGGAATGGTGTCGAAGTACCCCTTGAGCATCCACACGCAGAAGGGAATCGCGGTGGTGGCGTAGACGATCACCAGGCCCCAGAAGGTGTTGCCCAGGCCCAGCCACTTGACGATGATGATGAACAGCGGGATCAGCATCAGCGTGCCCGGGAACATCTGGCTGACCAGGAAGGCCAGCATGCCCTGATCGCGGCCCGGGAAGCGGAAGCGGCTGAAGGCGTAGGCGGCGGTGCAGGCCAGGAACACCCCCAGCACGGTGGTCATCAGCGAGACGATCACGCTGTTGAGCAGCCAGCGGCCGAAGGGCTGCTCGGTCATCACCTCGACGAAGTTGCGCAGCGAGAACTGCGCCGGCCAGGGCAGCACGCCGCGGGCGCGTTCAAGGAAGGTCGGGTCCTTCGGCAGGTCGACGATGCCCACACTCTGCTGGCCGGAGAAGGCCAGCGCCAGCACCCACAGCACCGGGTAGAGGGTCAGCAGCGTGAACGTGATCAGCCCGGCGTGCAGCCAGAGCGGGTTGCTGGGTCGGCCGAGTGCCATGGTTTGCCTCAGTAACTTTCGGTCGCACGGGTCAGGCGCGTCTGGAAGTAGCCGTACACGAGCAGGATGATGAAGATCACCGTCGAGTAGGCAGCCGCATAGGCGTACTGATACTGCTCGAAGGCAATCTTGTAGGCCTTGGTGATCAGGATCTCGTTCGCGCCGCCGGGCTCGCCGCCGCTCACCAGGAAGATGATGTTGAACATGTTGAAGGTCCACACCACCGACAGCACCACCGCCGGTACCAGGGTGGGCCGCAGCAGCGGCAGCGTGATGCTGCGGAACTGCTGCCAGCGGCTGGCGCCCTCGACCTCGGCGGCTTCGTACATGTCCTTCGGGATGGACTGCAGCGCGCCCAGGATCACCACCATCATGAAGGGGAAACTGAGCCAGCCGTTGGTGATCAGGCCGGTCATGAAGGCGCTGACCACGCCGTCGAACCAGCGCACCGGCTCCAGGCCGAACATCTGCAGGAACTGGTTGATCACGCCGAACTGCGGGTGGAACATGCCGCGCCAGACCAGCGCGGTGATGTAGTTCGGGATGGCCCAGGGCAGGATCAGCAGCACGCGGTAGATGGTCTTGCCCTTGAACCCTTCCGTGTTCAGTGCCAAGGCCAGCAGGAAGCCGAAGGTGACTCCGATGGTGACGTTGGTGATCGTCCAGATCACCGTCATCATCAACGTCCAGTAGAAGTTGGAGTAGTTCACCACCGTGCCTTCGACGCTGCTGCGCACGATGTCGAAGTCGCCCAGGATCGAGACGAAGTTCTGCAGCCCGATCCAGCGCTCCCGGAAGGGCAGCTGCTCGTTGAACAGCGTGGTGTCGGTGAAGGCCAGCGAGATGCCGTAGAAGAACGGGAAGAACACCAGCACCAGCATGCCCAGCATGGCCGGCGTGACGTAGGCATAGGCGGTGGCGTTGTCGCGCAGCGCCCGGGCTGATCGGCCTGCCCAGCCCTGTACGAAGAACAGCAGCAGCGCCACACCCAGGGCATTGATTGCCCAGAAGCTGCGCGACAGGAATCGGCTGTGGCTGGCCATCGCGTCGTCGGCTTTGGCCAGGGGGCGGCCATCTCCGGAGATCAGGCCCAGCGGTCGCCCGTAGGTGTCGGTGTCCCAGGCGCTGGTGGTGGCCTGGGCTGCACTGGCCGAACCGGTGACCGCGGCATGGGTGGCGGCCACAGCACCTTGCAGCCGGGCGGTTTGTTCGACTTCGGTCTGGTGTCGCTGCGCCAGCGATTGCTGCAGTCCCTGCTGGAAGTATGCGGCCGCGCCGATCATCACCACCAGGGCGAGTGCCCGGCCCAGATCGAAGCGCTGCTGCTCAGGGCGGATGCGCAGCAGCACGCCCACGCCCAGTGCGGCGGCCAGCAGGGTCAGGGCCCCGCCCAGGCCCATGCCGGCGGGTGCTGGCCGCTGCGAATCCGAAGCTGCAGCCGCTGTTGCCGCAGCTGCAGTGCTGCGGACCCTGGCCTGCACCATGCCGGTCACTTCGCCACCGCTGCGCAACGGCACGCTGACGACAGCCAGCGTATTCAGCCCCAGCTCTGCACGCAGGGTCTTCTTGGTGACACTGCCCTCCTTGCGATTGGTTTCCTCCGCACTGCGCAGTTCGTTGCTGAGGTCGAACAGCGGCTTCTCTTCCCGCTGCAGGCTGCGAGGGGCCTGATCCTGCGGCCGTGAGGAGGCGGTGAGTTCCCGCCCGGACACCACCTGCACCGACTCGATGGCAGGGTGGGCCGACAGGAACTGCCCCACGCGTCGGGCGGCGGTGTCGGCGTCCACGCCTTCCAGTGTGGATGCCAGCGCATGGGTCAGCAGCACGGCGTCGCGCTGCTGCTGCGCCTGCGACAGATCGCGCCCGACGCTGGAGGTCAGCCAGGCCGACAGCGCCAGCACGACGGCCAGTGCGATACCCAGTCCCAGCGATGCGGTGCCGGAGAGCCGTTTCATGGAGGGTCAGGCCGCTTTGAAGGAGACAGGAAGATCCGGGGGGGGAATCTGGAACGGTGCAGCGCCGCGCGGGCTCACTTGCCCTTGCGCAAGGCGGAGATGCTCTCCTGGATGCTCCCGGCGGCTTCCTTCAGCGCAGCATCGACGCTGGCGTTGCCCTTGACGATCTTGTTCATGGCCGTGGTTGCAGGTGACCAGACCATGGTCATCTCGGGGCGGTTGGGCATCGGCTCGGCCTCGTCGAGTTGTTCGCGGAAGGCCTTCAGAACCGGGTCACCCGACACCTTGGGGTTGCTGTAGATCGCCTTGTTGGTGTGCAGTTGCCGGCCTTCAGTGGCCAGCACCAGGCCGGCTTCCTCACTGGTCAGGTGCTTGACCAACTCGTAGGCCACGTCCTTGTGCGCAGAGCTGGCGGCGATGTAGGCGCCCTCGATGGTCATCCAGGGCCGCATCGCCTTCTTGCTGGCGTCCACCACCGGAAGCGTGGCGAAGCCCACATTGATCTTCTTGTCGATGTCGCCGACGAACCAGGGCCCGTTGATGACCATGGCGGCCTTGCCTTCGTTGAACATCGAGGCGATCAGCGCCTCGCTGGGTTCGGTGGGCATGATGCCGTCGGTCTTGTACCAGGTCATCATCTGGTTGAGCGAGGCGACGGTGGCCGGGCTGTTGATCGTGAGCTTGCCGTCCTTGTCGAACACCGCTCCCCCGAACGCGTTCATCAACGCCGAATGGAAGTAGAAGTTGGTGTACCAGTACGCCAGCCCGTAGCGCCCGCTGCCGGTGTTGGTCAGGGACTTGGCCAGCTTGACCATCTCGCCGGTGGTTTTCGGCGGGGCCTTGACCAGGTCCTTGTTGTAGATCAGCGTGGGCATCTTGTAGTTGATCGGCAGGCCCCAGACGCTGCCCTTGTAGGTCATTGCGTCGATCATTCCGGGCAGCAGCCGATCACGGGTGGCCTTGTCGACGAAGAAGTCGATCGACTCCACCGTCTTGCCCGCCTCGATCCAGCCGCCCAGGCGGTCCTGGGCATAGATGAAGACGTCCGGGCCCTTGCCGCGCGGTACAGCGGCGCTGATCTTGTCGGCGTAGGCGTCGTAGGGGATGGCCAGCGCGGACACCTTCATGCCCTTGGCGGCCGGGGACTTCGCGAACTGCTCGAGCACCTTCTCGAAGGCGGCCTTCTCCGCGGCCCGGTAGGCGTGCCAGATCACGATTTCCTTGCCCTGAGCCAGGGCCGAACCTGCCAGCGAAAAGACGGCGGCAGCAATCAGTGTGCGGGTCGGGAACTTCATGGTGGAGCTGCTCCGATGGAAGGGGTGCAAGAGGTGACTTTTCGAGGGGTCAGGCTGACTGCGTGACGGGGGCACAGGACACTTGTGTGCCGCGCCTCACTCCAGGCGCTTCTCCGTGGTCGGGTCGAACAGGTGGATGGCCTCGCAGCGCACCTGCAGCGTGATGGACTCGCCGGGGCTGGGCATGCCGTGGTGGCTCCTCAGTCGGCCGGCCACGGTTTGGCCTTGCACATCGAAGTGCACGATCACCTCATGGCCCAGCGGTTCGAGGATCTCGACGTTGCCGCTGAGTGCCGTGTCGCTGGCCCAGTCGATTTCATGCGCCAGACCCAGGTGTTCCGGCCGGATGCCCAGCACCACCGGCCGGCCCTTGTGGCGCAGTGCCACCTCTCGCAGTGCCGCCGGCACGGGGATGCGCACGCCGTAGAGCAGCACCTCGGCGCTGTCGTCGGCCAGCCGTGCCTTGAGCAGGTTCATCTTCGGTGTACCCATGAACCCGGCGGTGAAGAGGTTTGCGGGCCGGTCGTAGATCTCCATGGGTGTGCCCACCTGGGTCAGGTTGGTCACGTTGGGGTCGCTGCCGCAGGGGCGCAGCACCGCGATGCGGTGGCCCATCGTCATGGCCTCGACCTGGTCATGGGTCACATAGACGGTGGTGGTCTTCAGCCGCCGCTGCAGCTTGGACAGCTCCGCACGCATGTGCACCCGCAACTCCGCGTCCAGGTTGGAAAGCGGCTCGTCGAAGAGGAACACCGACGGGTTGCGCACGATTGCGCGTCCCAGGGCCACACGCTGGCGTTGCCCGCCCGACAGCGCCTTGGGTTTGCGGTCCAGGAAGTCGTTCAGGCCGAGGGTGTCGGCAGCCTCCTGCACCCGACGGCGGATCTCGGGCTCCGGCATCTTGCGGATCTGCAGTCCGAAGGCGATGTTGTCGTACACCGTCATGTGCGGATACAGCGCATAACTCTGGAACACCATCGCGATGTCGCGATCCTTCGGGTGCACATCGTTGACCACCCGTTCACCGATCAGCAGGCGCCCGCGGGTGACGGTCTCCAGCCCGGCAATCATGCGCAGCACGGTCGACTTGCCGCAGCCCGATGGGCCGACGAAGACCATGAACTCACCGTCCTTGATGTCGAAACTCAAGTCGCGGATGACATCCACACCGGCGGTGTAGGACTTTCCCAGATGGTCCAGTGTGATCGATGCCATGGGTGAGGGCGTGGCAGGTCGTGGTTAGCGGGGCGCCGCGTTGGAGGGCACGAGGATGCGCACCGAGCGGGCCGGCAGTTCGGTCTTGAGTCGGCCATCGACCAGGTCGAAGGTGTCGCCGCTGAGACGGTCTGTCCAGCGGCCGGCGGGCCAGCCGGTGGGCAGGCCCACGTCTGCGCCGACCGTACCGTTCTCGCGGTTGGCCAGCACGATGACGCGGTCGTCACCTGCGGCGGTTTCACGCCCGAAGGCCAGCGCGCGGTCGGCCGGTTGGGTCAGCATCGTGTAGCTGCCGGTACTCAGGGCCGGGTGCTGGCGGCGGATCGCGATCAGGCGCTTGTAGTGATCACGCATGCCTTCGTCGCGCGCCACACCCTTGCCGGGAAGGATGTCGCGATCGCCCCAGGGCATGTCGTTGCGGTTGAAGGGCCAGTCGTGTCCGCCGCGCGCCACTTCCTCTCCGTAGTAGATGACGGGCATGCCCAGCGAAGTCATCTGCAGCGCCACACACAGCCGTTTGAGGCTGCGATTGCCCTGCAGGTTGCCCAGCATCATGGGTTCGTCGTGCGACGACAGGTAGTGCGCCAGCAGGTATCCGGGCCGGACCTTGTGACGCCCACGCAGGTAGGCGGCATAGGCCACGGTGCGGCCCCGCCCGGTGACCCAGGACTCGCAGTTGCCCTTGAAGCTGAAGTCGAAGCCGGCATCCACCTCGTCGCGCTCGAAGAAGCCGTCCAGCGACTGCGCGTCGCCGCCCCAGTGCTCGGCCAGCAGGAAGAAGTCGCGCCCCAGCGCCTCGCGGGTGCGGCGGCGGTGTTCGGCCCAGACGTCGCCGGACACATGCTTGTAGGTGTCGAGCCGGAATCCGGCCACGCCGCTGCGCCGGGCCAGGGCGATGTTCGCGCCGATCAGGTGGTCGCGCACCTCGGGGATCTCGGTGCGGAAGTCGGGCAGGCCGCCCACCGCGCAGCGGATCGCGTCGACCTCGCAGTTGCCTTCGCCCTGGCGCAGCCAGGGCTCGCCGGAGGCGGTCCGGCGTTCGCTGTAGCGGCTGCTGTAGCCGGCGTGGTTGATGACCACGTCCAGCACCACCTTGATGCCGCGCTTGCGCGCCTCGTCCACCAGCCGCTTCAGGTCCGCCTCGCTGCCGAAATGCGGATCCATCTGCTCGAAGTCCTGGATCCAGTAGCCGTGGAAGCCCTCGTGGGTGAACCACTCGGCCCCGGCGGCCTGCGCCGTCATGCCCCTGGCCTGCTGCAGCTGCACCGGATTGATCCACAGCGCGGTGACGCCCAGGTCGCGCAACTCGTCGAGCTGCTGTGTCAGTCCCTTCAGGTCGCCGCCGTGCCAGCCGCCGGGGTTGCGCCGGTCCACGCCCTGGTTGTTGGTCGGGTCGCCGTCGGCGAAACGGTCGATCAGCACGAAGTACATGACTTCGCGAGACCAGTCTGCCGCTGCACACACGCCGCCCAGCAGGGCGAGACAGCAGGCCAGCATGAGCGAGCGCAAGGCGGCTGCGTACCGTGCGCCTGTCCCTGAGGTGTCTCGATCGGCGTGGGAATGGAGCGGCATCGGTGCAGGCGGTGGTGAGCGGTGGTTGTCCGGAAGCGGTCTGGCCAGGTCGCGTCCGAAGGGGACAGGGTCTGTTGATCCTTGGAAGGATTCTTGTAGCTGAACTACGTAAATGGACATGGTGGAAACCCGTGCACATGAAACTCCACTTGCCTTCCCTCTAGATTGACGTGCCACAATTTCCCCTGAGTGCCTGGATTCTTCCTGTTGCTCTCTGGTCTTCCTGGGGGATCGATGTTGTTTCACTACATCACTTCAGGATCCGGGCGGGTTGCTCTTGTCCCGGATGGCCGGCGGGGCTTCGATGGAATCGGATGGGACCGGTGGGGTCCGGCATGCCCTGAAGGGTTGAGGGACGAGACATGACGACGATGGACTTCGAATCGCCGCGGCTGGTGGCGGAGATTGACGGGACGCATGCGCGTTTTGCGCTCGAGATCCGGCGTGGTGTCCTGCGCCAGGGGATGGTGCTGGCCTGTGACGGGTTTCCCGACTTCGTGTCGGCGGTGCGGGCCTACCTGGAACGACTGACCCTGGCCCAGCCGGTGATCCACGCTGCGGTGGCCATTGCGAACCCGGTTGTGGGTGACTGGGTGCAGATGACCAACCACGACTGGCACTTCTCGATCGAACAGGCGCGTGACCAGCTCGGACTGACGACCCTGGTGGTGGTCAACGACTTCACCGCGCTGGCCTCGGCCATTCCGAAACTGGGGCGCGACCAGTTGCGCCAGGTCGGAGGTGGCCTGGTGAGGGAGAACAGCGTGCTGGCCGTGTTGGGCGCAGGCACGGGCCTTGGCGTCTCCGGCCTGGTGCCGGGCGAGCAGACCTGGACTTCACTGGGTTCCGAGGGAGGGCACTGTGCCTTTTCCCCCTGCGATGAGCGGGAAGACCGCATCCTCGCCCATGTGCGGTGTCGTTTTGCGCACGTTTCCTTCGAGCGCCTGCTGTCGAGCAGCGGGCTGCAGCTGATCCACGAGGCTTTGGCGTGCGACGGAGGTGCGGGCGCAGCCTCCACCCAGGCGCCGGATGCGGCGCAGATCCTGCGGTTGGCGCTGGAGGGCGAAGATGCGCTGTGCATGCAGGTGGTCGATGCCTTCTGCTGCATGCTCGGTACGGTGGCGGCCAACCTGGCAGTGACGCTCGGCGCCTTCGGGGGCGTCTACATCGGCGGCGAGATCGTGCAGCGGCTGGGCGAGCGTTTCGACCGCTCGGGCTTTCGTGCCCGCTTCGAGTCCAAAGGGCGCTTTCGTGCCTACGTCTCGGGCATCCCCACCTTTGTCATCACCGACGAGGACGCGGCACTGCGCGGTGCGGCGGAGATCCTCGAGATGCAGCTGCGCCGGGTCGGGCCGGGGTCGAGTGTGCTGGACCGAATCCGGCGCGCCCGCGATGCGCTGACCAAGGCCGAGCGGCGCGTGGCCGATCGTGTCCTCGAGATGCCGCGGCAGGTGCTCAACGAGCCGATCGCCGAGATCGCCCGTCTGGCCGATGTGAGCCAGCCGACCGTGATCCGCTTCTGTCGCTCGCTGGGCTGCGATGGTCTTTCGGACTTCAAGTTGAGGCTGGCCTCCGGCCTGGCCGGCTCCGTGGCCGTGACACACAGCCAGGTGCACGACGATGACTCGATGCTGGACCTGGGCACCAAGGTGCTGGACAACACCTCCACCGCGATCCGGCAGGTGCGCGAGAGCCTGGGCGAGGAGGCCCTGGAGCAGGCGCTGACCCGGCTGCTCGAAGCATCGCGGGTCGAGTTCTTCGCACTCAGCCACTACGGCATGGTGGCGCAGGACGCTCACATCAAGTTCCTGCGGCTGGGGGTGCCCAGTGGGGTGCACACCGATGCGGGTCTGCTGCGTCCGGCCGCCGCGGTGCTGCGGCGCGGCGATGCGGCCGTGTTCATCAGCGCGAGTGGCTCCGCTGCCGATCTGATCGAGGCCGCGGAGCAGGCCCGAGCACAGGGTGCAGTGGTCATTGCAATCTCGGGCAGCCACACGCCGCTGGCGCGGCGGGCAGATCTGACGCTGGTGGTCGACCATGCCGAGGAACACGACACACCTTTGGTGATGATCAGTCGCATCCTCTACCTGCTCGTCATCGACGTTCTCGCGTTGGGCGTGGCGCTCAGGCGCGGCCTGCATGGTCAGGTGGTCGAGGCGGCCAAGTCCCGGGAGACGCCGGCACCGGCGCAGGCCGGTGCCATGGGCGAGCCGCCCCCCCCCGCTGCGTCGACGGACTCCAGTGCCACCGCCGCGCCGCACCAGCGTGCCGCCGAGCAGGCCGCGCATTCGGGTGTCGCGCTGGCTCACTGGAGCCTGCACGGTCGCTGAGCCCGCTTGCCCGCACAATCGGGCGGGTGCCGGTTTGCGGCGGTCGATCCGGGCCATTCACGATGAAGTCTCTCTCCTGCCTCAACGCTTATCCCAGTCGCCGCCTGCCGGTGTTCGGCCGCAACGGCGTGGCCACCTCCCATCCGCTGGCCGCGCAGGCCGGGCTGCAGATGCTGCGCCAGGGCGGCAGCGCGGTGGACGCCGCAGTGGCCGCCGCCGCAGTGATGACGGTGGTGGAGCCCTGCAGCAACGGG
>Ga0154020_10002931_pt1 | contig 20723 bp, 13 predicted proteins | sample Klosneuvirus_201_FD_109709 | JGI IMG/M metagenome (GOLD analysis project Ga0154020, IMG submission 109709) | Active sludge microbial communities from wastewater, Klosterneuburg, Austria - Klosneuvirus_20160825_MG | ecosystem: Engineered > WWTP > Aerobic digester > Activated sludge | place... | reverse complement strand
GCAGAGCAAAAAGTAAACGTCCGTTTGTCACCGCATCACGTGTTGCCCAAGTGGAATTACACAGTGCGTCCAAAAAACACATGACCGCAAAACGGACAACTTATTTTTTAACACCCGCTTAGGGTCGAAGGTGTCGAGGTGACTGGGACCACCTTCCATGAACAGGAAGATCACGTTCTTAGCGGTGGGTCGGATGTGCGGTCCTGGAGTCGCAATTCCACTGGAAGCCGCAGCCAAAGAGTTTGTCTCAGACTGGATGGCTGCCAGCGCGAGTGCTCCAAACCCGGCACCACTTTGGGTCAGGAATTCACGTCGGGATCGCGGAAGAGTAATGTGATTGTTCATCGTTGGGCCGTTTCGGCGAGGTATTGAGAGATTGAAACTGTCAAAACTTTTAAACCCGCTGCGTCAGCGAGGGATTCGTAAGCATCGATTTTCCCTCGCTGACGCAGCGGGTTACAAGTAGCGCGCAACTTCAATATTTCCGCATTCGGGTTAGCTTAACGGACATACAGAAACTCGTTTGAGTTCAACAGCACATGACAATTGTTTCGTCGCTGGTTGAATGAGGCACACAGTGTACGAAAAGGGAAAAAGGGCCCAGCCGTAATGAGCGAATACGATAGTCCGTGGAAAGAAATTCTGGATGAGTTCCTGTCGGCGTTTCTGGAGTACTGCTTTCCGCAGATCTATGCGACGATCGACTGGTCCGTGCCGCCAAAAATGCTCGACAAGGAATTTCAGCAGATCACTCCACACGGAGAACTGGGGCGACGATCGGTCGATAAACTGGTGGAAGTTCGGTTGTTGTCGGGCGACACGGAGTGGATTCTGATTCATCTGGAAATCCAGAATCAGTGGATCGGTGACTTTGCAGAACGGATGTTTGTTTATTTCTACAGAATCCGTGATAAGTACAATCGGCGAGTCGTCAGTCTGGCCGTTCTTGGTGACGATAATCCTGAATGGCGTCCGGAAGCATTTAAGGAGGATACGCTTGGCTGCAAAGTGGAATTCAGATATCCCATGGTCAAGTTGAATGATTTCTTACAAGATCTGACACCGCTTGAAGAATCGAACAATCCGGTGGCGTGTTTGATTCTGGCTCATCTGCTTGCAATGCAGACGACCAGGAAGCCGGCTGAGCGACAGGATGGCAAGTTGCAGATTTTGCGACGGCTGTATGAACGGGGAGTTGATTCTCAGGTATTGCGAAGACTGTATCGTGTGATAGACTGGTTGCTCGAATTGCCACCAGACCGGGAACTCAGTTTTTGGGAAGAACTCAGGAAGATTGAGGAGATTAACATTATGCCATACATCACGTCTGTGGAACGACTGGCCCGAGAGGAAGGGCTGGAACAGGGACTGCAAAAAGGACGACAGGAAGGAATTCTTGCCGGGAAGATTCAGATCTTACAACAGATGTTGAATCAGCCTGCCGCCGCGACGAATGATCTGCTGACGGAACCACTGGAGGCTCTCGAAGGAAAAATTGATGTGCTTATGAAAGAACTTCGTTCGCGAGGAACGCATTAAAGATTCACGACTCATTTTTCTGGTCATGGCTGGCGTGACGGAATCACCGAATGAGGATCCGGACGGCAAGGATTCGACTGCTGATCAATTCTTTGGGGCATTGCCAGATTGACGCCATCGCTCACGCCAATGGAATGACTCGGGCGACTAACCATGTTGCCGAGTTCGGACGTGTCTCGGGGCTTCTTGTCGAGGACTGGGAGCAAGGCGTTTGACAGTCGATTTTCTGTCACCTTTTTCGCTCAAGCAAAGAAAGAGGGCCAAATCACTTCGGAATCAATGAACTGCCTCCCCTCATCAACGCCTGCTTCCCCTTATCAACGCCTCTGGGTGCTAATGCTCCTCAGCGACCGCACATCATCCATCGCCTCGACGCCAACACGTCGGACGTGATGGTGCTGTGCAAGACCAAATGCGTTCCCACGATCGTGCAGAAACAATTCGAAAACCGCACGATGCGGAAAACCTACTGGGCCGAGTTCACGGACATCCCGAGCAGATCAAGTTTTCGTGCCACAGGGGCGTTGAAATAGAGAAGTGCAGGTTGTAGACTTAAGGGAATGGATGAGCAAGTTTTGCCTTTTAGTTGGATTGCCTTCATTCCTGATCTGAAATCGTTTATATGGCGAACCGACCAAACGACGAAGTTCCTGATGCGCCTCGAGGGCGCAAGTCGATGATCTCGCAGACCGGCGAAGACGGTAAACGAGCGGCGTTGCCTCCCGCACAACGAGCGACGTCAACTAACGCGGTTGGCAATGTCTCTACGCTGCCTCAGTCGCAGGGCGATGCGTCATTACCGTTCCAGGTTCTAGGCCGGTACAGGGTGATTAGAGAACTCGGTCGTGGCGGAATGGGGGCCGTTTATCTGGCCGAAGATACAGTTCTCAAGCGGCAGGTCGCCCTCAAAATTCCTCAGTTTGACCCCTCGAAAGCCGAGCAGATGGAGGCTCGGTTTATGCGTGAAGCCCAGCTGGCCGCTCAATTGTCACATCCCAACATTTGCCAGGTCTACGACGTCGGCGTGATCGATGGTCAGTACGTGATGGCGATGGAATACATCGACGGTCGGACCCTGTCTGCTTATACCAAGCCCGACAAATTGCTGTCAGAACGACAGGCGGCGGCGCTGGTAAAGAAAGTGGCGTTGGCGGTTGAGGCCGCACATAAGAAGAACATGATTCACCGAGACCTGAAACCCGGCAATATCATGCTCGCAAAACCTGATGCCGACCGTAAGGGCGTAGAGCCGAAAGTCATGGACTTCGGCCTCGCGAAGAGCCTCGATTCGCAGGATAAAGGCTTGACAAAAAGCGGCATGATTCTTGGCACGCCTTGTTACATGTCGAAGGAGCAATGGTCGGGCAAAGATGGTCAGATTGGTCCTCCAAGTGATGTGTACAGTCTGGGCATGATTTTGTACGAACTGCTAACGGGAAAACTTCCCTACGAAGTCCACGACGACGAACCCGCAACAGCTTGGTTTGTCAATCTTGTCACGAAGGCTCAGAAACTGCCTCGTGAGTGGAAACCGTCGATCGATCTCGCACTGGACTCAATTGTCATGCGAGCGATTGCAATGGAACCGGAGGACCGCTTTTCGAGCATGACGAGTTTTGCCGCTGCCGTAGAGAATTGGTTGCAGGGACACCCCGTCGATGCCTCAAGATACGGCTCAACAGTTTCTGATGAAATGCCCGAGTCGCGAGAAGACGCGGTCCGCAACAAGTCACGGTCGTCAGCAACGCAACCTTCGATGCCCAAGTCCAAAATCCGACGAAGATCGAATCGCTCAGTCTCGTTAGCGATTGGGAACAAAAAGCCAAAAGCGAAGTTTCGGGTTCCGTATTTCTGGCTCGGCTTGATGGGCACAATGTCATTAAGTGGCATCATCCTTTGGCGATTCTTTCCATCCTCAGACTCGGGGCCGTCGCCTGCGGAGTCAATACTGGCAAACAATAGCGTCACTACGATCGTTCCTGAGCCTGCTGATCTGCAAAAACGAGCACCGAATCTAACAGAATTGGCTTCGTCGGATACTCCATTATCGATTGAAGAAAACCCACCGAGGTCACCGGATGAAAGAACGGAGCCGAGCCTGCCAACACCTGAGTCTGCGTCCGCTGTTATGTCCACCAAACCTGCGACCGACCTCCCTCGCAAATTGCCAACGATAGCAGTCATCGCCCCAGAATTCCCTGAATCAAACCCCATCGCGATTATTTGTGCCGAGAAGAAAGGAGGCAACCCAGCAGACGAACTGAAACTGCCAAGACCGGTTCGCTACCACAGTGGCGTTTCCGTTCGCTACGTCTTCAAGCTATTCGATCTGGCAGACGCGATCGCGTCGTCACTCGGTATACCTCACGAGGAAGCACTTTCGCTTATTGAGTTTTCAAGTATTGAGATTGAACGAAAGACAGTCCTCCCGCAAGGGGGCCATGTATTCGGGCCATGGGAACCGCTTCCTCTAAGTGATGTTTGCAAGATACTGGAATCGTCACTTGCCTTCGATCTAGAAATCGTGGCTGCGACAGCTGTCCGGAGTGCGTTGGCGATGCCTTTGCCTCGGTTGGCAGCGGGTAGGTGGACAATCAAAGACGCAGTTCATTCACGAATGGCAGATCATGTACTCACAACCTCTGAACAACTCGTGGTGGATCGCATCCAGGCAGAACTTTACAGCGAAATGGTGCGAAAGAAAATTGCTGTCAATCTGGAGTCACTACACATCGGGTTTCGAGAATTCATGATTGACCAGCATGAATTGGATACGGTTTTGGGAACAACATCCAACTCGTATGCGAAAACCATCGATTCAGTTTATGCTGCACTTGTGACAGAACAAACAGCGAAGCCACAAACGGACCTCGCGGAACTTCTGAAATCTCCCGAGGAATTTCGAAATAGGATCAGCCAGAAGTTTGAAGATGTTCCGCACCTTTTGGTCCGGTTCATGGATTTCACGTGCAAGCGAGGCTCGACTTACTCTTATCGCGTGAGGATCGGAATCAAGAATCCGATTTTCGGCAAGCCGCAAAATGAATTGGTAGATCCGGACACCGCAAGTCAGCAAACTGTCGTTTCCGAATGGAGCCAACCGACACCTCGAGCCTTTGTTCCGAGTTCATATCGCTACTATGTGGATAGAGTGAATAGTGAGGGAGGCACCGGAGAATACGCTATGGTCGCGATGTATTCAGAGCAGGAAGCCGCTGGCACGCCAACAATGAGCACTTTCAAAGTTCTTCCGGGAATGCGAATTGGCGGGACATCGAAAGTTGAACTCGTGGATCTAGGAAATGCGACCCTGAAACCAACGGACGTCGAATTCAGATGCGACGACCTTTTGGCGTCCGTGACCAAGGCTCCCAGGTTCAGCTATATTGACTCGGAACTGGACACGTTGTCGAAAGGAGTCTTCTTGAATAATCCGCTGCCAGATCGAATCACGGTCATTGATGCCAACGGCGCGATCGTCACACGCTATGCGGGGGATTCTGTCGCAAATGGAGGAATGCCGAGAACCAAAGCGGTTGACGAGAAATTTGTGTTAGACATTGTCAAAGTCTACGGCCATCTGCGAACGGGTCAAATGAATCAATCAGTCTCCAATGGCGGTGCCGGAGGATTGAGCCCGGGCAGTGCGTTAAGTCGCACCGCCAAGTGAGCGAGCATTCCTGGAATGATTGGTTCAGTTGACATGGAACCGAATGGCCCGATTTTGTGTTCTCTTGCCCCCCCCATATGCCGCCGACTTCCGAATTCACTCTGACAAAACGTCCTTGGAACTTGCTCGCACGGTTGATGAGTGTTGACTTGCCGGATCCTCAAGCGACAAGATACCCTGTAGTTTTGGCCAGGCACGCGGTGGCGTGCGTCGCTTTGGGTTTCGCTCAGCAACTTATGGCCTTTAATTGCGGGAGTCTGCCTGCATGACCGACGGTTGCCCCTGCTTAGGCCTGAACGATCTTCGCAATGGAGATCCCCAAAGCGAGTACTAGGTCTTTGAACACTTTTCCGAGCGACTCTGCCGTTTGGCCCGGAGGCAAATATCGATGAGAGTTCGGCAGCGAGTCGATGGCGAAGACGTCGTCCAGTCCGCATTTTGGATCTAGTTCCAGAGAGATGCTCAGGGGCTGTTTCGGGTTGACCATTCCGACGAAATTGAAACTGTATGTTGAAAGCCGCCCCTGGCATTATCTTCAATCCCCCGTTCATCGAGATCGACACCACGTTCTGTCGCTTTGCGCACCAAGCGGTAACTGAGTTTTTTCGACTACTCCACGACCAGCACCATTTGCGATGCAAGGAGGTGCTGAGTGGCAGCGCCTAACTACTAAGTGACAGTCTTACGAATGGTCAAAAACGGAAAGACGGCAAAAGGTTAGAGAAGAAGGCAGGAACCGTTTTCTTAAAAACTCGTATTTGGCTTTTTTTATACGTTTTCAGTTCGGTTTCCAGATTGCAAATCACGCACTTCAGTCCTCGACCTGCAGTCCGGAGATTCTGGTGAATTCACTCGTTTTCCTCGTCAGAAGGATCAAGCCATTGAGAGCCGCAATTGAAGCAGCCTGCAAATCAAGTGGCCCCATTAGCGATCCCTGTTGAGCAGGATCGCTCCGCAGTTTTCCAAACACACGCGCCGTGTCGCCGGCGATGCTTCCAACAATGACTACAACGAGCTATGAACGGTCGTCATTTGCGGTAAGCTGCCAAGATTATCCTCGGCGATATCGTTACGGTCCGTGCGAATCGCTTCGTGGGTTGTCAGATGGACTTGTTCGCCCACGCGAATTGCCTTGCTGTCTTCATCGACAATCGCGGTGATAATCCGTTTGCCTTCATTGAGATATGCAATCATCGAATCACGGCTGACGTCGATTTCAGCACGTCCCGGTAAACCTAGCGTCGGCTTTCGGCAACGAAAGTGGGTAGCCTTGCGATAGTCCGTTGCATTGGTGGCAATGATCGCCAGAAACGCATCCCACTCTTGAGGTACACCATCGGCGTCGATCAGTCCGCTTCGCTGCATGTCGAGAAAAGCCACATCGGATGGTTTGGCAGCGAATTCGATGATCGCTTCGTGAAGCATTTTTTGCATGTCGAGATTGGTCATAGCTCTTTCATCCGCATTTAAATCTCATCCGTCGAAGTGGGACGGAATATCCCCAGTATACAAGTCGGTTCTCGAACGGCGATCTGAATATGTGTTTGCGTCCAGCAAAATCCTCATTCATCCCGTCCCGCATAAATCGATGACGATGGTCATCAGATTTCGTGAAGCAAAAACCGTTCTCTTCCGACCGATGCTAACCTTCAAGATTTCGGCGTTGGCTCGCCAGCAGACATGCCTGAAGCCAGTGGCGTTCTTCCGTGCTGAGGACCAGTTCAGTATTGCCGTCGGTAACATCAACCTGTTCGTTCCACCCAATGTCGCCGCCACGAAGAATGGCAACCCCAGTTTCTCTATCACGTGTGAAAATCCATTGTTCGCCGTATTGGTTCTCAAAATATCCGATGTATTTATTGTCGGAGTCTGCATCAACAATTGGCGGATCTCCACTGGCGGGCGTGTGACGGTTTCGAATCTGTAGGAGCGGTGCTGACATTATCTGAAGTATCCGTTGATGAAGATTGGTCTCGCTACGCCCCTTCGCTGGGCTCGGCGGATACGAAGGATCCAGAAGAAAGCGTGGTTCAAATCCTCGATTGCAGCCGGTTGAAATCGCACCTGAAACATGAGACTACCCAGCGATCGCGTTTCGTTTTCAGACTTCGTAAAATGCTTCCATCAACGAAAGACCGGGTTCGCCAGCATCGAGTGAATCAATCGCTTCTTTGATTGCCGCCCAATCGTCCGACTCCTCGTCGAGCCACTGGAGTGCAGCCTCAAGAATTTCGTTTTCCGACGAATACCGGCCCGTTGCGAGCTGCTTTTCGATCCCTGTTTCTTCACACTCTGCCGTGGTCTGCAGATAGCAAAAAAATGCAAGTTAAAAAATGAGATCACCAAACCTGCTTGAGTCATAGAAGTGACGATGCCTCATCAGGATGCGAATAACTTTGCGATCGGTTGGCCTTGATCGGTGATCGGAATAGGGCGGTCACCGGCGTAGAGATGCTTGCTGTAATCGACGCCAAGTGCCGCACAAATGGTGGCGAAGAAGTCAGGGACGCCGACGGGGTTGGAGACGATCTTCTTGGCAAGTTCGTCGGTTTCACCATAAGCACCACAATGCGCCAAACCACCTCCCGCAAGAACACAGCTGAAAGTGGAACCCTGGTGACCGCGTCCTCCTCCGCTATCGAACTCTGGCGGACGACCGAATTCGGTAGTGATCACAATCAACGTTTTGTCGAGCAGTTTCTTCTCTTCGAGATCCGTGATGAGAGTCGAAACTGCGGTGTCCATTTCCTGGATCAGCTTGTGCTGATTGACGATTCCACTGTTATGGACATCCCAGCCGGATCCATTCAAAAAGTTCAGGTTGTGGCTGACTTCGATAAACCGCACGCCTCGTTCAACCAGACGACGACTCAATAAACAGCGTTGACCGAACTCGCCACCGTAGTTGTTCCGCAAATCATCCGGCTCTCCATCGAGATGAAAGACACGATTGAATTCCGGACCGCTCAATTTCATGCTCTGTTCAATCGCAGCTTCATAGTCCAGGAACTCCGAAATGTTAGTTTCCCCTCGACTGTTTTTCAGCGAAGCAAGGAACTGCTCGCGTCGTGTTTGACGGTCGTTCGAAATGCCATCGGGACGCGACAACCCTGCGGGACCACGACCCGTTTCGGTTAAGTACAGGTAGCCATATTTTGAGCCGAGATACCCTGGTCCTCTGGTGACATTGGGATAGCCAATCAGCACGTACGGAGGTGCATCCTCGTTGACCGCGCCGCGCTCATGGACGATCAATGATCCCAGCGATGGATAGATCACTGTGCCGCTAATTGCCCGACCGGTATGCATGCGATTTGTTGCGGCGGCGTGCTCATCAATGACACCGTGATTCACGGTGCGGACAGCCGTCACTCGATCCATCACCCTAGCCATGTGTTGGAGGTGCTCACAAACCTGAACCCCCTGGACTGCAGTGTCAATCGGATCGTAGTAGCCTCCCGCTTTTTTCGCTTGGGGGTCACCCTTGGCTTTGGGATCGAACGTATCAATCTGTCCCATTCCGCCCCCTAGCCAGATCGAGATGACATGCTCGGCCTTGCCTTTGATTCGTGATTGCTGTTCGGTTGCCTGTGCAAGATGCGGGAGGCTCAATGCGCCGGCTGTTGCAGTGCTGCTGGCCAGAAATTGGCGTCGGGTGGAGTTGTTCATGGTTTGTCCTGTGGGAAGAAATGGTTGGAGTTGAATTCTTGTAACCCGATGCGTAAGTTTTGAAGTTGCGCTATTCGTCAGGGCTGGAAGCCCGGCACATCCTCTGCCGGTGGCGTGAGCCGCCGGAGTACAAAAAAACAGTGTTTCTAGGCCTGAAGGGCCGACACAACTTTCGACAGGAACTCTGTGTCGGCCCTTCAGGCCTGCAATGATCTATGTTTCCATTCCGGGGTCTCACGACCCCGGCAACGGATATGCCGGCCCTCCGGGCCTGAATCGCGCAACTTCAAAATGCGTAAGCGAGGGATGACGACCAAGGACGATCCCTCGCTTACGCGGCGGATTATATTGTCACGGAATCCAGACGAACTGGCGATCGTTCACCAGACTCCAAACGATGTCTTCATAGACTTCCCGCCACTCTGGCCGGAGTCTTGGATCAGGGGCAGGGCCACGGATGACCCGACTCTGCCATTCATTTTGAATGTCGTTCGCTTCTGGAACCAGGTGATTCGTCCAGGTGGCTACCGGCAACAGATTCTGAATTGGTGGTCGTTGCACTTGGTCTGCTGGCAACTGCCGTTCATCAAATCGATCGGCTAATGCAGGAATGAAGTCAGACTTCTCCTGTGTGTTCGGATACCGAGCGAAGAATCGTAAGAACAGTGAATCCAGTAACGCTTCCGGGGTTTCAGCATCGATCGCCAACTGTGCGAGTGTACTCTGATCGGCCGCACGTGTGAGAGACATCGACAATGTGCCGTTGGCGAGAATTCCCGGCTGCAGCAAATTGGGATCGGTTTCACGACCTGCAATCGGTTGTTGTCTGGTGCCAGTCCACCCAAAGGCTTCCAGGACATCCGCGATTGGTTGCGCCTTCGGTAATGATAGGCTGGGTCTGTCGCGTTCGTTATTCAGACCTGCAAACATCCAGGCACGGCGGGGTGATCCAAGTGTCAACCTGGTCGTCATCGGCTCCGCTCCATCGTGAGTGAACGTCAACTCTCCGGTATCCATTTCATTACCGGTTGCTGTGAATAATGAATCGACAACCTGTTCAGCAGTCAATCGTCTTGGGTCAGGGGCGTTGAAGAATCTTTGCTCTGCAGAAGCTTGTTGATTCTGTCCAATGGTTTCTCGCTGATATGTTTCGGACGTCATCATCAACTGCAAGACATGACGCAAGTCATAGTCGTTTGTCACCAGTTCGTTCGCCAGCCATTGCAGCAGTTCCGGATGGCTGGCCGTTTTGCCTTCCCAATCATTGACAGGCTGGACGATGCCAGCTCCCATCAACCGATTCCAGAGATGGTTGACGACAACCTGTGGGAAACGATGATTCTGTGGAGAAGTCACTAAAGCTGCCAGACGTTCACGTGAGTCTTTCGAATTGCTGACAAGGGCGTCGAGATGTGGCCCATCTTCCACGCCGGTAAACGACGCGAATGGCCATTTCGGTTGCACCTGCTCGTCCGGTTTCAACGTGACATGGATCAATGACTCGCGGCCAATGCCCGCAAAGAATGCATCGGGGACACGACTCGTCTTCGGCGGTGTGAGCTGTTTGCGGTTCAACATCGCGGCGACCGAGTACAGGTCTGCCTGCAAGGTGCTGTGATAAGGTGAATCATGGCAACGAGCACATTGCAGTTCGATGCCAAGAAATGCGGACGCCACAATGTGACCTTTGGCAGCCATGGGGGAATCATTCTCTCCAGCCATTCCGAAGCCAGCACTTCCCCCTTCACTGGCGCTTCCTCGCATCAAAATCAATTCGGTCACCATTTGATCGAGCGGCTTGCCATCACGCAGTGATTCATAGAGGAACCAGCGAAACGGTCCTGTCGAGTTGAGTGACTGATTCAGCAAAGTGGGATTCTCGGCCAACAAATCCAGCCACAGGCTCACCCAATTGTCCGCGTAATGCTCATCGTGCAAGAGTTGTTTAATCAGTGCGGTGCGTTTCGCTGGATCATCGCTGTCGAGAAACTCGCGAGCTTCTACTTCCGTCGGCCCAGTTCCAACCGTATCCAAATAAACACGTCGGAGGAATGCCGCATCGTTGATAACGGGAGCCTGAGCGACTGCCTCGGGAGCAATGGGAGCATTTGGCCAGACAGCACCATCTTTGATCCAGTTTTCCAATGTGGCAATCTGCTCAACAGATAAACTTTTCTCGGTCGGCGGCATGTCGCCAGCGCGAATGCGAACCATCATTTCACTGGCGTCAGGATCGCCCGGCACAACGGCAGCCAGTTCCGAATCGCCCATGGCAATTGCACTCGCTCGCGAATTCAGTCGCAAGCCTCCTTGTTCTTTTTCTCCATGACAACGGAAGCATTGTTCCTGGAGGATCGGCAGAACATTCTTATGGAAGTGCTCGGTTGTTTCCTCGTCGGTTTGCGCTGCCTGATCCAGTGCATGTGCTATTTTGGCAGCGATGAACTGATCGATAGGGTGCCCATCGGAACTCGCAGTTTGAGCCGATGTCTCTTTGACAGCTTCTTTGGCCATTTTGTGTCGTTGCTGCCAGAAAGCGTCTTGCGACTTCGCAGCTTCACGACGTGTGGCATCTTCAAATGAAATCATGGCTGTTTCGAACTTATTGAGCTCCGGTTCGATCGCTGCATCTGTGAGTTCGAGTGGTGATGAAGAATCTGCCTTCAATACAAATAGCGATCCATCACTCAATGGCTGCACAGCAACGCAAACCTCACCCGATTCCGTCCGATCGCCGTTGCCGCCCACCATTACCTCCAAAACGACCCGCAAACGACGCGGCGAATCTAAATCTATCTCGTAACCCGACGCGTCAGCGAGGGAATCATCTACCTCGTTCCCTCGCTCACGCTTCGGGTTGCCATTCCGTGTCAACGCGAATTCGGTGAACGCTTCCTGTTGCGGAAACGGCAGCAGTCTCGCGCCCGGCACCAATGGTTCAGGGATTGGCACGATCGCTTCAAGATTTCCGCCACGACTGCGAACCGTTTTGGTCCGAGTCACCAGTTGGCAGTCGATCCACAATCGACTGAGCGAACGGGCTCGCACAAGGAAGCGGTGCTTACCTGCAGGGAGTTCAATGTCTCCAGCGATGCGCAACAAGACCGGCGCGTTCCAACTTGAACGAATGCCCCAGTCATCATACCGAACCGGAATCCTCGGCAATAGAAACGAATCACCCAGCCAGCGAGTTGATTCGACAGGCCACGATTCGCTTTCATACAACCAACGGTCTCCTGCGGGCATGTTTTCGCTGAGCTGAAACAGCACGCGGCCAGTGGGAATGTCGCCGAGTTCCGGCATCACTTCCGGTGTGAGTTTTACGACGCGATCTTCACCCACACGATTGAACCGTGAGGCCAGTGTCTTGTCATCCAATACCGTCCGATGAATGGCCACGGCATCCAGCATTCCCGCAAAGCCATTGCCAATGCGAATCTCATCGTCATCGACCACGGGCGGTTCTTTGGTCGGACCACCCATGTCCCACGTGCCATCCGTCGGCTTGCCGTTGAGCCAGCCACGAATCGATTCGGGGTCACCAAAGCGATACGTGATTGCGACATGATGCCAGCCGGTAGCGGCAGGGAAACCTAGCTTCGACGTCCAGCGATGCCAATGCGCGTCACTGCTTGACAGCTTCGACGCGAACAGAAAATTGACGCGAGCTTCCCCATCCTTGCCCACAATCCGCAAAGCCCAGTTCTGATTGTCGCGAGCGAACTTCGGTGAATTGGTGCGGCCTTTGCCGATGATATACGCCGGCTGACCATCGCGAATGCTGCTCGGATTGACCCACGCTTCGAGCGTAATTTCGTCACCGTTCGTGAAATCGAATTCGCTCTCTGGTCCGAGATCGAAAACGGAAAGATACGCACCGGCGTCGAGCTTGACTGCAGTGTTGTCGGCTGCCATTTTCGGAAACTCCGGTGGGCGAGGTCCCGCCTGATCACGTCCGACGTTGCCATGCGGCGTCAGCGGGGTTGTTTCTTCGGAACTGAAATCCCAGCGTGTGACCACGCCAGCATCCGCAACGGTCTGTGCGTACGCCGGACTCGCCAGGATTGTGGTGAGCACTGCCAAGAAAATCGCATTTCTTGTAACCCGAACGCGTAAGCGAGGGATGTCGCTAACAACGTGATGTCCCTTGCTTACGCGTCGGGTTACTAGGTGAGCTGATCCCTCGCTTACGCGTCGGGTTACCTGGGTTACTGTTTTGATGAGCCTCATGTTGATGCGATCTCCTTGTAGGCGCGGCCTTCGTTCTGATCGATCCGTTCCGGGCGGCCTTTGTGCCTGTAAACCAGATTTTGATGATTTACGCCCATCAGATGCAGGATGGTGGAATGAATGTCGTGAACATGCAGACGATCTTCTACCGCATGAAGCCCCAATGCATCGGTCGTTCCGTAAGCTTGCCCACCATGGACTCCACCACCGGCCATCCACATCGTGAAGCCGGTCGGATTGTGATCGCGACCGTCGCCTTTTTCGCTCATCGGCGTGCGCCCGAACTCGCCGCCCCAGACCACGAGCGTCTGGTCCAGCAACCCGCGCTGTTTCAAGTCCTTGAGCAAGCCGGCCACTGGCAAGTCCATGCCGCCACACATCTTCGTATGATTCGCTTCGATGTTGTCGTGCGCATCCCACTTGCTGCCAGCTCCGTGGTAGCACTGCACAAATCGGACACCGCGTTCGACGAGTCGACGTGCCATCAACAAGTTTCGTCCATACCCTTCTGTTTTTTTATCATCCATGCCGTACATCTTCTGAGTCTCGGCGGATTCTTGTGACAGGTCCACGGCCTCGGGAGCATGCGACTGCATTTTGAATGCGAGTTCGAAACTGCGGATACGGGCGTCGAGATCCGTGTTGTCCTGCCGTGATTCGGCATGTCGCCGATTCAGTTGCGAAAGAAAGTCGAGTTCCTTCCGCTGTTGAGCCGTCGCGACATGCTGCGGAGGCACCAGGTCCGAGAATGCAGCACCTTCTCGTTGCATCGTGGTTCCCTGATAGACTGCGGGCATGAATCCGGCTCCCCAGTTTCGGGCACCATTGATCACACGACCGGCGCCTTCCTGCATCACGACAAACGCGGGAAGGTTTTCGTTTTCTGTACCGAGACCATAGGTCACCCAACTGCCGAGCGATGGTCGACCGGCGAACTGCGTTCCTGTGTTCATCTGGCAGATACCACCGGAATGGTTAATCCCGTTGGTCCAACACGAACGGATCACGGCAAGTTCGTCGGCTATCTTTGCCGTGTGAGGCAACCAATCGGAAATCCACAGACCACCCTCCCCGTGCTGTTTCCACTTTCGTTTCGTCGCCAGGATCGGGGAGTCGAATTCGCCCATCGCCGTGATCACACGGCCGAAACTTTCAGGAATCGGCTTCCCGGCCAGTTTGTCGAGATCGGGTTTGGGATCGAATGTGTCGAGATGGCTTGGCCCCCCATCCATGAACAGGAAGATCACGCTCTTCGCTTTTCCGGGATGATGCGTCAACTTGGCGGACAATGGTGATTTTACTGGTTGTTCTGCCGCTTTTGTCTCGTCATTTTGCAACAGACCTGCCAAGGCCAGCGCACCAAATCCGCCGCCACTCTTCAAGAGCATTTTTCGACGCGACAGGTTTCCGTAGGACCGGCTACCAGCCTGTCGCTCCGGCATGACAGGCTGAAAGCCTGTCCCACTTTGATCAATCGACATAAATCACCTCACTGGAGCAAAGGAGTGCGTGGATCAGTGCAATGCGTGCTTGCATTGCAGGAGAAGCAGATGTCGCTTCTCGATCAGTCACCGTGGCATGATGTTGATGCCCCGATTGATCCTGACCTAGTTTCGTAATGTCTGTAAACCCGATATCAAACAGCAATTGAGATTTATCAGATTGATTGCCAAACAAATCGTCCTGGCTCAATGCTCGCTGTTGCAAACGGACGTTTTGAATCAACCCGTCCCAAAGGTGTTGATTGGAACGACCACCAATTTCCATCGCTCGATTCGCTTGCACATTCCAGCGCGCCTGGTGAGCGACATGAGCAACCTCCGGTTTGGCATCTGGCTTCGATAGATCCTTCAAATAGAACGTGATGCCTTCCCTGGAAGGATTGTCCAAATCAAGCGACACTGCGATGTAGTACGGTTTGTTCAATTCCAATCGCAAGTTCGATGGAATGACTTCGTATTCCGGTTTGCTATTCGCATCACTTCGTGAACCAACCAGTTGCAGAATCAGATTGCGAGGCTGATAGCTACTCTTGGTGGAAGTCACACCGAGCGACCAACCGCGTTCGGTGTTATTGCCCGACCAGCCCGCGATGATCGTTCGAACAGAAGCGTCCAGGTACAGCGAGTGCAGCATCACAGTTGCCTCAATCGTAAAGTCACCATCGGTTTCAGGATCGAGTAACTCCTTTATCGGCGCAACCTGGATTGTCGCAGGTTTTTCAGGACTTAATTGGATCGCGGATCCACCACTCGGCATCGAGGCCAATTGACTTGGTGGTTCCGCAATCTCGGCATCTGCTTCATAGGATTCGATGAACGCTGACGCTAACTCAAGTTCGCCAGGACTTGGCGTACGAAAATAGAGTCGCTGATAGGCATCATGGACCAGTGAGTCCAGGTTCATTGCCCCCACACTCGCCGTGAGTGTTTTAGCGCGATCGTGCAGCCACGGATTATTCATCATCAGTAACGATTGCGGCGAGGTGGTCGTGCGGTGTCGCTCGCCTTGACTCTCGACTCGGTCAGGAAAATCAAACGCAGACAACATAGGATCCAGGGCGTTGCGTTTGACAGTCTTGTAGATCGCGCGTCTCCCTGGTCCCATTTCACCAGTCGCTGCGATGACGCAATCATGGATTTCCTCCCCTGAGAGTCGTCGTGGATTTTGCCGCCACAGAAGTACGTTCTGAGGGTCGAGCTTTGCCAGTTGATTGTCAATCGGACGTTCGGAAGATTGACGATAGGTCGCTGACGTCAGAATCAAGCGGTGCAGTTTCTTGAAGCTCCAACCGTCATCCATGAAACGACGGGCGAGCCAATCGAGCAGTTCAGGGTGCGAAGGAGGCGATCCGAGCCGACCAAAGTCACTGGTGTTCTCGACGAGACCACGTCCGAAATGTTGTTGCCAGACGCGATTAACCATCACCCGGGCGGTCAGAGGATTCTCTTTACTGACCACCCAGTTCGCCAATGCTGTTCGTCGTCCTGTCGATTGCAGTGCCTCTGCAGGAGGCTGAATTTCAGGCAGTTCGTCTCCTAGAACTACAGGGAACGCAGGCTCAATGGGAGTCTTATCATTCGAATCCGGAATGAATGTCGGTGGCGATTTCGGTCCGACGTCGCTGGCGACAAACTTCATCGTCGGGAGTGGATCTGGCTTTAATTGATCGAATTCCGCCAGTTCTTGAAGCAGTTTTTGACGTTCGGCTTCCTTCGCCTCATTGAGCCATTTCGGGAGTTCGTCAGGCTTCAATTCCAGTTGGCGCATCGTCAGCGCCGCTATCTGGTACTCGTAAGGACTGATCTCGTGACGTTGACTGGAGACGAAAGATTGAATCTCCCTGGTGAATTTTTCGAATCCCTGTCCGCCAGCTTTGTTGAGCAGCACGGGCGTCTCGATTTCGTGCAGACGTTGACGAATGACTGTCGTTGCTTCTTCCCAGATGTGCTGTTGCTCAAAATGCCTGGTGCGAGTGGCAACATCGGCAATGGGTTGATCTTCGCGAGGAAGTAGCGGTGTGAAGAACGAGCGGAGCGCGAAGTAGTCTCGCTGCAATAGTGGATCAAACTTATGATCGTGGCAGCGGGCGCATTTCAGACCTTGAGCGAGGAAGAGGTCGGCCGTCGTTTCGGTAACGTCGTTGAGGATCTGCGACCATTGTCCCTCGACATCACGTTGGTTGTATTCATAAATCCAGTGTCGCAAGAACATCGTGCCGATCAGGGCGTCTTTGTTTCCTGGATCAACTTCATCTCCGGCGAGTTGTTCCCGCACAAAACGGTCATAGGGTTTGTCTTCATTGAATGATCGAATCACATAGTCACGGAAGTGGTGGGCGTCCGGGCGAGAATGATCCGCGTTGTATCCATCAGAATCTGCATAGCGGACGAGGTCCAACCAAAATCTTGCCTGATTCTCACCATAAGAAGTATTCTCCAGAAGCTGATCGACAAGGGATTCGTACCATCCCTCTTTGCTCTTCAACAGCAAAGCCGTTTCGTCGTTAGGAGGCAATCCTGTGAGTGCAAAGTGAACACGGCGAGCCAGCTTTTGCGGTTCGGCTTCGGAAGCAGGGCTGACGTTCTCCTGGCTCAAACGCTGAAAGACAAAGTGGTCAATTTCATTGCGACACCAGCCATTGTCGTCGACAACGGGAACCGCAGGATCTGCAACGGGTTGGTAGCACCACCAGTCGCGATCTTTCGCGTCGATCTTCGATATCTTCTTCAGTTGAAGACCGTTTGGCCAGTCCGCCCCCGCAGCCACCCAGGCTGCAACGCCGTCTACAAGTGAATCTTCAAGCTGACCACTCGGAGGCATTTCGAACGATTCGTAGCGAAGCGCATCGATCAGCAAACTTTCCTCAGGCTTACCGGGAACGATCGCAGGACCAGAGTCGCCTCCGTGCAGCAGACCTTCCATGGTGGTCAGGTTTAAGCCGCCCTCCTGTTTATGAGTATCATGGCACTTGATACAGTTTGCCAGCAGCATCGGTCGAACGTACTGTTCAAACAAATCCCGCTTTGCCGTTGGTGGTTCCTCCGCCATGACGGGAACACAGCACATCAACAGCAACGCCGTAAAAACGACAAGCGATAGCCCATGTAACCCGAAGCGTAAGTTTTGAAGTTGCGCAAACTGTCCTGACATTAACCCGAAGCGCCAGCGAGGCAAACAAGTTACGTTTGCCCTTCCGCGTGAAGTGTTTGCCTCGCTGGCGCTTCGGGTTAGTATGTTTTGCGGTGGGTTATGGGGCATTCGAACATCGCGTTGGTTGGCAGATTGCATTTTCATTTTTCCTCCGGCAGGCCAGCGATGAAGACCGGATCCACATAGTGACCGTCGTCAAGTGCGTCCTGAATAAAGAGTCCCTCGACGATCTCGCCGATCGCGTATCCCAGGTCTGAGAGATCAATCCCGACGACCAGACCGCGAAATTTATTGTTTTGTTGTTGAGATGAAATCTTAAGTGTATCAAGTTCAGGGAGCGATCTCGCCTTGTCCGCAAAAAAGTGGACATGGAAATTCGTCAATACTTTTGCTTCGGGCGATTCCATCGTCAGGTCATACTTTCGAATCGTGTACGACTTGAGTCCGTCGCGGAACGTCAGCGGGCTGACGTGAAACGCATCACCATCAGGCGGATTTCCGAATGTTTGGAGATCGAAAATGAGCACATCCGCTCCGGGACCATTCACGACCGGTCGGTCGAATCGAATCGCCATCCCAGGCGTTCCCGCATCACCTTCCAGAACCGGATCGGTTGCAAGCGGATCGACACTCCCATCAGGATTGATCACGCCGGTGACGAGGCTGTCGTCCATCAATGATTCAACTCGGGGCGATGGGATTGAAACTCCACCACAAAGATACGGACGAGCAGCCGTCGCTTTGAACCACGTGAGCCGAGCAGAAATCAATGAGTCAACGGGAAATCGAATCACTTTGCCGCCACGTTGGACGGTCACGCTGGTTAAGTTTTCAGCGCCTCCGTCTGATCCTAAGGTTGTCTCATAAGAGACAACACGGTCAGGCAACTGGCTGCGGTAAGAACTCGCCTCAAAAGGGACGTTCTCTGTCGCAAGGGAACCTGCTGTCACAAACCTTTTCGCTTCCCCGTTGACCAACCGCTCCACCGAGTCGTCTGCACCGGGAGAGCCTGCAACTCGCTGAACATCATAGATATCCGCAGCGCCTTCGATCACATGTACTTCCGTTTCACTCGTTTCACTGACATTCACGGAAAACCGAGTCCCTCGATCCACCACGCGGGTCACCGGCGTTTCGATATGAAAACCTTCCGCCCCCTCGGGTGCATGGACTGAGCAGCGACCGACGTCCAGTGCCAAACTCTCGTCGGACGAGACGCGAAATACCGCTGGTCCTTCGAGAATCGCCGAAGCGCCAGCAGGAAACAAAACTTCAATAAGACCGCTCATGAGGACGTACTCACGCTGCGGCGGGAGCACTGTACCCACAGGCGGAGAAAGCTCACCGAAAAATTTCGCATGCGCACTGCTTGCCAGTCGAACCCGACCTTCTGCCACTCGCTTGACGTGTGGATATGAATCATCAATTGCAACAGGAACTTGCCTCTTCGGTCGGAGGGCAAAGAGCGTGACGGCGACAAGAATCAAAGCGGCCACAATCCAAGTGGCGGGTTTATTTGCAGCGGAAGTCGCCAAGACTTTCGGAGAGTTGAGTTGCCGAAACTCTTGGCGAGTTTCGCTACGGTTGTCACTGTTCCGGCGGTCCTGAGTGGCAACCTGCGACATCACCTGAGAGATGAATTCATCCTGGCTTTCCGGCAATTGAACTAACGTCTCGCGAACGAACGCATCTTGTTGAAGTGGCGAGTCCGCTGCAACCAGCCCAAGCAGCCGATGCGTTTGCAACAAGTCGGCCGCACGCTGCACGAAGCTTGCGTCAGCGGAGAGCAACTCATGAAGCTCTTCGAGTCCACTCTCGTCCAACTCACCTTCGAGGTAATCGGTCCACAAGTCGGCGAAACGGTCCTGGATATTCACGACGCCCCTCCTTCTGTCGCAAGCCTTGCATCAATGCACTCCTGTAATTTTCCCCTGATCTTCCAGAGCTGTTTCTTCACGGCGGGCACGGACCGTCCACTGCGGGCGGCCATCTCTTGAAGCGGGATTTCTTCGTCGTAACGCCACGTCACGAAGCGGCGAAGGTGATCGCCCAACAACTCCAGGCAGCGTTCCAAATGTTCGAGTTTCGTTGTCCAAACCTCCGGGGATTCGTCGCATCGTCGATCTAGCTCTCGCTGTAACAACTCCGGTCCGTAGCGAGCATGGTAGTCCGCAATTCGCCGCAGACGGGTCTTTTCAGACATCAGTTGGTAACGTGCAATGGTGAACAACCAAGCTCCAAAATTCGTTCCAATTTCGAACTCTTCCAAACGCGAAAACGCAGCCACAAAGCTACGTTGCGCAATTTCATCGACATCAATCCCGATCGGCACATGCGCCGCCAACCACGCTCGCAGCGATCGCTCATACAGGCGAAGCACGACCTCAAATGCAGCCGTCTCACCGCGTAAGACACGCTGCAAGGCATCGGTCACTTGCCAACCATCGGGTAAAGAGTTCACGGTCATCTCATTGGAATATGGCAGCAGATTGGAGAAGGTTACCCACAATAACCATTTTTTTTTGAAAAAAGTGCCGGGTGTCCGCTCTCCCGCTTTGGAATCCACAAAATTTCGACACTTCTCGCTGATCGCCGGTCTGTTAGCCTTTAGCTTGTGCGTGTCTGAAAAATGGCTTTGGAGCGGAATTGTCGGTTCGAGTCAAGCCCTACGGCAGGTGAAGAATTTATCGTAGGGAATAACAGAGTGAGTCCTGATGTCTGTCGCTGTCGAATTTCTCGCGTTTTTGCGCGAGTTTGGCCAGCGAAGCGCGTACCTTTCACTCAGTCGATGTCAGCTTTTGAACAATTCTGATGACTGGCAGCCGCCTTAGGCGGCTTTGCGGCGAGTCGCCGCCGCGCTGTCCGGAGCCTGTGCGGCGATCAGCATCCGGCCCAGCGTGTGCAGGTTGCGGCCAAGAATGGCGAGCGACACGTAACGCTCGAACCCGATCTCAGAACGGTC